>Ga0213866_10000626_pt1 | contig 27768 bp, 23 predicted proteins | sample PICome_11_FD_160079 | JGI IMG/M metagenome (GOLD analysis project Ga0213866, IMG submission 160079) | Coastal seawater microbial communities near Pivers Island, North Carolina, United States - PICO284 | ecosystem: Environmental > Aquatic > Marine > Coastal | place: USA: North Carolina... | reverse complement strand
AAGGCAACGGCGACAAGGGAACAATGATCCTCACCCGCCCTCATGACCAGTAGAACAGTCAGGATACCTGTTTCACCTGACCCGGTATCCGCACGTCACTCACACCACGGCTCCACCGGCAACAAGCCCGCCGCAGCATCCCTTGCTCCCTGCGAAGGGAAAAGATAGAGCGCGTAACCACCATGACCGCCTCCGCAATATTTCCGCGCCATACTGCCTGAAATTTCGGGCAGCTCCTGCATCCCCTCGCCCAGCTGGGCCGAATAGGACATCAAAATCGCCTCGGCAAGTTTGGCAATCGACTCCGCCATCACCGCTTCCCGCGCCATCGCGCCCGCGCGTTCAATCAAATCATAATCACGCTCAAAACCCACCGCACCCGGCGTGTCATGTTGCTTTCCGGTCCAGAGCAATCCCATGCACCCGTTCAAAAACGACCCATCCCGCTTCAAATCCAGACGCGGCCTTTGCCCGCTCTTCCAAACACAAATCCCGGTCTCCCGGATCACCGCCGGATCCTGCCAACCCACTCCCAAATCCAGCTCGGACTGCACTGAATCTTTTCCGTTCAACAAGGCCCAAGCCCCACTCCCTCCCAACCCAGCCTTCTGCTCGTAAGGCCAATCCTGCAAACTGACTTTTGGCGAAATCGCGCAATTCACAATAAAACCGCCGTCGCGCGCATGCTTCGGAACGTCCAGCCACCCCCCACCAAAATCAACCCGCAAGGGGGCCTCCTTCACTCCGCTGATCCGGTTCACAATCGCCGTCGTCGAAATGGGCTCAAACATCGGCGGAGTCTTCGGCAAGCGAACATACCGGCACCCCACCTCCGCACAGAGCTCCTCCTTGATATCACCATACTGATCATCCTCGGTTACCGCCAAAATATCAGGCTTCAACTCCCGGAAAATCGGCTCAAAGTCCAGCCCCTGCCTCTCTCCGCTCCCTGCGACCACCTCATCCACCATCACCAATGCCCGCAAAAGCGCCGCCTTGTGATCGTCCGGCAGCGAAGGTCTCCTCCCTTTGTGCTTCCACAAGATCTCCTCATTCGCAAATGAAACAGTCAAATAGTCACCCAGACTCCGCGCCTCCTCAAAAAATTGCAAATGCCCTGCATGTAAAATGTCATAACAACCTGAAACAAATACCATCGTCATCGCTTGTCTGATTCAATCACGCCTCCCTAGCTGGACAAGTCTTTCTCAATTCCCTAGGGTCGGCAGATGAAGTTTGTCATCCTTCTCCTGTTACCTCTCACTGTCCTCGCTGAAAAAAAGCGACCCAATATCGTTTTCTTTTTCACCGATGACCACGCCCCCCACGCCATCGGAGCGTATAATGGCTGGCTCAAATCGGTAAATCCGACTCCGGAAATCGACAAACTCGCCGCCGACGGCATGCTGTTCGAGAACTCCTTCTGTACCAACTCCATTTGCGGCCCCTCCCGTGCCGTCATCATGAGCGGCAAGCATAGCCATAAAAATGGCTTCATGAACAACGGAAACTCCTTCGATTGGAATCAGCAAATCTTCCCGAAAATCCTCCGGGCAGCCGGCTACCACACCGCCCTTTACGGGAAATCCCACCTCAAAGGGAAACCCCAGGGCTTCGACTCGTGGGCCGTTCTCCCCGGCCAGGGCGACTACTACAACCCCGCCATGATCACCCCCGAGGGCCGCAAGGTTGTTCCGGGATACTGCACCGACATCGTCACCGACATGGCCATCGACTTTATCAAGGAGTCAAAAGAACTCGGTAAACCCTTTATGCTGATGTGCCAGCACAAGGCACCCCACCGCACCTGGATGCCGGCTCTTCGCCACCTCCACCTCTACGATGACATCGAGATCCCCGAGCCAAAAACTCTCTTCGATCAGTACGAAGGCCGAATTCCCGCCCAGCACCAGGAGATGGAAATCGACCGACACATGTACCTCGATCACGACCTCTTCACCGACCTCACTCCCGATCTCGACTTTCCAAAACAACGCGAACCCAGTCAAGACCGCTCCGCTTACATGAACATGAAACGCATGACTCCGGAGCAACTCCAAGCCTGGCGTGCCGCCTATGGACCCAAGGACAAAGCCTTCCGCGAAGCCAAGCTTACCGGTCGCGACCTCGTCCGCTGGAAATTTCAACGCTACGCCAAGAACTACCTCCGCGCCATCAAGGGTGTCGATGAAAACCTCGCCCGCCTTCGTAAAGCCCTCGAAGAGCAAGGCCTCGCCGACAACACCGTCTTCGTCTATTCCTCCGACCAAGGCTTCTATATCGGTGACCATGGCTGGTATGACAAACGATGGATGTACGAAGAATCCTTGAAAATGCCCCTCATCGTTTCATGGCCCGGCGTCATCAAGCCCGGCTCGCGAAATACCGACCTTGTCCAAAACCTCGACTACGCGCAAACCTTCCTCGACATGGCCGACGCTAAAATCCCCGGCGACATGCAAGGTGCCTCACTCGTCCCGCTTCTCAAAGGCAACAAGCCCAACGACTGGCGCAAGTCCATCTACTACCACTACTACGAGTATCCTTCCTACCACCAGGTCCCCCGCCACAACGGCATTCGGACTGACCGCTACAAACTCATCAACTTCTACGAGTTTGGAGAGTGGGAATTCTATGATCTCAAAACCGACCCCGACGAACTCAAAAACCTTTACGGAAACCCGGAGAAAAAAGACCTCATCGAACAGATCCGCAAACAGCTCCTCGAATTACAAAAAGACTACGGTGACGAAACCGTCCTCAAGGAAAAGCCGCAGGAGTGGAAAACCAAAATGCGCACCACCACCAGTGTCAAAACCAAAGCAGATTTCCGCCCGCGCGTGAAGTAGACGAAAGCTTTCGCCTTCGTTTCCTACCCGGGTCGGCAAAGCCAAAAACTAGCCACCAAAATCTAGCTGAGTTGAAATTGCCGACTTCGGGACAACCAGTCTCAATCGCTTTATTTCGACCCGGTGGGAAGATTACGGCCGGCAGTTTCATGGATAGCCTGGAGGCCAAATCACTTTGAGACCTCATTTACAACACACTCACTTTTTCCCGTGCTCCGCAAACGACTTCATGCCCACCCCTGAAGCGCTCCCCATCTGGAAGATCCACAATGGCATTCTGCGCACTCTGCAAGGAGGGCAGCCACCTCGTTCTCGTCGCACCAACGAGATCAGGAAAAACAACCTAGGCACCTCAAATGTTACTTTAGGCAGGAACAGGCGGAGACAAGATCATCGTCGTCCATAATCTCGGAGCAAGGGTTCGCTCAAGCAGGAGACGCAAACTCAGATGCGAAAGTTGGCCAAGAAACCAGAAAGAGTGAAAGATTACTTCAAATCTGAGAATCTGTGACATGCACCATGATTCTTGGCCGAGTTAATAAAACAACAAAATGTCCATTTGCCTCTTCCGGAATCCGAAGTGGGATTCGCTCCTGAATTTGAAAGCCACGATCCAAATCCACCGTTTGGTCCACCCACAAACCTGCCAAAACCAATGATCCGTCTCATCCTTCTCACGCTTCTCCCCTTCCTTTCGATTGCTGCCGAACGCCCGAACATTCTCTGGATCACGACCGAAGACAACGCGTCCCATTGGCTCGGCTGCTATGGAAATCCGGAGGCCCAGACCCCGAACCTGGACGGCCTGGCCAAGAAAGGGACCCGCTTCACCGCCGCGTATTCAAACGCGCCCGTCTGTGCAGTCGCCCGCGCTACCATTCTCATGGGCAGATATTCACCCTCGATGGGGACCCAGCACATGAGAAGTCGTCACACCATTCCAGCAGATCTCAAAAGCTACGTGCACCACCTGCGGAAAGCAGGCTACTACTGCACCAATTCTTCGAAGACGGACTACAACTTCGCTGGAAACGACAAGAGCCACTGGAACGATTGCTCGGGGCGAGCCCACTACAAAAACCGCCCGGAAGGATCGCCCTTCTTTGCCATTTTCAATCTGACCACGTGTCACGAAAGCTCCCTCTTTCCAACCAAGTTTGAAAAGAGCCGCAAGTCCGGCTTCGTCCCGAAGAAAACCCGCCTCAACCCTGCCGACCTCACCCTCCCCGGCCACCTTCCCGATCTCCCCGAAGTCCGCCGCGATGTCGCCCGCTACCATGACATCATGACCTCGACCGATGTGCAGATCGGCAAAATTCTCGCCCGGCTTGAGGACGACGGCCTGGCCGATGACACCATCATCTTTTATTATGGAGACCACGGTGGTCCCACGCCTCGCGGCAAACGCTACCTCCATGACACCGGCGTGCGCATTCCCATGATTGTACATGTTCCGGAGAAGTGGCGAAGTCTCTCACCATTCACCCCCGGAAAACCCAGCGATGAAGTCGTTGCCTTCGTCGACCTTGCTCCCACTGTCCTCTCCATCATCGGAACAAAGGATGACAACATGCAGGGACGCCCCTTCCTTGGGAAAAATCGGGTGGAGCCTGCTGAAGCTCATCACGCCTTTCTTTTCGCCGACCGCTTTGACGAGATCTATGGTCTCCGCCGCGGGCTGACTGATGGAAAGTTCAAATACGTCCGTCACTTCACCCCTCACGTTTGGGCCGCGCCGTATTCCTTCTATCAATTCCAGATGCCTTCGTGGGTGGCCTGGCAAAAAGCCTGGAAGGAAGGAAAACTGAAAGGTGTCCAGGCATCGATCTGGGAAAATGATCAGGCGACCGAAGAACTTTACGACATCCGGAACGATCCGTGGGAACTTAAAAACCTCGCCCAAGACCCTGCCTTCAAAGAGCGCCTCATCACAATGCGCACGGCACTCAAAAACAAGATGACCGAAATCCGCGATACCGCACTTGTTCCCGAGCCCCTCTTCGAGGCCGTGGCAGGCGAGCAGCCTATTGCCACAGCCGTTGGTCAGAAAGATTTCCCTTTGGCAAAACTCCTCAATCTCGCCTTCGTGGCCTCGGATAATGAAATCAAAAATATCGGGACGCTTCGAACTGCCGCCACTTCCGACAACCCCGTCGAAAGATACTGGGGGCTCAGTGGCCTTGTCACCCTTGGCAAAAAAGCCGCTCCCGCAAAAGACCTTCTCGTCAAAAGCCTGGCCGACCCCAAAACCATCAACCGTGCACAAGCAGCCCAAGCCCTCTATCGCATCGGTGACAAAAAGGCGGCTCTGCAGGCGCTCGCTTCCGAACTCACAAACGATGAACTTTCCCAGACCAATCAGGCCTTGATTGTGAATACTTACATGCAGCTGCGTGAGACCAAGGCCGTTCCAAACTCATGGTTGGCGAAAGCCAGACAGAGCAAAGGTGGAAATCCCCGGCTCGACGTTTTGGCTGAGAGCTTGAAGTTCCTGGAATAATCCGATCTCTCCGGTCGCCGCATTCCCTCTCCACATGCTCGACCCTGTGAAAGCCTATGAAGTGCAGCAAAAAAAGCGAAAATTTTAGCTCGTCGGCAAAGTCGTTTGGTCATCGGAGTTTTAAAATATCCTGAATTCACGATCGCATGGAATTACATTGATTTAAGGAGAAAAATACCAATGGACTTTTCCCGAACGATTCCAGCCATTTTTTTAGGTCGGAAGCATTCCTCTGGACGATTTTTCTTGGCACTTGCCATCTCATCGGAAAAAGCCAGTCTTCCGCGCATCAAAACCCGTCATACAAATGAGCGAATTCCACGTAGTACCTGCAGCTAAACACGATGAATTAGTCACCGCCGCCTATCAGGCTCGAGGCTACAACGCCGATGAATCAGCCGTTGCCGCCTCCGTCTGCCAGGACGCCACCCGCCACGGAATTCGCACTCACAATGCCCTCAAGGCCCTCCACCTCGATCACCTCTTCGGCTCCGCCACCGGTGGCTGCGTTCCCGGCGCGGAGATCGAAGTCGTCAACAACCGCTTCAAAGCCTCCGAAGTCTGGAACGCCAACAAGAAGCTTGGCCAGGCCGTCGCCGTCGCCGCCATTGATCGCTGCATCGAAATAGCCGACGAATACGGCGTTGGGCAAGTCGCCATCGACAACGCCTTTCACTACCTCTGGGGCGGTGGCTACGTCATGAAGGCCGCCGAAAAAGGCTACATCGCGTACACCAACTGTACCTCGACCTTGGCCGAAGTAGTTCCCTTCTTTGGCAAATTCCCCACCCTTGGTACCAATCCCCATTCGTGGGGATTCCCCACCCAGGAGGCAAACGGCTTCCCCATAGTCATCGATTGGGCCACTTCCACGGTTGCCATGGGCCGCGTTCAGCAACTCAAGCGCGAAGGCAAGCCTCTCCCTCCCGGAGCCGCCGTTGACAAGGACGGAAACGAAACCACCGATCCTAACGAAGTCGCGTCTCTCCTGCCCTTCGGAGCTCACAAAGGCTACGGCATGGCCCTCATCAACGAGCTTGTCGGCGGCTTCATCGGCGGAAACATCCCCACCGAGCGCGGCCGCGAAGGAGCCAAGACCACTTCCTGCTTCTACTTCCAGGTCATCCACCCGGATGCCTGGTCTGGCGGAGCATTCGTCCACGGCAACCAATCTACCAACATGAAAGCCGTCATCGACGACATCCTCGGGCACGGAAATGAAAAATGCCTCCTCCCCGGCCAGATCGAAGCCGGCTTCCGCAGGCGCACCGACGCCGCCGGCGGCCTTCTTTTCTCCGCCGCCGAGCTTGCCGAATTCAAGGAATTGGCCGATGAAGTGGGCCACAGCGGTTGGGAACTCGAAAAGTTCCCCGAAGAATCCGCGTAACAATTGATACCCTCTCTCCATGCCAAACTACGACTACAAATGCGAAAAGTGCGACCACGTCTTTGAGGTCTTTCAGAGTATGAATGACTCCAAGCTCACCGACTGCCCGCAGGAAAGCTGCGATGGTCAGGTCAAGCGTCTGCTTGGCACCGGCTCCGGCATCATCTTCAAAGGCTCCGGCTTTTACGAAACCGACTACCGCTCGGATTCCTACAAAGCCGGCGAGAAGAAAGCCTCCGAATCAAGCTCGCCAAAACCGGAGAAGAAGGAGTCCAAGCCCGCCAAGTCCTCGGACTAAACATGCTTTCCTGACCCGACTAACCCTCGAAGCTTGTCTCATCGCAAATTCTACCTGAAGATAAGGCCATGAAGCGTTTCTTCATCCTTTTCACCCTCGCACTCGTCGGAGCGCTTGGCTACGGAATCTACCTTAGCTTTCAGTCGCAGGATCTTTCCGACATCAAGGGCAGAATGGAGAATGATCGCGAAAAGAATCCCTCCAGCGTTCCCGGCCTCATTCAGTTGGCCGCAAAGGACCGCAGCAACAGCGTCACCATAACCGAACGTCAGCTCAACACCTGGCTCGCCACCAAGCTCAAGGCCCGCCAGGAAGGGCTCCTCGCCGATCACGTCAAAATGAAGGGTGTCTGGGTCCGTTTCGATGAAGAGGAGGGCGGTCGCGCCGAAATCATCATTGAGCGGGAAATTAAAGGTCACCCCCAGACCGTCTCCAAGTTTGTCCGCATCGAACGCAAGAAGAAGGAGGACGGGTCCTTCACCACTTATGTTTATGAGGATGGAGGCCGCATCTGGAATCTCCTCGCCGCCGGAGGCCGCTTCGGTCCCGCCCGTGTTCCACAGGGTTTTCTCTTCTTCACCCACGATGCCTTCCAGGGGCTGCGGGATTTATTTTCCGAGGAGCTGACCTCCATGGAAGAAGAAATCACCAAGCGCGGGGGCGGTCGCATCATCTTCGAAGAAGACCAAATGCGCATCGACTTTCCGAAGAACTAATCGGAACTCAGCGATTGAGCCAGATGATCGAGGCCCCCTGGTTGTTCCGGTCGCCCGCATATCTCGCGCCTACCTCCTCCGCCAGATGCCGCAGGAACGCTGTCGCCCGCGGCCCGATGATCGACTGTCCCGTCCTCGATCCATATCCGTGTACAATCTTCAATCCCGCATGCCGGTAGTAAATCGCCTCGTCAAGAGCTGCCACAATCTTCTCCCGCGCATGTTCCCAGGTCTCACCTGCGTGCGCCACATCCACTTCCAGCATCCCCTGCCGCACCTCGCGCGGCGCCAAGCCATCGCACTTCGGGCAATGATCCCCCCCGAAGCGATCGATAGGAAATCCACATTCCGGGCACTCCCGCATCGCCCTTAAATCCGGAAAAAGATCTCCCGCTTGTAAAGCGCCCGGCACAGCCAGAGCACCAGACCCATTCCACCCAGCGCAACCAAAAGAGCACCCAACCCGGGCACCATCCCATCCGCCCAATCCGCCACCGGACCACCTAGGATTCGCCCCGCGATCGTATTGAAATCAACCACGCTCGACAGCAGATAAATCGTAATCGGATTCATCCCGATCCATACCAATGGCATCGCCCACATCTTCACCCTCACCACATCCATCACCAAATAAAAGAAGGACAATAAAACCAAACTCCATCCGCCCGCAAGCACCACGAAACTGGAAGTCCACAGGTTCTTGATCACCGGATGATACCCGCCCCAGAAATTCCCCGCCAAGATCAAAGCCGCCCCAACCGCCCCCAGAATCAAAGCCTTGTTGACCTTAACCATCCGTTCGTTCTTCAAAAGCAAGCCTGCAAAAACCCCTAAGAGGCATGTCGCAACCGCCGGGAAGGTCGAGAGAACCCCCTCCGGATCGTGCGTCACCTTCCACTTGAAAAACGGCAGGTATTTCGAATCAAACCAGTTCGTGATGTTTCGTCCCTCCTCAAAACTTACCGCCCCCTGACCCGGCACCGCGACAAAGGATAAAAGCGCCCAGTATCCCCCAAGCAAAATCACAAAGGCCGCCACCAATCCACGCACCGGCAAGTAAATAAACAGTAACCCGGTCACCAAGTAACAAATCCCGATCCGCTGCAACACCCCCAGCAAGCGCACCCCTTGATTCGTCCCCGTATCATACCAACCCTTCGAAATCCCCCCGTAATAAATGATCCCGACCAACCAAAGCAAAAGACCTCTCCAAATCACCCGTCGCACTGCATCGCGCCGATCCCCCGGCGCTAGCAACTTGCGTAAAGAAAACACCAAGGAGGTCCCCACAATAAAAACAAAGGAAGGGAAGATGAGATCGTAAAAACGAAACCCCTCCCACTCCACATGCTTCAGCTGCGTCGCCACCGTATCTAGTGCCTCTGATTGCAGCCCGTTCAAATTGGCGAGTGCATGTGCCAGCGCTTCACCGCCCACAATCCAGATCATTATAAAGCCCCGAAAAGCATCCAGCGACATCAATCGTCCCTCGGGCAACGGAATGGAATAAGGAGAAACTTCCTCTGACATTCCGAAACCTTATCAACTCCGGTTCCTGCTGACAACCCTCTGAAGAAGACCCTCGGGGCCATCGCACCCATTCCTCACCCCAACAAACTTCAAACTTCCAACTCACCTCAAAATGTGATCCTAAAGCCCCCGTCATGACTTCGGCAGAGATTCGCACTAGCTTCCTAGACTTCTTTAAAGAGAAACAACACACCTTCGTGCCCTCCGCCTCCATTCTGCCGCAGTCCCCCGGACTCCTCTTCACCAACGCCGGGATGAACCAATTTGTCCCCTATTTCCTCGGCTCCGCAAAACCTCCCTACGATCCTCCCCGCGCCGCCGACACCCAGAAGTGTATCCGCGCCGGCGGCAAGCACAACGACCTGGAGGACGTCGGCTACGACACCTACCACCACACCTTTTTCGAGATGCTAGGGAACTGGTCTTTCGGCAACTACTTCAAGAAAGAAGCCATCGCCTGGGCTTGGGAACTCGTCGTCGAGCGCTGGGGCCTGCCCGCCAATCGGCTTTACGCCACCGTCTATGCACCCGGCGAAGGTGACCCGTCCGAGTTCGACCAGGAAGCCTATGACATCTGGAAAGGCTTCTTCGAAAAAGCCGGCCTCGATCCCAAGGTCCACATCGTCAACGGCAATGTCGAAGACAACTTCTGGAAAATGGGCGATACAGGCCCCTGCGGTCCCTGCTCCGAACTCCACGTCGACATGACCCCTAAGGGCGACACCGGCGGCAAGCTCGTCAACATGGACTCGGATCTCTGCATCGAGATCTGGAACCTCGTCTTCATCCAATACAACGCGGAAGAAGACGGCACCTACCGCGACCTTCCAGCGAAGCACGTCGATACCGGCATGGGCTTCGAGCGCGTCTGCTCCCTGATCCAAAATACCAAAGGCTTCACCGACTTTTCGGAAAAACCGACCAACTACGCAACCGACGTCTTTCAACCCATCTTCCGAAAGCTTGAAGAACTCTCCGGTAAAAAATACCACGACGTTTATCCCGGAGACGAAAGCGACGCCCTCGACGAAGCGATTGCCTTCCGCGTCATCGCCGACCATATCCGCACTCTCAGTTTTTCCATCGCCGACAGCATCATCCCGGGCAACAACGGGAGAAACTACGTCCTCCGCCGTATCTTGAGACGCGCCGTCAAATACGGTCGCACCCTCGGCTTCGATGGCAACGAACCCTTCCTCCCCAAACTGGTCGACACTCTTGTCGCAGAGTTCAGCCACATCTTCCCCGAGATCAAATCCCGCGCCGAAGTCATCAAAGAAACCCTCGCCACCGAGGAAGAATCTTTTAACAAGACCCTGGATCGAGGAATGGAAAAATTCGAAAAGGCCGCCGATGGAAAAATCTTCCCGTCCGAAGACGCCTTCCAACTCTACGACACCTACGGTTTTCCCCTCGACCTCACCGCCCTCCTTTGTCGCGAGCGGGGCATCACCCTCGATGAAAAAGCTGTCGAAGACCGCATGGAAGAAGCCCGCGAACTTTCACGCGCTTCTCAAAAGAAAACGATCGTCCGCGCCACCGACATCTCCACCGATGCGGTGACCAAATTCATCGGCTTCGAAGAAGATTCCTGCGAAGCCACCGTTCTCGAAATTCACGGTGACCTCGTCATCACCGACAAGACACCATTCTTCACCACTATGGGTGGCCAGGAAGGCGACACCGGAACAATCGGTGAGGCGACCATCACCAATACCCAGCAAATCGGCTCCGCCGTAGCCCACCAAATCGAAGGCAAAATTCCCGCAGTCGGAGACATCGTCACCCTCACCATTGATCGAGACCGCCGCGCTTCCATCGAAGCCCACCACAGCGCCACCCACCTTCTCCACTGGGCCCTCCACGAAGTCGTCTCACCCGACGCCGCCCAGCAAGGTTCCAGCGTCTCACAGGGCCGCCTCACTTTCGACTTCAATTCCAAGGCTCTGACACCAGACCAACTCACCGCACTCGAAGAGAAGGTGAATGCCTCCATCGAGGCAGGTGACACCGTCTCCTGGATCGAAGTAGCCCACAGCGAGGTCAAGGACCGCAGCGACATCATGCAATTTTTTGGAGATAAGTACGGAGAACTCGTCCGCGTCGTCCAAATCGGCGGCGGCGACAAGACCCTCGACGGTTACTCCATGGAACTCTGTGGCGGCACCCACGTCCGCAACACCTCCAAAATCGGACTCTTTAAAATCAAGTCGGAAGGCTCCACCGGAGCAGGCATTCGACGCATCGAAGCCCTCTGTGGCGAGGCCGCCTGGAATTGGTTACGCCACGACCTCGAAAAATCAGCCAAAGAAGAGGACGAACTTCAGAGCAAAATCAGTGAAACCAACCAAGCACTTGCCGCAGCTCAACAGCCCAAAGTTGCCATCCCCCAGTTTCCCCACATCATGGGATCCCTGCTCACCGAAGGTGGCACCTTCCATCAGCTGAATTCCACTTACCTCAGCTACAAACAGCACCTCGCGGAGCTCAGCGAACTCAAAATCGAGAGCGACAAGGCTCTCAAAAAAGCCCAGGCTGCCGGAGCGGCCCGCATGGCTGATTCACTCATCGCTGACCAAAACCTCACCGAAAACATCGTCATCTCCGCCGAAGGAGCCCCGGCCCTTCTCCAGGAGTTACTGAATGGCTTGAAGAAGATTCACTTCACCCAAGCCGCCTTCCTCATCGTCGACGATGGCGAAAAACTCCACCTTGGTGCCCTTTGCGGTGAAGACGGAAATAACAAGGGCCATGGTGCCGGAAACCTCATCAAAAACCTCGGCCCCATTGCCGGAGGCAAAGGGGGTGGCAAGCCCGACATGGCCCGTGGTGCCGCCTCCGAGCGCGACAAACTCGACGACCTTATCACCGCCGCCAATACGGAGCTTGGACTTTAGTCCGTGGTCCGGGCGGGCATCAAAGCCAACGCTTCAATGGCGCCTACTGAAACGCAAAGACCAATCCTTCGCGTCCGGAGGCTTGCCCTCCCTTAAATACGGGAAATTTTCCCAGATCAAAGAGCGAATCGTGCGCTCCATCGACGGCCTGTCCAACTTTTAAGATCGGGCCGTTTGCCGATGGGCCGGATCCTGTCCCAAGGCAACGCACCCCAGGAACCCGGCATGATCACCCAGTTCGGGCGCTACAATCAGCTCCACGGAATTTGGCAACTGCAAGTAGCCATTGACCAACCCGACTAGCTCTTTCCACACGATCGGAAACAACTGACTTTGATTCATCACGCCTCCGCCAAAAATAATCTTCTCTACCGGAGCAATCGTCAGAACATTCACACACGCTTGCGCAAGGTAATGGGCCTCCAGTATCCACGCCGGATGATTGACCGGTAATTCTTCGGCCTTCCTGCCCCAACGTTTCTCAATCGCAGGACCACTAGCCAAGCCCTCCAAGCAATCTTTATGAAATGAGCACACTCCCTCAAAATCATCTTCGCGATGCCTCGTCACCCGCATGTGCCCCATCTCGGGATGCCCTGACCCATGCACCAACGAACCATCGATCATCAGACCTCCTCCAATTCCGGTTCCCACCGTAAAATAAGCGACATGCTTGAGACCCTTCGCCGCCCCCCATCTCGCTTCGCCAAACAAGGCCGCATTGACATCGGTCTCAAACACCACCGGAACATCACCAATCGCCCTTCGAAGGGGCCCCAGCAAATTCGTCTGCGCCCAGTCAGTCTTGGGCGTCGAGGTGATGAAACCATAGGTCGCCGACTTCTCATCAAGATCAGCCGGCCCGAAGGTCCCGATGGCCAGAGCCTCCGCATTCCCGTGGAAAGATTGTACTCGCTCGAAGAATTCCACCAAATTTCGGATCGTTTCCTCTGGATTCGTAGTCGGAATTTTAACGTGCGACAAAACCTCACCAGGTCCGCGCGAAAGCGCCGCCACCATTTTTGTTCCGCCTGATTCGAGGGCCGCCACCAATCTTCTGTTCATCTCACATCAGTGCCTACCAGACCAAGCAACCCGGGTAAACGCCAGATGGCACTTGTCAAAAACATCTTTTGCCGATAGTGCCCTTTTCGTGGCCGACTTTCGATTTGAAAACCTTGAAGTATGGAAAATGGCAACCGAGATCGGGCATCGCATTGCCGACCTCGCCGATGGCATTGATTCCCTTGGAAAAACCACCTTTGCCAACCGCCTGCGCGAATGCAGTTACCTTATCTCCGGCATCCTCGCCGAAGGAAGCAGCTGCCCGACCAAGCCTGAATTCGCCGTCTTTGTGGGACAAGCCCGCGGAGCGACTCTGGAAATTGCCAACCTCATCATTTTCTTTTCCGAACGCGAGCTCATTTCCGAGGAAGACGAGACCAATCTTATCAACATGCTGAAGCGCGAGTCCAAGATGCTCGACAACTTCCGCCAAAGTCTCGAGCGCGCCGGCCAGCCCGATCCGGTCGGAGCTTAGAGACCATCTGAAAAAGGCGGGTCCGCTGATCCCGGGCAATTGCAGATCAACTCAGGCGAACCATGTAGCTCGTCGTTCCGTCAGGGCCGGCATTGCGGGAGTCGGCGAGCTCATTCCTATCAAAAAAGTCACAAGAAGTTTTTACCACAAACCGCTCCCTTGGACTGGATGGCAGGGCAAACGAAACGCTGATCTCTTGATTTCACCCCGCCTAAACAGGTCACGATCGGCCATCCGGAACGATGAATCAGAGTGACAAGGTGCATCGAAAAGGAAGTCTAAATTTTTGATCGCGCAAAACGGAAACTCCCACCACCGGGACGCTCGTGCTAGCGGAGGGAACTGAAAGGGCGTCTGAGATAAAGCGTGGCAACATAAACCAAATCATCCTCGTCACCCTCTCCGAGATTATTGATCTCTTTGGTTATCTCCCACCCCGTCTTCTTGAGGAGATTCTTCAACGTCGCGTCGGTGAAAAATCGCAGCCTCTGCTCGGTCTCTTCCCTCTTCAAAACGTCCCCCGAAGCATCCTTTAAGGTATAACGATGCTTCCGCACCAGGCTTCCAGTCTGCTCCTTGATTTTATGCCGCGTTTCCAACTTTCCGCTTCTTCCGCCCAGCAAATCAACCTCTCGATCAAAATACCATTCGTTCTGCGGCAGATCCCCCGATATTTCAGCCCATGGGAAAAACAAGGTCAGGTAAAGATGGTTTGTCTGTTCCCTCAACCGCTGGAGTTGTTTTTGGGGATCGGGAAATAACTGGAAAGTGAACGCCGGAATGACAATTGCGGAATACTCACCCTCATGTTTTTGCCACTCCTGTTCCAGCACCCCCGCATCAGGAAAATTCTTTCGTGAGAGCTTCGCCATCTCAGGCGAGCATTCGAGCCCCAGCACCTCGTGTCCCGCCGCCACCAGGGGACCGAGCAAGCGCCCGGACCCGGAACCAACATACAAACACTTCCCCTCCTTCCCCCGAAGAAACCCCTCCAATAAAGGCAACTCGCTGGGAGCATCTTCCGCCTCCCAAAATAAGTCATGCCATGAAGCCTCAAACCCTTCGTAACCTGAACTCATGAATCCGACTTCCCCCCTGCCGCTTCTTTCTTTTTCAACGCCTTCGTCTCAGGACCATCCTGTTCAATCACGAGCGAATGAATAGTCATCGGACCTTCAATTTTCTCGGCTCCGGACAAGACCGGACTCAACTTCTTATCCTCGGTTTCCGTGAAAAGAATCATAGCATTATCGCCATGTATCCTCTTGAAATCTGCCAGCGTAAAAACATCCGTCAGCAGAGTCGACTTCATTTCGGCGCCCCGTCTCACGAACGAACTTAGCTCGGTAAATCTTGGACCACCCAGAAAACAGAAGCGACCCCGCATATAATTGGCAACCGCTTTCTGATGGTGAACATGCACGTCAGCCGGAGTAATCTGCCACACATTAGCCTTCCCAAATCGATGCTGGAATTCGCGCGCAGCCAGCGAGTTCACCTCGTTGTTTGGAGTGGCCGCGACGAGGTGACCAAGGCCTGAAAAATCAATTTCCTCTTCGGCATACTCGGAAAGAATATTGGCCCGCACCGCCTGCAATCCCTCAAGCCTCGCGGTCGATACTTTCTCGAAACGCGTATCCAACAAAAGGCAGTGGTACCCCTCGTTGACAAGACCCTTCGCCACCGTCCGGATCCATGGATCAGCCCCGGCAAAGAGAATTCCGGTCGGATTGGCATCGGACAAGCCAAGCCGCCGCGCCAGCGGCGCTGCCAGCAACCCGTAAAAGGTCACTGTTCCCAAAATCACAATGAAAACCAGTGGGACCAACTCACCCGCCTCTCCGGCCAAAGCGACATAAGTTTCGTTATCAGGATTTGCCTTGGCCGCCCCGGTAATCTGAAGGGCAAAGACCGATGTCACCGCCGCTGCCACGATTCCCCGTGGAGCGAGTAGGGCCAGAAATAGCCTTTCGCGGAAAGTCATGCGGTTCGATCCTAGGTTCGCCAAAAAGACAGAAGCCGGGCGAACCACCAAAATAAGCGCGACAAGAAACAAGAGCCCCTTCTGCCACACCATCTGAATCTCCGGTATCCCAATCCGCCCGGAAAGCATCAGAAAAAGAAGTGAAATGATAAGCACTCTCAAGTTCTCCTTGAACTCAAGAATATGCCGCACCGAGACCTTTTTCTGATTCGCCAAAGCCACACCTAAAACGGTCACAGTAACAAGACCCGCTTCGTGCTGGATGGCATTCGACCCGGCGAATGCTACCCCCACCAGAGCCAGAAAAAACATGCTTTCCAGGAAGTCTGGAATCAGATGACGAACCATCAATATTTCCGTCACCTTCGCCAACCCCCATCCAAGCCCTCCCCCGACCACCAGAGTCTTCAGCAAAGCAATGGCGACATTGTCCCAGCCCTGCCCAAGCCCTCCTTCTTGGATCGTGATGAAAACCAAAACCGCTAGAACTGCGCCAATGGGATCCACCACAATTCCCTCCCACTTCACAATCGAGGCCACCTTGCGACGCGGCTTGATCAAGCGTAGCAAAGGAGCCACCACCGTCGGACCGGTCACCACCAATATCGCACCCAATAACGCGCAAATCTGCCAGTGGTATCCCAAAGTATAGCGAGCCACCACCGCGGTGAGACCAAAGGCCCAAACAACCGCCGTCGTGCATAGCTTCAACACCGGAGTACCGGCTTCCTTGAGCTCGGAAAACTTCAAGGTTAGCCCGCCTTCAAAGAGGATGATCGCCACGAAATAACCAACGAGGCTCAACAACGAGCTCTCGTCCTTGAGGTAATTGTCGATCCGAGTACCGGTAAAATGAGAGAGAGCAAAGCCAAAGATTAGCAAGAGCAAAATGGAAGGCAGCTTCATCCTCCAGGCAGACCATTGGGCCACCACTCCCAGAAACAAAAGAAACGCCAGATAGGCAAGTAAGCTCACGCGCAAAGACTGACTTCAATCATCATCGCAGCCAAGCCCCGATCTTATTTGAAAACAACCGCCAAATCAGCTAGCATCACCGTCGAATGAAACACCTCCTCATCCTCCTCGCTTTAACCACTTCCCTCGTCAGCGGGCGTTATGTCGAAGTCTTCGTCTGTCTCTGCCATAACGACCACCAGGCCATCGCTCCGGTGGGCAAGGCCATCGGCAACGGACTCGACCCCGCCGGCAATCTCTACTGGGGATGTTCCGATGGACTCTCAACCTACTTCAAGCGAAGCAAAAAGTGGAAACTCGTCGAAACCACCAAACCCAAGGACTCCGACATTCTGTGTGACGTTGAAATTCAAACATCACACCGGAAAAACCACCCTGACCGCCCACGCCTACCGGGGCGACCGGATGCGGGACTGCCTGGAAGAATTCTACACCACAACCCGCGATGCCGGGAAAGACGATCCCGTCGCCTTGATCGGCCACAACGGTATGATGGACAATATCGTCACCATTCCACAAGCGCCCGTCGATGATGAAGCAAGCAGCGCGATCGTCCTCGGCTGCCTGAGCGAAGGTCACTTCACCGACCCGCTCAAGAAGATGAATTCCAATCCCCTTCTCTTGACCCGGAGCCTGATGTATCCCGGATCCTTCATCCTGCACGACGCCATCGAGGTTTGGCTTAATAACGGGAGCAAGGCCCAGATCCGCGAAGCTGCCGCCAAGGCCTACGCGAAGAATCAAAAAATCTCCGTCAAAGGAGCCCACACCGTTTTCCCAGACCTCAGCAAGTAGCCGAAAGCTCCAGCTTTCGGACCATCAACCTTCACCGAAAGCAGGAACTTTCGGCTACCACGGCAGCGGGAAGGCTGCATTAAAGGCGAAGACCTTCTTGCGGATCCCGGCGAGCTTCTCGTCATCTTCACGAGCTTGCAAAGCTTCGTGAATGAGATCGGCCACCGTTTCGACATCGCTCTCTTTCATTCCACGGGTCGTCACCGCCGGCGTCCCGATCCGAATTCCGCTCGGCTTCATTGGGCCGGCTTCATCAAATGGAATCGAGTTCTTGTTCACTGTGATTCCAACCTTGTCGAGCGTGTCGGAGACAATTGATCCATCGAGACCAACCGGACGAAGATCGACCATGAAAACGTGGTTATCGGTGCCGCCGGAAACGATGCGGTAACCATTCCTGGCCAGTGCCGCCGACATCGCCTGGGCGTTCTTGATGACCTGCGCCTGATATTCCTTGAAGCCGGGCTCAAGTGCCTCACCAAAGCAGACCGCTTTGGCAGCGATAACATGCATCAGCGGACCACCTTGCACTCCGGGGAAAACGCGGCCGTCGATCTTCTTGGCATACTTCGCCTTGCACAGGATGATGCCGCCACGGGGCCCGCGCAGGGACTTGTGAGTGGTGGAGGTGACGAAGTCGGCATGCGGAACCGGGCTAGGATGCACTCCCGCCGCAACCAGTCCGGCGATGTGTGCCATGTCCACAAAAAGGTAGGCCCCAACCGCTTTGGCGATGCTGCCCATACGCTCGAAATCAATTTTCCGCGAGTAAGCACTCGCTCCGCAGGTGATCAACTTGGGCTGCACCTCCTTGGCCTGCGCTTCCAAAGCATCATAATCGATGCGTTCGTCTTCCGCACTCACTCCGTAATGAGTGACATCGTAAAGCCGACCCGAGAAATTTGCCGGATGGCCGTGCGTCAGGTGACCACCGTGGGCCAGATCCATCGTGAGAATCTTATCGCCCGGCTGCAACACCGCAAAATAAACGGCGGTGTTGGCCTGTGATCCCGAGTGAGGCTGCACGTTGGCGTGCTCGGCTCCAAAAATTTCCTTCAACCGATCAATCGCAAGTTCCTCGACGACATCGACATTTTCACATCCGCCATACCAACGTCGCCCGGGGTAGCCCTCGGCATACTTGTTGGTCAAAAGCGAACCCTGCGCTTCCATCACCGCCGGACTTGCAAAGTTCTCCGAAGCGATCAGCTCGATGTGGCTGCGCTGACGTTTCTCCTCGCCCACGATGGCTTCAAAAACTTCCGGATCAGTCATTGCAAGACGGGAACCCGAAGCTTTGCAGAGCCGACGCTCGTGCCGCCCACGTTCAAAAGCGGTCTCCAGAAAAACCTCAACCATCTCCAGGGCCACCTCCTGCTCGACGGCTTTCTGTCCGAGGCAGAGCACATTGATATCATTGTGGGAGCGTGAAATCTTCGTCTGATCAACCGTGCGCACATTCGCTCCGCGCACATCGCGAAAACGATTGGCAGCAAGGCAAACTCCCACTCCCGAAGTGCAGACCAAAATCCCTCGATCGATACGCTTTTCGTTCACCGCGCGAGCAACCTCGTTGGCGTAATCGGAATAGTCGACCGACTCTGTCCCATGAGTGCCATAATCGACAACCTCGCGCCCCGCCTTTTGCAAGGCCTCCACGATGGCATTTTTCAACTCAACTCCGCCGTGATCGGCCCCGACAGCAATGCGGTAAGAATCAGCACTCATAGAACACCCCTTCCGTTACCTCTCGCCACCGAAATGGCAAGCGCTCACTTTAAAAAGAAAAAAGTGAATACCGGCGGTGGCGGCACGCAAATGCCCCTCGAGCACCCCTATTCCTTCGGATCCGCCTCCTTGGTCTCCTGATCCTCTGGCGGTTCGGCATCTTGATCGGCGGTTTCGTTGTCAGCCCACTTCGCCTTCTTCACCGTGGAATTGTTCGATTTGTATTCGGCAACCTTCTTTTTGCCGTGCCAGAGCTTGATCCATACCCCCTCCAGATCGTCTTCAAGGTCGTTCCGCGAACCATCTGTGAAGACGAAATTAGGATCCAATTCCAAAATCTTCAGTGGCACCGACTTGGTCTTAACCATCGCAATCGCCCTATCGGCAACGGGATTCACCTTGACCCGCCCCCCGAAAAATTTGGGAGGACTATCAATCTCAACTTTCGCGCTGGCTTTCGGATCAACATAAATCCGGTAGCTCATTTCGAGCCTTTCCAGGGTCACCCTTGAGCGGTTTTCAATTTCGACTTCGAACCCCCACTCATCGGTCCTAATTTCACCGGATTGCACCTTGCCCATGGATCCTTTCTTGGTCCGCTTCTTGTCCACCTCGAATTCAAACTGGTAGTCGATGTTATCAGGAATAACCGGAGTGGATTTCCCCGACTCCCCCGCTTTTCCGGCACCGGATTTCTTTTCCATATCAGCCCAAACCTCCACAAAAAATTGGTCATCCTTGCTGAGGGTCCCGATCGGAATCGTATAATCTTTCCCGTTGGTAAGACGAAGCGTGACCTTCTTCCCGGCCACCGCGACGAGCTCGGCCTCAATCTTTCGACCTTTTTGGTCCGTAAACGTGCGTGGCTTGGCCACCGCAGGCATTAAGGTGAAGATAGCCAGAATCGACAACATGGCCTGACACGGGGAGATCGAAAAGCGTTTCATAACGATAATTTGAGGTCGAAGCAACGCTATCAAAGCTCAAAACATGCCGGGATTCAAGTAATCACTTGTCCACCTCGACTAAATGACCATCGCGTGGTTTGAGATGAACGCGCTACGAGCTGCTTCGGCTTTCCAGATATCCCAAAATTCCACCCATGGCAGCATTGAGGACCTTGGAGGTCATCTCGTAGGCCGGTCGACCCATTCCGATAGGATCGGGCACGTCCGCGCCTACCGTGCTGTTGATTTCCACGAAATCGCAAGCGAGATGATACTTTTCTTCATGCTCAGGGTGCATCATTTCGAGCATTTCTAGGTGTCCCTCGGTCATACAGAAAACTGCCTCGGCCTCCTCCAGCATCGCGCGATCCACCATGCGGCTTCGGAAATTATCCAGCGCAATCCCCTGTTCTTTCAAAATAGTGACCGTTTCAGGACTTGCCGAGCTCCCGGGCTGGGCCGCCACTCCGGCCGATGAAACCTCGAAATTGGCTCCTTCGGCCGCCTTGCGAAAAATCCCTTCCGCCATCGGGCTCCGACAGGTATTTCCAGTGCAAACAAATAAGACTTTCCGAGACATGGAAAGGACGCTAGCGCCTCCCAAGTATCTCTCAATAAGCAATTCTCTTGTCATGAAAATCCTCTTCGCACCCATCAATATTATTCTGGCAGGCCTGTTCTTCGTTTTTGCTTGGTTTCAACGGAATGACATCGATCCGGATATCTATTCCAGCCCTTCATTCGACAACCCGACCCTCGACTCCGCACTTTGGTTACTATTTTACGCCATCATCGGGTTCGCCTTCCTTTACCTGATCAAAAAGCTGCTCCCCTTCTGGTATTTCATCCTCGCCATCATTGCCTGCCTCACTGAGATGTATCTCTCCGGCCCCGGGCTCTGGGAAAACGTCTTCGGCGAAAAACCCTTTACGATGACCGGCGAATCAATGTCTGGAACAGACCCCCGAGTCGAACTCACCCGTGAATTCTTCGGCGCCGTTATTGCCCTCGCAGGAGTCCTTTTCCAATGGTGGCAGGTCAGGAAGCTCCGACTCAGGGCTAAGACCAAGGCCTGATTCATTGATTAGATTTCCAGATGCACTGCTTCCAACAGCGTATCATTCAGAGACCATACAGCTCCTAAAATTGGGATCAAATCCCCGCAGGTTTCCAGGCCTCGGAGTATTCTCTCTGCCAGAGCTTTTTGGGCGCATCGATGCCTTTAATCTGGATACCCTCACGATAAGAAATGTTGCCGAGATGGCAGAGCATCGTGCTCTTTTGGGCATCGGAAATCTCCGAATTGAGAGCTTCTCCGTTTCGAATGGCGTTCACGAAATTTTGGAAATGCGGGACGTCACTCAACTTAGGCATGTTCTCACGCACGAGCTTGCCGGCATTATCATAAATTCGATAGCCACCGCCATCGAATGACATGATCCCCCCATCGCCATAAACGCTGACGAAGGGATGCTGCTCATACTTTCGTTGCAGACAACTGCTGCCGTGCCAGCTCATGCCAACCTTGCCAAAATCATAGGTCGCATCGGCGGTATCGGGGGACTCCTGATCATCGTTAAAATGGTAACGCCCACCAACGTAACTGGTGCGAATGGGTGAATCAACTTCCAGCGCCCAGCGAGCAATATCCAGGGCGTGAACTCCATTGTTGGCAAGTTCACCACCACCATAAAGCCAGTGCCAATGCCAGTTGTAGTGGATCAAATTATCCTTGTAGGGCCGTGGCGGAACCGGCCCCTGCCAGAGATCGTAGTCTAGATTCGCCGGAACCGCCGCAGGCTTCCCCTTCCCAATCGAAGCACGCTTGTTGTCGTACCAACAACGCGCATATCGGAGTTCCCCAATCGCGCCGGCCTTGAGCTTTTCGATCCCCTCCCGATAACCCGGAGCACTGCGACGTTGATTGCCCATTTGCACTTTCCGATTCGTTCCTTGGGCGGCAGCCACCATAAGTTCGGCCTCCCGTGGATTATGACTTCCGGGCTTTTCAACGTAGACATGCTTCCCCGCATCACAAGCGAGAATTGTTGCGGGCGCCTGCCAGAAATTGGGGGCGGCGATCGAGAGAATATCGACATCTTTATCTTCAAGAATTCGACGGAAATCGGTCACCGCTTTTGGCACCTTTCCGTTCTGGCGATCCCCCGCATATTTCGCACCAGCTGCAAGACGCGTTTGATCGACATCGCAAACGTAAGCGATTTCAACACCCTCCAGCTTCGCGAAATTATTGATATGCGCCTTCCCCCGATTCAGCCCCATCACTCCCACCCTGAGTTTCTTCCCAGGCTGACTCTCGGCTCGCAAGTTGCCCGCAAGTGCAGCCGCGGAGGCCGTGCTGATGAATTGGCGACGATTCTTCATTCCGGAATCCTAACGATTTCAAAAACTGCTGGCGAGCATTTCAGTCCTATTCTTCATCGCAGCGTGCAAAATGAGATTGGTCGGAGGTGTGAATGCGCTAGCCTCGACAGCAAGCCTTCCCCCAACCCGGTCATGCATCCTTCAAGCCCCCGATCCATAACGCGCCGAAACTTTATCCAGCAAACCTCGCACGCCCTACCCGCCGGCATGCTGGCTCTTGAGAGCCTGGCCGCACAGGAATCCGGAGAGCGCCCCAAACGATCGCAAGCCGTCGAAACCCTCAATCCTCGCGCGCGGGTCCCGGTCGGTCTTATCATCGACGACTCCACCTGTCTCGTGAATCTGAACCGCTTTGCGATGCCGCAGTTCAATGCGGCCTTTGGTGGAAAGAAGACAGCCTACCGACGCGACTGGAAAAGTTGGCCGAGCGAAATCCCGGACGATTTCGTGAGGAAGTTCGGCGACTGGTGCGGCGAAAACGGAGTGAAAGGAAAATACAGCATCGTTCCCTACCCGGCCTGCGTTGGGCGTCTCGACCGGGAAGTTCCCGGGTGGTCACGCCGGGAAATCAAAGAGAGCATCAAACTCGTCCGGGATCGTATGATGCCCAATTGGGACATCCATCCCGAAATGGTCACCCACACCCGGGTCATTGATTTAAAAACCGGACACCCCTATCCCGAAAATTCCCCACGCTTTATGGAGAACTGGGATTGGACGACCGGTCGTAGTGTCGACGAGCTCGCGAGCTACCACGCCTATGCTTTGCAGATCCTCAAAAACATCGACCTTCCCTGCGAGGGCCTCACCACCCCGGGCGGCTATGGCAACAAAGCTCTGCCCCAGCTTTCGCAAGCCACTTTGGAATCGGTGCGGGATGTCTTTGGAGCCGAGATCCCCCACTATTTCCGTCACCTTTACACCGATGATACCAGCGTGACCCCAAGAGTCGAAAACGCCAGTGGTCTCGATGGAGATGATCCGCAGTGTGTCGTCAGCATCATCGGATGCACCGGCGACTGGACCGGTGGATGGAACAACGTCGAGCCGGCCGGCGCCGACAAGTTCATCACCGCCGATCTTAAGTCCGGCCGCATGGTCGACGTCATTTCGAAGGGTGAACCCGCCATGATGGTTTGTCACTGGACCGGGATTCATTGGAATGGCGAAGAGAAAGGCTTCAAAGTCTTCCAGGAAGTTGTGCGAAGATTGCACGCCCGTTTTGACCATCTGATCTGGATGAAGCTGAGTGAGCTGTCACGCTACTGGGCGGCCAAAGAGCTCACCCGCATCAAAATCGACAAAGGGATCATTCAATTCCACGCGCCTTTCGCCTGCCCCGACTTCACCATCTCGCTTCCAAAAAACGATTCCGGCTCTCCCGTGATTCGAAGCGGAAATCAAATCAAAAACCTCACCAAAGTGAGTTCCCGCAGGTCTCTGCAAACCAACACTTGGTGCCATGAGGGAAAGAAAACGATCGTATCCTTTGACCTTCCAAAAGGGAGAGCGGCGCTTGAGTGGGTTTGAGCGAGCCTTCCTGTGGTGAGAGTGGTAACGTATTTTTCGTAAGAGAATTGAAAGACTCGGGCTTTTCGGAGCCTATCGTCTTGTTGCGCCCCACACCGCTCGGATAAAGGGGCTTCCAATATCCAAATCGACAAACATCCATGAATTTTAATCGCCGACTCCCGAATCCACTCATTTTGGCTGCCACCCTTGCGGCCAGCCCGTCCGCCTTTGCCGACGTCACCATCTCCAAGGCCTTTGGCGACCACATGGTCCTGCAGCAAGGCTCACCCATCCGGGTCTGGGGAACCGGTGATCCCGGAGAAAGTGTTAGCGTTTCCCTCGGAGGAAAAACCGCAAAAACCACCACGACCAAGGAAGGTTCGTGGCGCGTCGACCTTCCGGCCCTGAGTGCCGATGGCAAATCCCACACCATGACGGTGAAGGGAAAAAATGCCATTGAGATCAAAGACGTTCTTCTCGGCGAAGTCTGGATTTGCTCCGGTCAATCCAACATGGAATGGGCGGTCAATCGATCGCTCAATCCGCAGGAAGAAATCGCGGCCGCAAACCACCCGCAAATCCGCCTCTTCAATGTTCCCGGGCACGTGGCCCAGCCGGAACCAGGAAACGACCCGCGTGGCAAGTGGCAGATCTGCTCTCCGGAAACGGTGCCGGGCTTCAGCGCGGTCGGCTACTACTTCGGACGCGAATTACAAAAGGAGCTCAAAGTCCCCATCGGACTTGTTGGGACCAACTGGGGTGGCACCCGCATCGAGCCCTGGACCCCACCGGTCGGATTCAAGTCGGTTCCAAACCTCAAAGACTACGTCGAAAATCTGGAGGCCGTTGCCAAGGCTCGTGCCGAAGGAAAAAAAGCAAAGCCCAAGGGCGGCGCGGTTCAAATTTACAACGGAATGGTTCACGCCCTCACGCCACTCAGCGCACGCGGCGCCATCTGGTATCAGGGAGAATCCAACGCCGGTGACGGCCTCCGCTACGACCATCTCAAAGAAGGCCTCGTGAAGGGCTGGCGCTCGGTTTTCGAAAACGAAGACCTTTCCTTCTACTGGGTGCAGCTCGCCAACTTCCGCCAACCGGAAGACAAGCCCGAGGGCGGTGGCTGGGGCCCCGTTCGCGAGGGACAACGTCGTGCCCTGCGACTGCCGAAGACCGGGATGGCTGTCATCATCGACATCGGAAACGCCAAAGACATTCACCCCAAGAACAAGCAGGACGTTGGCAAGCGTCTCGCTCTGTTGGCCCTCGCAAAGGACTATGACAAGGACGTCGTCCCTTCCGGACCACTTTACAAATCGATGAAGAAAGAAGGTTCCAAAATCAGAATCTCCTTCGACCATGTTGGCTCCGGATTGATGACCGGTGAGAAGAAAGGACTCGATCCCGTCAAGGAAACCAAAGGCGCTGATCTGGCCCGCTTCTCGATCCAGGACAAAGCAGGGAAATGGCACTGGGCCAAGGCCAAGATCGATGGCAAGGACGTTGTCGTTTGGCATGATGAGGTCAAAGACCCGCAGCACGTTCGCTTCGGCTACGAATCCAATCCCGTCGGTATCAACCTTTACAACAAAGAAGGACTTCCAGCTTCACCGTTTACGACTGACTAAAAGATGAGGAACCGGGCATCTTCGAATAGATTCGACGGCGCTTGTGTGTTTCGTGCTCGATGTGCTTCCAAAGTGAAAGGACACTTAAGTTCGTCTCAAGTTCGCCGTTGGTTTCCACCCATTTGAATCCAGCGGCGACAGCGGACTGATGCATCTCTGACATCACGATCGCGTTCAATCCCGCGTTCCGAAGTTCCGGCGCAACCGCGATCAGATAAAGATCAAGCGTTTCGCGACTTCCCTTCAAATCTCCGCCCAGCCAAGCTGAGAAAATTCTTCTCATCCTGCCGCGCAACTTCTGCATCAAACAGGACCACGAGGGCATCGCCACCCCAAGCGCTACGATTTTTTTGTCACTATCGACCACCAACTTCACAAAGCGCGGGTCGACAAAACCGAAGAATTTCTTGATCAGGGCATCGATCTCACCATCCGTCATCGGGGTGAATTCATAGAGTTCCGAGTAGGCCGCATTGATCAATTGAAAAATCTCATGCCCCAGCGGTTGCAAATCGCGGGCAGACTTTTTCTCGATCAAGCGAAGCCCTTTTTTCTTCAAAGCATACTCGGCAACCCGTCGATACTTGGGATTTAGCTCCGGAGGGAGTTCAAAGCGATGCTCGACATAATCGATCTCCTTAGCAAAGCCACAGGATTCGATGATCGGCCCATAGTAGGGAAAATTGTAGGAAGAAACGACCGTTGGAAGTCTGTCAAAACCATCCACGAGCACTGCGGATCGTTCAAAGGTGGTGAGCCCAACAGGCCCTTCGAGAAGTGTCATCCCTTTCCCCGCCGCCCATTCTTCGACGGCTGTGAGGAGAAGCCTTGCCACCTCCACATCATCAACAAAATCCAGCAGACAAAACCTCGCGGAGTTTATCTTCCTAAATTTATGTTCACGATGATTTATAAGCCCTGCGACCCGCCCCACACATTCTCTATCACGCATGGCAAGCCACAACTGCAGTTCACAATCCTCAAGCCCTGGATTGTTATTGGCATCGAGAGATTTCAGCTCATCTCGAATCAGCGGCGGCACCCATAAAGGGTCATCTCGATAAAGAGCAAACTGGAATTGCACAAACCGATGACGATCCCGGCACGAGCCCGAAAGGGCTTCAATTTTTATGAGGCTTTCTTCAGCAGGCATCGGCGCTCTCGAAGCTTGGTATACAGAACGCCCGTCAACAAGCAGTTTGCCCGCACCCAAATACCGCAAGCGGCTTCCCGGCAAAATTCTGATATTTTATTCCTTCTTGGATTCAAGACTCCAGCGCAATGTAGGTTGGCGAAAACGTCACGAGCTGTAGAGTATTCCGGCTCAATCACCAAACTGAGCCTGAAATGCCAAACTACAGCCGACTGACCGAGGCCAAGAGATACACCATCGAGGCCCTCTACCGCTAGAGAACCCCCCAAATCAAGATTGCTGAGTTTCTTGACGTTCACCCATCGACCATTTCACGGGAGCTTCGGCGCCTGGGGCCCGGTCGTCCATACGCTCATCGCCAAGCTCACCGAGATCACCAGGAGCTCAAGAAACGCGATCAGACTTTTCATCCGCAGTTGCTTTCCTTGGCTGCGCAGAAGCTGAGCAAGGAACAATGGAGCCCAGAACAGTTCAGTGGCAGGTTCGCCCGGGAAGGCCACGGGGCCCTGAGTCATGAAACAATCTACGCCATGGTATATCGCGAACTACAGTCCGGCGGAGATCTCCATCGCTTCTTGCGAAATTCTGCCATATCTTACCGAGATCGAAGTGCGGAAAAAGAAGGCCGGGGCCGCAGCGATCCTCGAAGCAACCAAGCAATATCGTGACAAGGTTTTGAGTCATACATATGACAACGGCAAAGAATTCGCGATGCACGAACTCCTGACTGAAGTCATGGAAGCGCAAGCCTACTCCGCCCACTCGTATCACTGGTGGGAGCGGAGTCTTAACGAGAGCACCAACGGGCTGATTCGCCAATACTTCCCAAAGAAAACCGACTTCTCAACAATCAACCCAAAAGACGAGAAGGAGGTTCAAGACAAACCCAACCGAAGACCTCGCAAATGCTTCGGCTTCCAAACCCCAAAATAACGTCTTTTTTCCTA
>Ga0213866_10000624_pt1 | contig 27770 bp, 21 predicted proteins | sample PICome_11_FD_160079 | JGI IMG/M metagenome (GOLD analysis project Ga0213866, IMG submission 160079) | Coastal seawater microbial communities near Pivers Island, North Carolina, United States - PICO284 | ecosystem: Environmental > Aquatic > Marine > Coastal | place: USA: North Carolina... | reverse complement strand
ACTTCGAAGGTAAGTTCCCGACGTGGCTCGCTCCCGAGCAGGTGAGGGTGCTTCCGATCTCGGAAAAGTATTCCAGAGAGGCTGATGAACTGGCCAAGGAACTCGCCGAGTTGGGCGTACGCGTGACTGTCGATCATGCTGGTGACAAAATTGGTGCCAAGATTCGCCTTGCACGCATGGACCGGATTCCCTACCTTGCCGTTCTCGGCGCGCGCGAGGTGGAGGAAAACTCTGTTAGTGTGCGCCATCGGGATCAAGGCGATCTCGGCAGTATTTCCACGAATGATTTCGTCACCAAGATTTCCCAAGACATCTCCAGCCGGTCGCTTTGATCGCCGGCTTTCATCCAGACGCGTGTCCCACGTATGAGAGATGATTCTTGCACCCGCCCCGCTTGGGGCGATTCTGATCCCTTGGGACTCAAGGTGGCCTCGTGCCTTCTTAGTTCCTCCCCCCGATAACTACAACCTGCCAAGACCATAGCTAAGAAGAAAAAGAAGTTCAAAAGAGCACGCCGGGATATGACCCGGGTGAACGAGCGTATTCGTGCTCCCAGAATCCGTGTTGTTTACGGTGAAGACAGTCAACAGCTTGGTGTCATGACGACTCGTGAAGCCATTGATAAGGCCAAGTCCGTGGGGCTCGATCTTGTTGAGATTGCTCCCAACGCTGATCCTCCGGTTTGCCGGATTGTCGACTACGGAAAGTACAAATACGAGCAGTCCAAGCTTAAGAAGACTTCGAAGAGCAAAGGTCCGGTGAAGATGAAGGAAGTGAAATTCCGCGTCCGCACCGAGGAGCATGATTACAACATCAAGTGCGCTCGTGCCGAGAAGTTCCTCGACGAGGGCAACAAGGTGCGTGTCCAGCTGCAGTTTCGTGGTCGCGAAAATGCCCACCGTGACATTGGCTTCGAGGTCATGGAACGTGTCAAAAACGATCTTGCCGGAATGTCCCACGTCGACATGGAACCCAAGTTGGCCGGACGTGCCATCGGAATGGTTCTTTCACCAATCCCAGCCGAGAAGCGCGAGCGTCGTTTCATGCTTTCCCACGGCGAGCTGATTCACGAGGACGAGGCGAGGGATCACGAGTTTGACAACGACGATGATATTGACAACGAAGAGGCTCATGAAGGCGAAGAGGAGTAGGATTACTTTTTCATCTTCTCATGCTGCTGCTCTTCGATATTGACGGCACCCTGGTTGATGCCGGAGGTGCCGGTCTTACCGCTCTGCAAGAGGCGGCGATTGAGGTTTTCGGTAGGGAGGGGCCGCCTCTCGATCTCGCAGGGTGCACTGACGGCGGCATCGTTCGTGGATTTTTTGAGTACTTTGGGCGAGACTATGATCCGGAGGTTGAGGAGGAGTTTTACCAATCCTACCTTGCCCGGATGAGCTCCAATTTGGGAGATCCCAAGTTCCGAGGCCGTCTTCTTGACGGGGTGACCGAGGTATTGGCCTCACTTAAGGAAGACGGGCACACCTTGGGTCTCCTGACCGGTAATATCGATAGGGGTGCCATGATCAAGGTGGGACATTATGGAATTGCCGGGTACTTTCAATTTGGGGCTTATGGAGATGATCACTGGGACCGGAATATGTTGGGTCCCATCGCGCTGAAGCGGGCCGAGGAATCGACAGGGAGAAAGTATTCTTCTGATGAAACGCTGGTGATCGGCGATACCCCGAAGGACGTCGCATGTGCTCATGCTCTCGGAGCAAAATGCATCGCGGTCGCCACCGGGAGTTTTAACACAGAGCAACTCGTCGCCTGCGGAGCGGATCGGGTTGTTTCTGATCTCGCCGGTTTCTCGCTTTAAGAAAGGCAGCCGAAAGCCCCCGGCCTTTGGAGGCCCTGAGAATCTCGTAAGCTAGAGCTTTTGGGTAATCCTTAAAAACGGAAGTCTTTACCGAAGTAAATCTTACGCGCGGTTTCGTTGTTTACCAAATCATCGGAAGAGCCTTCCAGCATGACTTTTCCTTCCACCAGTAGGGAAGCGCGGTCGACGATTTCGAGGGTTTCTCGTACTTGGTGGTCGGTAATGAGGATGGACAGGCCATCGTTGTCCCGGAGTTCGCGAATGATCTTGTGGATTTCCTGAACGGCAATCGGGTCGATTCCGACAAATGGTTCGTCGAGAAGCAGGAGTTTTGGGTCAGTGCAAAGGCAGCGGGCGAGTGAGAGCCGGCGTTTTTCTCCGCCCGAGAGGGCCAGAGCCATGGACTTGCGAACGTGGTCGATGCCAAAGCGATCGAGGAGAGAGTCGGTCCGCTCGTTGCGCTGCTTTTTCGACATTCCCCTGCGCGTTTCAAGAACAGCCAGCAGGTTGTCCTCGACGCTCAGTTTTCTGAAAATTGATTCTTCCTGCGGGAGGTATCCCATACCGTGCCGCGCTCGCTTGTGCATGGGTTGGCGGGTGATTTCCTGCGAAAGAAAGGAGACTCGTCCGTGATCGGGGCGAACCAAGCCGGCGACCATATAAAATGTGGTGGTTTTCCCTGCTCCGTTGGGTCCAAGCAAGCCCACGATTTCGCCCGGATTTACACGAAGATCAACGTCATCGACAACCTTCCGGCCACCGTATGATTTTTGGAGTCCTTCGACTTGCAGGAGAGGGGATGTCTTGCTCATTCGTTTCTTAATTTTTTTTTGGAGGGAATCCGACCTTGGTGAGCCATCCGGTGGGACTCCATTCGACAAAGAGGGTCTGGCCACGAACGACGGCTTTGATCCATGCGTCGTCGGAAATGGAGGTCATGGCGTATGAAGTGTCCTTGGCTTCTTTGTTAGTGATGTCCCCCATCATAAAGCCGATTTTCTTCCCGCGAAAAGTGATCGTTGAATTCTCCAGTTCGCCGTCTTTGCTCATTTCATAAAGAGCATCATCCCCACCCATATAGACTTTCTGCCCGTCTTCGGTCTTGCCGTTGACCCGGACATTGCCGCTTGCCGTGAATTGTTTAAGGTCTCCAAATCCTCCAAATTTGGCGAGAGGATCTTTTTTCTCATCGGGGGTTTTAGGTTTCTTTTCCGTCTCCTTTTTTTCGGGTGGGTAGAATAGAGCTTTCAGCTGTTGGTCACAGGTCATGGTAAGCCCTTTGCCTTGGATTTTCACTTTGCCCAGATAGTCAATGGTATAAGATTCACCATCCAGATAGATGCCCTTGCTGCAGGAGATCAGAAGGGAGTTGGGGGCTGGCTCAAAAAGCCCATCAAGCGGGTCGTTGACCTTATCTTCTGTAGGTGTCGGGGCGTCGAGTTGGGAGATGAGTGCGGATTGATCGACGGAGGTTAAGAACTCCGCCATTCGCCGGGCAGAGGCTTTGTTGAGGGCTTCTGCTTTCTCATAGCCTTCTGTTGCGCCGAGATCAGGTTTTTTTTTTGGTTTAATGAGGCGTTCAAAGCGCTCGAGTTCATCATCAGTGACCCGGGAGGGCGGGGCTGCGACCAAAATCGGGATGGCTGCGAGGATAAGGAGAGGGTGAAGTTTCATGGGGCGTTCTTTTCTTTCTTTGGCGGGATTGTGAATTTCGAGGTGGCCGGACCCAGCAGGATGGCCTGGCCGGTGGCGAGGGAGAAAATACCACCTTCGGATCTGGTTGCGAATTTCCCATTGGAGCCAATCATAAGGACCTCGCTTTTGGCAACGATTTGTTCTTTGTCGACTAGGTAGTCGGCAGTGGCGATGGTGGTCGTGCTCTTGATTTCGCCTTCTTCGTCGAAGAGCCAGAGCTTAAGGTCGTTGCCTTTGAGAATGGTCGTTTCGGTACGGACATCATCTGTGACAGTGAGTTCTCTAATTGTAAGAAGTGAGACCTTATTTTCATCATCATCCAAATAGGGAAGAACGAGGTCTTCGATGACAGCTCCGGCGGGGACGTTGAGGAGGGATTTCTTTTTTTCTTCGGCCGGATCGTTTTCCTTTGATTTTTGATGGGCCTGCGGTCTCACCCGCTTCCTTTCCTCCTGACAAGAGGGTAGGGCGAAGAGAAGCGAAAGAAGAAGGAGACATTTCATGACTCCGGGTGAGCGGCGCGATGGATGGCAAGGAGGCGCGTTAAGACGTGTTCGATTTGATCGAGCGGAATTTGGTTCGGGCCGTCCGATAAGGCTTTGGAAGGGTCTTCGTGCACCTCCATGAAGATGCCATCGACTCCGGCGGCAACGGCGCATCGGGCCAGCACGGGTGCAAGGACGCCATCACCCCCGGTGGTGCCCCCGAGTCCTCCGGGCCGTTGGACTGAATGGGTGGCGTCAAAGATGACCGGCACTTCATTCTCGCGCATCCAGGGGAGCGAACGCATGTCGGCAACAAGGTTGTTGTAGCCAAAGGTGGTGCCGCGCTCGGTGATGGCGAATTGATGGCAATCGAAGTGGCGGAGCTTCCCAAGGATGGGATCGATGTCCCAGGGCGCGAGAAATTGGCCCTTTTTGACGTTCACCGGGCGCCCGCTTTTGGCAGCGGCGGCGAGGAGATCGGTTTGACGGCAAAGGAAAGCTGGGATTTGCAGGAGGTCGATGGTGTTGGCCGCGATTTCGATTTCTTCGGGCGTGTGAACGTCTGTGGTGACGGGCACTCCGAGCTTCTGACCGATCTCGCCAAGAATGCGGCAGCCTTCCTCGACTCCGGGGCCGCGGTAGGAATCAACCGAAGTCCGGTTGGCTTTGTCGTAAGAGGCTTTGAAGACAAATTTAATTTCGAGTCGGTCGGCGATTTCTTTCAAAGCCCGAGCCATTCGCCAGGCGAAGTCTTCCTCTTCAAGTCCACAGGGACCGAGGATGAAAAAGGGATCGCCCGAGCCGACAGTGAAGTTTCCAAGTTTGAAGGTGTTCATGCCTTGGGGTGGTCAACGGCTACTTCATTGAAAAGCTTTCGGACATTTTTGGTGGCGACCTTGAGCATATTTACCTCGGCCTGGTTGAGGTTGCCCTTTGTTTTTTCAGTTAGCATTTCCAGTGAATCTACGACGCTTTTGGCTGCCCTGATGTTCACCGAGGTCTCACCGGTGGCGGGATTTGGAATGCGCCCGAGGAAAAGACCTCCATTTTGGGCCTGCAAATAGACAAAGGCCGCGAACCGTTCGTCGGGGCTTTCCGCTTCGGGAGGAGAATCACTCATAGGGAGGAAGGCTAGGCGAGTGATCGCCAGACCTCAAGACCAGCCTTGTGGTTGATCTGCTTTTGACCAGGGAGCTACTCTGTGAAGTTCGCCCGAAGCCATGCCATGTTTTCAGGCCTCACCCTTTTGATGACGAATTTGGCATCTCCAGGCGCCGACATGTTGGGAGGAAAGAGTGTTCCGAATCGCCTCCTCGGCAGGCTCGTTTCCGGGAGGTGTGCGGAGCCAGTTGAGGGCCGTAGCAGGGGGTTTGGCATCCGGGATCCCGGCTGAATTTCGGATGAGATCTTGATCTTCGATCTCTGAAATCAGAGTGGCCGCTCCGGAGGCAGCTCTTTTGATCGATGCCGCAAAGGTTTTCCAGTGGTCTTTGTTTAGACAGGGCTTTCTTGCAAAAGGCAAGAGCTTCAGCAGAATACCCCGGAGGAAGCGAAAAGACGCGAAAGCCGGCCAAGTGTGACACCTTGTCGTTCGAGCTTCGTTTGGAATGTGACATTTTGGCGCAATTCTGTCAATCCACCTCGATGTTTTGCCCTTAGTTCAACGATTTCGGTGATTGGCACATCTCTTGCCATAGGAGTGCAAATAGTATCGGCCGCAAGACCAGTTTTCCAAAACAAGTTAACCAGAAAGAAATAAGATCATGGGTAAAATTCTCGGAATTGATTTAGGCACCACAAACTCCTGTATGTCTGTCATGGAGGGTGGTGAAGCTACCGTTCTTGAAAACTCGGAAGGCGCACGCACCACTCCTTCAGTAGTCGCTTTCGCGAAAAATGGTGAGCGCCTTGTCGGGCAGGCTGCCAAGCGCCAAGCCGTCACCAACGCGAAAAACACCGTTTTCTCGGCTAAGCGCCTCATTGGTCGTAAATACGACGAACTCACCGCTGAGGATAAACGCGTGCCTTACACCATCGTGAAGGCAGACAACGGCGACGCTCACATCGAGGTCGACGTTGAAGGCGGAAAGAAGGTTTTCTCACCGCAGGAGATCGCCGCGATCGTCCTCGGCAAGCTCAAGTCGGACGCAGAAGCCAAGCTCGGTGAGACCATCACTGAAGCGGTTATCACGGTTCCAGCCTATTTCAACGACTCCCAGCGGAACGCAACCAAGGCTGCCGGGGAAATCGCCGGTCTGAAGGTGCGCCGCATCATCAACGAGCCAACAGCGGCCTCTTTGGCCTACGGTCTTGATTCCAAAGCCGACCAGAAAGTGGCAATTTATGATCTCGGTGGGGGGACTTTCGACATCTCGGTCCTCGAGATCTCGGACGGTGTTTTCGAGGTCCTCGCAACCGACGGTGACACCCAGCTCGGTGGTGACGATTGGGACAACGCTCTCATCGACTTCATTGTAGCCGACTTCAAAGAGAAGGAAGGGATTGATCTTTCTGGTCAACCCGACGCCCTTCAGCGGATAAAGGAAGAGGCTGAGAAGGCGAAGATTGCTCTCTCTTCCTCACAAAACTACGATCTCAATCTGCCCTTTATCACCGCGGATGCCACAGGGCCCAAGCACATCCAGCTTGGCTTGAGCCGCAACAAGCTCGAGCAGCTCACTGATCACCTTTTCTCCCGGACCAAAAAGCCGGTTACTGATTGTCTCAAGGAAGCCGGCGTGAGCGCAGGTGAACTCGACGAACTCGTTCTGGTCGGCGGAATGACCCGCATGCCAAAGGTGGTTGAGACTGCCGAAGAACTCGCCAGCAAGGCTCCCCACCAGGGTGTGAACCCCGATGAAGTGGTCGCCATCGGTGCTGCCATTCAGGGGGGGGTTCTCCAGGGCGACGTGAAGGACGTCCTCCTTCTTGACGTGACTCCTCTCACCCTCTCCATCGAGACCGAGGGCAGCCGCGCCACCGCGATGATCGAGCGGAACACGACTGTTCCGGTGAAGAAGTCACAAATCTTCTCCACCGCAGCTGATAACCAGCCTGCCGTCGACATCCGCATCTGTCAGGGCGAGCGCCCGCTGTTCGCCGACAACAAACTTCTCGGTAACTTCCAGCTTTCGGGACTCGAAGCCGCCCCCCGCGGCATGCCGCAGATTGAGGTGACCTTCGACATTGATGCCAACGGGATTCTACACGTCTCTGCGACGGACAAGAAATCTGGCAAGGAACAGAAGATTTCCATCGAAGGTTCCAGCGGTCTCTCCGAAGAGGAGATCGAGAAGGCCAAGCGCGAAGCCGAAGCTCACGCCGAGGACGATAAGAAGCGCGCCGAAGCAGTCGACACCAAGAACAAGGCGGAGTCTATCGTCTATCAGGTCGAGAAACAGCTGGGCGAGCTTCCCGAAGAAGCACCGGCAGAGCTCAAGGAGTCTCTCACTGCCAAGGTGGATGCCGTCAAAGGAGCTCTCAAGGCCGACGATCTCGAACTTATCAAGTCCACTACTGAGGAGCTTGAAAAGTCACTTGGCGAACTCGTTCAGGCCGCGCAAGCGGCTGGTGCCCAGATGCCCGATATGGATGGAGCGCCGGAGGTCGAGCCCGCTGATGATGAGGACGGCGAACCCCGTCAGGCAAAAGGCAAGGTTGTCGACGCCGAGGTCGTCGATGCCGACAAATAAACCACTGAAAGAATCTCGCGCCCCCCCTTGTTTCAAGGGGAGCGCGTAAAACAACCAAAAACAAACCAATAAACTAAAAACAATGGCTAGTATAAAACCACTCGGAAACCGCGTCCTCGTGAAGCGGCTCGAAGCAGAAGCAGTCTCCGCGGGAGGCATCGTTCTTCCTGACTCCGCTCAGGAAAAACCCCAAGAAGCTGAAGTGACCGCTCTCGGCACCGGGGGTACCGACGAAAATGGCAAAGATATCGTCTTCGATGTCAAAGTCGGCGACAAGGTTCTCATCTCCAAATACGGTGGCACCGATGTCAAAGTGAACGGAGAAGATCAACTTATCCTCTCCCAGTCCGACATCCTCGGTGTCCTCGAAGACTAATCAATCAACCCTCAAAATTTAAAAACCCTACAAAGATATGGCTAAACAACTCCAATTCGACGAAGCAGCACGTCAGGCACTCCTCCGTGGTGTCGAAAAACTCGCCCGCGCCGTAAAGGCAACCCTCGGACCCTCCGGTCGTAACGTTATTCTCGACAAAAAATTCGGCTCTCCAACCGTGACCAAAGACGGTGTGTCCGTGGCCAAAGAGATCGAGCTCGATGATCCCTACGAAAATATGGGTGCACAGCTCATTAAGGAAGTCTCCTCAAAAACCTCCGACATCGCTGGTGACGGAACGACTACGGCGACAGTACTTGCCGAAGCCATCTACAAGGAAGGTCTTCGCAATGTGACCGCTGGTGCCAACCCAATTAGTCTTCAGCGTGGTATTCTTGAAGCTTCCCGTGCCATCGTGGCTAAGCTCGCTGAGATCTCCAAGGAGGTGTCCGAGTCCAAGGAGATTGCTCAGGTTGCCACCGTTTCCGCGAACTGGGACGAGGAAATTGGCGGCATCATCGCCGAGGCCATGGACAAGGTCGGTAAGGACGGAACCATCACGGTGGAAGAAGCCAAAGGCATTGAGACCACTCTCGACGTTGTTGAAGGGATGCAGTTCGACAAGGGCTATCTCTCTCCTTACTTCGTGACCGATTCAGAGACCATGGATTGTAATCTTGAGGACGCCTACATTCTCATTCATGAGAAGAAGATCTCCAACCTCAAGGATCTCCTTCCAGTGCTCGAGAAAATTGCCAAGACCGGCAAACCTCTTCTCATCATCGCGGAAGACGTCGAAGGAGAAGCTCTCGCTGCTCTCGTCGTGAACAAGCTTCGCGGAACCCTCAACATTGCCGCCGTCAAGGCTCCCGGCTTTGGAGATCGGCGCAAGGCCATGCTCGAAGATATCGCCATCCTCACCGGTGGACGTTGTATCACCGAGGATCTTGGAATCAAGCTCGAGAACATCGAACTCGATGATCTTGGTGAAGCCAAGCGCATCACCATCGGTAAGGAAGAGACTGTCATCGTTGAAGGTGCCGGTGGTTCCGAAGCCATCTCCGGTCGCGTTGGCCAGATTCGCAAGCAGATTGCTGACACTACTTCCGACTACGATCGCGAGAAGCTCCAGGAGCGTCTTGCCAAACTCGCCGGCGGTGTTGCTGTCATCAACGTCGGTGCTGCCACTGAGTCCGAGATGAAAGAGAAAAAAGCTCGCGTGGAAGACGCCCTTCACGCCACCCGCGCAGCGGTGGAAGAGGGTATCGTTCCAGGGGGTGGAACAGCTCTGATCCGCGCCACCAGCCAGATCGGTGACCTTGGTCTTTCCGGGGACGAAGCAACCGGCGCCTCGATCGCGATTTCCGCAATCGAAGCTCCTCTCCGTCAGCTTGCTGCAAATGCAGGCCTCGAAGGTGCTCTCATCGTCGAAAAAGTGAAGAATGCTTCCGGCAACGAAGGTTATAACGTCGCCACTGGCGAGTATGTTGACCTCATTGAGTCCGGTGTTGTTGATCCAACCAAAGTGACCCGCTCTGCTCTTCAGAACGCCGCTTCGATCTCCGGATTGATGCTCACCACAGAGGCCCTCATCACCGACATCCCCGAGCCCGAGCCTGCCGACGCAGGTCACGGACACGATCACGGTGGCATGGGCGGCATGATGTAAGTTACCGCCGGTTTGCCTCCCGCAAATCATTCAAAAGCCGGACGGGAAACCGTCCGGCTTTTTCATATGACCAATGAGCTGAATCGTTGAAAAATAGTATTTGAGGCTTTTTTTACCTTTCTTGATATGCTTTTCATTTCTCCCATGACTATAAAAAGAACATTGATTCTTAAAGGATCCCTAATCCTCGTAACGTGTCTTTCATGTCAGGGGGTGATTACTTGGACTGGGGGAGGAACCAACGATGACTTTTATGACACTGCCAATTGGGATTTTTCCGGGTCCGGATCTGCTTCTGTTTCCGAGCCGACCGATGATGATATCATAATTTCTGATGCGACGATCAATGAACCGAGCGGGGCCTTCACCAATCTTGATATTGGAGACGGATTTTCGGTAACCCTTTCCGCTACTTCATTTACCTTTACCAATAATAATGGTTTCACAGGCGTGAATGATGCCGGGGATGCAGTTTCAACTTTGAACATTCTCGGAGGCTCAAGTATGAACGCTCAGTTTGCTTCGGTGGGAATCGAAATTAACGTCGATTCGACGAGTAGCCTGACCTTCCGAGGTGGCGGTGATCCCATCAACAGTCAGACGGAAAAGACTACGATCGTCCTTCAGCCCGGAGCTCAACTGACTCTCCCGACTGTCGCTGAGTTTACCGAACAAGGGGCCGATATTGTGGTCGGGGGTATTACCTTTGCGGAGGATCCCTCAATTTTGACATTCAGTGGAACTACGGCGACCGCGATTGCAGCAGTACCCGAGCCCAGTTCATCTCTACTTGCGGCACTGGGGCTGTTGGGTCTGACCATCCGTCGCCGGAAGTAATCAGAGATTAATCGGCGTCAAGCCTTTGACTTCTTTCAAGGCGGCTCTTCTTAAACGAAGGTCGTCTTATTTTTTCCATGATCCCACGTCTTCCCCTCATCACGCTATTTCTTTCTCATCTTGGGCTCACCTTTGCAAGTGCTCAAGATGCAGTAATTAGTGAGTTTCTGGCTTCCAATGTTTCCGGCATTACGGATGAAGATGGTGAAAATTCCGATTGGATTGAGCTTTCGAATCTCTCGGGTGGAACTCTCGATCTCTTCGGGTGGGCACTCACGGATGACGCAGACGAGTTACAAAGATGGTTGATTCCGCAGGTGAGTTTGGCTCCCGGTGAAAAGTTGGTGATTTTTGCTTCGGGAAAGGACCGCGCAATCGCGGGCCACGAATTGCACACCGATTTTAAGTTGAGTGCTTCAGGTGAATACCTCGGTCTGGTCCGTCCGGATGGTGTCACCATCGAGTCGGAATACGGGCCAAGCTATCCGGTGCAATACTCGGACGTTTCCTTCGGAATTGGCGCGGTGGATTCCAGTTCAGTGACCCTGGTCGGGGCAGAGACGCTTTTGCGCTATTTGGTCCCGGAGAATGCCAACTATGATGTAGGTGGAGCGGCTCCGTTTCACGAATTAGGTTTTGATGACAGCGGATGGACGGGCGCCCGGATGGGGGTGGGCTACGCCACCGCGAGTTCGGACGCCTATGATGATTTTATCGGGACGGGTGGAGATCTGCAGGAGCCTCTTTATTTAGAAAATACCACGGTTTATCTCCGGGTTCCATTTGCGGTTGCTGATCCGGCTGCAATCGCGGCACTGCAATTTAAGGCCCGATATGACGACGGCTTTGCAATTTACATCAACGGTAGCCCAATCCTAGTGTCGGCATTTGAGCCCAGTGACGGGGTCTGGGATTTCGAAGCGAGGGCGCGAGGCAATCACAATGATACCGAGGCTATCGCACAGGAGCCTTTTACGATTGATTTGAGTCAGGTTAGTTTGGTGACGGGAGAAAATATCCTTGCGGTGCATGGTTTGAATAGCAGCCCGTCGAGTTCCGATTTTCTTTTCGACGGCGAGTTGACTGCGCAGGTCAGTGGGGATGGCGCAAGTGAACTGATTTATATGCCGACTCCTTCTCCCGGAGAAGTCAACGGAGGTGGTTCGACTGATCTGGGGCCAGTCATACGCAAAGTGACCGAAAATCCAGAGCGCCCGGATCTCTCTTCTCAGAGTTCTTTGACGATCACCGCTGAAGTTTCCGCAAGTGAGAATGCGATTGCACGAGTGGATCTTATTTATCGGCGTGGATATCTGGTGGAAAGCTCACTTGAGATGTTGGACGATGGAGTTTCTCCCGATGAGTTTGCGGGAGATGGAGTTTATTCGGCTGATCTTCCGCTGATGGGATTGCAGGCGGGTGAAATGATCCGGTGGCGTGTGGAGTCCCGCGACGTCAGCGGCCTGGTCTCGGCAAACCCTTTCTTTTTTGATCCGCTCAATTCGCCCGAGTATTACGGGACGGTTGCGCTTGACCCGGCAATGGATTCCGACCTGCCGGTTCTGGAGTGGTTTGTTGAAAATCCCGGTGCAGCCAACACCCGAACCGGGACGAGAGTCGCGGTGATGCATTTGGGCGAATTTTACGATAATGTTTTTTGCCGAATCCGCGGTGGGTCATCGGCGGGGCTTTCCAAGAAGAGCTACAAGTTTGATTTCAATACGGGACATCATTTCCGGACGGTCGACCAGTTGGGTGGAGTGAGGGCCGAGGAGTTTAATCTCAACACAACGTGGACGGATAAAGCATACGTAAGGCAGCCGCTGACTTATGAGGTTTATGATCTATCTGGTTCGCCGGGTCCCGAATGTTTCCTCATGCGCGTTGAACAAAATGGTCAATTCTTCAGCGCGGCTGCCTATACCGAGCAGGTCGACAAGAGGTTGCTGCGCCGTGAAGGTCGTATGGATGACGATGGGGCTCTCTACAAAATGTTCAACCCCGGGACGAGCGGGACCTCGGGGGTGGAGAAGAAAAATCGTCGTTTTGAATCCAATGCCGATCTCTCGGCCTTCTTGAGCGGGATGAATTCGAGCGGGGCCACGCTTGAGAATTTCATCTTCGATCATGTCGACCTGCCCCGTCAGCTGAACTATCTCGCAGCGACTGTTCTAACTCAGAACAACGACAATATGTCGAAGAACTACTACCTGTATCGGGATACCGAAGGGAGCGGTGAATGGACGCAGTTGCCTTGGGATACCGACTTGACCTGGGGAAGTCATTTTATGACGAATGACAATATTGCCCACGATGGGATCTGGGCGACGTCGGATTATGTTTTGGGTGGACGGAATGCGAATGTGCGTATTTCACCGAGTCATCCTTTCGTGGGTATCCAGGAATTGCCGGGCAATCGAAATTGGAACCGCCTCATCGATAAGCTCCTCGAAAACGACCGGGTGAAGAATATGTTTCGTCGACGTTTGCAGACCCTGGTGGATGAAGTTCTGATGAGCCAGGTGGTGGATGATCGACTTGATTTCATGGAGATGATGCTTGGCAACGATGCTGTTTTGGACCGGGCCAAGTGGGGGCAGTCTGGTCAGTCGCAATCCCTGGCCCAGGCTCTTTCTGTTCTTAAGGATGATTATTTGGCCCCTCGAAGAACCCATCTTTCGGTAACGCACATGGCGGCGAATTTGGCCAGCTATCCGACTCCGCAGACAAGCTCGGCACTGCTGCCAGGGCCGGTGAGAGCAGAGACTCCGGTGACATTTGGCGAGGTTGAGGGAACTCCACCTTCTCTGAACCAAGACGAGGAGTATATCGAGGTCGTGAATGCCTCGGATGAGGCGATTGATCTTAGTGGCTGGACCATTAGCGGCGGGGTTGAGTTGGAATTCCTGCCGGGCACCATTCTTGAGGCCAATGGCAGCCTATACCTTAGTCCGAAGGTGGAGGTGTTCCGAAGTCGTGCAACCAGCCCGACCGGGGGGGAGGGCTTGAATGTGGAGGGCGACTATGCCGGACAGGTTTCCGCTCGTGGGGAAGTGATTACCCTGACCAATGCCGAAGGCATCGTCGTCGATGATCTCCTTACGCCATCGGAGGAAAGTGATCCGCAGAAGTATCTTCGCATCACTGAGATGCATTTTGCTCCGCTGGGAGGGAGAGATTTTGAGTTTATTGAGTTGGTGAATATTGGTCCTGGGGCATTGGATCTCGCCGGGATTCGTTTCACGGACGGTGTGGAAGCCCAACTCGACGGTTCGCTTGCTCCCGGAGAGCTTGGATTAGTGGTTTCCAATCCCGCTCATTTTCCTGGAGTCAAAATCGTGGGGGTCTTTTCAGGAGCTTTGAATAACGGAGGGGAGCAGGTTACTCTGCGAGATACGGCGGGGGAGAATATTCTCTCGTTTGACTACGGGGGTGGATGGTTCCCGGCCGCGCGGGATTCCGGTTATAGTTTGGATTTTCGTGATGAGACGGCCGATTGGTCGACTTGGGACAATCGCCTCAGTTGGGCGACAAGTCGCGAGGTGGGAGGGTCTCCCGGTGCCACCAATCCTCTCCCGCACAGCAATGATTACGAGTCGTGGATTCAAGCGTATTTCTCGGAAAGTGAACTTACGGACCCCTCCGCCAGTGCACCTGGGGTGGATGCCAATGGCGATGGTTTCACCAATCTCATGCACTATGCCCTCGGTGTTGATCCGAAGCAGTTCTTGTCTGGTTCGTTCGCTGACGTCGTGGTAAAGGACGGAGTTGTTTCGCTTCAATTCGATCGTCTAATGAAAACTCCCGACCTAAATCTGACCGTCCAGGTTTCTTCTGATTTGGTGGACTGGTCGACTTTGGCGGATCTTACGGATTCGGCGTCAGAGGGAAATGGTCTTGAGAAAGTGACCTATAGCAGCCCAAATTCTTTTCCGGTAGAAACCCGGCAGTTCCTTCGCGTTCGGGTCATTCGAAATCCTTAACACACATTAAATGATGAAATTAGAACCCATGAAACTAGCGACGCTTGCCGCCCTTCTGGTCGGTCCCACGGCGTTTGCAGATTATCCTGCAACCGTCCTCTCCTCAAATCCACTGGTTTACTATCGCTTTGAAGAAGGACCGGGAGCCACCACGATTGTCGATTCCAGCGGCAACAACCTTAATATCGATAACTCCGCTCCCGTGGGAACGACGGTTTTCGGTGAGGATGGTGCCGTCGGCGCAGGGGTCACATTCAATCGTGACGGTTATCTGATATCGCCCTTGGACCTCGATCCATCGGCGGGGGATTTCACGATTGAGGCAATTGTTAAATCAAATGGCAATACCGTGGCCGAAGGTGTGGTCATCGCAAATCAGGACGGGACGCTAGGACCCGGTCGCAGTAATTTAGTAGTGAACCTGGGAGGCTTTTTTACGACATTTTCCGGTGGATTGACAACGAACTCTGGAGTTACCAATACAGAAGATGGTTTCGATCATATCGTTTTGACCTTTGACCAAAGTTCGGTGGCCGGTGGCTTGGATCCAACCTTCCGGTTTTACGTGAATGGAGTGGAAGCTGGTACCGGAACGGCTGTCCCCGAGTCCGCGAACGGAAGTTGGGTCATTGGTTCCAACAAAAACCTCATCTCGCAGTTTTTTAATGGAGTGGTCGATGATGTCGCGATCTACGGGACTCGTCTGGATGATCCCGATGGCGATGGCGATAGTTCGGACTCAAAGATCGGAGAACACTACAAAGCTTTTCTTTCCGACTCAATCACGTTGGGAACCTTTGGGTCCAAGACCGCATATTTGGATGCCGGACAAAGCGCCGAGTTGACTTGGTTGGTTTCTCCCGAGCTTACCGCATTGACGCTTGATGACGGGACCGGGCCGGTTGATGTGCTGGCTCAAACGATCGACTGCGAGGGATCGTTGGACGTTTCCCCAACGGCGACGACAACCTACACCCTGACCGGGACCGGGCCTCTTGGTTCGGAGTCCCTCGAAGTAATTGTCACGGTCGACGAAGTCGCCGTCATCAATTCCTTTACCTCGAACGTCACCGAAGTGAGCCCTGGCTCAAATGTCACTCTCTCATGGGATGTCACCAATGGCTCCACCGTCGTCATCGATAATGGTATTGGTGAAGTGGATTCGGTCTCGGGCAGTGTGATTGTATCGGTGGACGAGGAGACAACTTTCACTTTGGCCGCTTCCAATTCACAAGGAAATGTGACCGAGTCCATCACAATCACCTTGGTTGATGCCTCTCTTCCGGTGGCTCACTGGAAGGTGGGAGAGGCCCCGGGAGAGTTGGACGGAGATATTTTGGTTGGCGAAGGTGGCGCAGCGTTTGACGGGATCTTTGTGGGGAACCCCACCTTTGATACCGACGATCCTGCTCCCGGAGGCTCGACTGCGTCCATCGTATTTGATGGGGCGGGAAGTTGGGTGGATGTCGCCGGATACGATGGCGTCGGAGGTGATGCAGCCCGGACTCTGGCTTTCTGGTTTAAGGGAGATCTGGTCCAGCCAAACTTGAACGCCACTTTGGTTTCCTGGGGAACCGGTGCGACCGGAGCCAGGTTTGATACCCGGATTAACACTGCGGGAGTTAGCCAGCTGAGAACGGAGGTTGCCGGGTCGGGATCGAATGCCACAACTTCCATTGTGGACGGCGAGTGGCATCACTGTGCGGTTGTTTTTGATCCGGTTCTCGGGACTACGATTGGAGACGCCCTTTTTTATCTTGATGGGAGTCTTGACGCCTTGACCGCTCAAGGTGGAACGACCGTCAATACCAACGCAAGCAATGGGGTGCGCATTGGAAATGCCCGGACTTTTCCGGGACGCGCGGTGGCCGGGAAGATGGATGATATCAGAATCTACGACCGGGCATTGAGCGAGGACGAAATCAGAGCGTTGCTTGAGCCGGGTGCTGACCAAGAGCTCAGAGTCACCGCAATCCGCCAGCTCCAAAATGGAAATGTTGCGATCGACTGGATAGGGACTCCGGGCGACTACTTCTTCGAGTATTCCCTTGATCTGACCCCGGGAAGTTGGCTTGAGCTCAGTGATAGCGAGTCGATTCTTCCCGGTGAAACCAGTGCGACAGCCATTGACAGCTTCATCGCGCCCAATGCCGAAAATTCCAGGGTTTTCTATCGCATTCGCTTAGCAGAGTAACCGTAAGGCAAGGAGACTTAACTTGCAAAAGCCCCCGTGGATCCAATCCATCGGGGTTTTTCTTTGTATGGCGATTTTCCGGGTTTGATGAGTTGTTTTGCATTCCGTCTCCAAATCAGATACTCTGCCGACGAAAATGAGTAAGAAGGGGATGTTCCATTGTTTGATGCTGGGTGCTTTGATCATCTACACGATCATCGCATGGACGGGTGTGAAGCGTAATGAAAGGAATGCCGAGGCGGCTGCGAAAAAAGCTGCCGATAATGGTCAATCGGACCCATGGGCCGAGGTGAAGATGGGTGAGAATCGGCAGGATACTGCTGCCGGCATGGTTAAAGTTGGAATTCCTATCTTGGTCACGGTGATTTACGGAGGGATCCTCTCGGTTTTATACCTTCTGCCGGTGATTGTCGACAGGGTGAGCGAGGAGATGATGGGTTCCACGGCAGAGGTTGACGACGATCCGCTCGACGAAGCCCGCGCCGCGGTGGCCGACGGAGAGTATCCCGAAGCCATTGCGGTTTACCGGAAATTTTGGCTGGAGAACCCGGATGAAAGACGTCCTTTGGTTGAGATAGCCAAAATTCAACGGGATCATTTGAAGAGTCCTGCCGCTGCGGTGAGCACAATTGAGGAAGGCTTGAACGAGAACGACTGGCCAGAGGATGATGCGGCGTTTTTGATGTTTCGAATTGCCGATATCTACGAAGAAGACCTGGGTGACAAAGAGAAGGTGATGGCTGTGATGAAACGGGTGGTGAAAGAATTGGAGGGGACCCGCCACGCGGGAAATGCCGCTCACAGGCTGCGGGAATTGGAGGCAGGCTAAAACGTGGGGCGGATAAAGAAAGCGCGGGGGCGTCTGCTGGCGGTTGCTCCTTTTGTTCCAATTGCTCTGGCATGTTTGGCTGGAGCAGTCTTAGGCCAGTCTCCCGTTTTGACGGTGTTTTTCTCGGGGCTTGCCTTTGCGACGGCTCGTCCGGCCCTCCGGTGGTGGATTGGAATTGTCATTGTGGCAGTGGTTGTTGCCTGGAGATCGGAGGTTTTGGAATCACCGGTGCAGAAGAGTCTTGCCGCATCTTCCAGCGAATTCGTTGACGGGGTTCTCACGGTGGGCCGGAAAAGCAGTCAGACTCAAGCGGAGCGCTTTGGAGTTCTCGATGAAGACGGCGTCAAACGTAAAGTTATCGTTCTGGAAGCGGAAGAATTTCGACCGGGTGAGGTTAGGCGAATCAAGGGGAAGTTCTTTGTTCCGTCCCGCGAACGCAATCCGGGTTTGTTTCCCCGGATCAAGTTTTGGGAGCGGGATGGTGTTTATGGCGCGCTTTGGATCGAAAAGAGTACTTTGGAATCCGTAAATTGGTCTTCGGCCCCTTATCGTTGGGCTGAGGGTCTTCGAGAAAAATTGTTGGTTTCGATTACGAGGGGACTGCCAGCCGGTAGCTCGGGTCGTGATGTCATTATGGCAATGGTCCTGGGTGAGAAGCCTCCCCGGAATTCCGAGATCAGCACCGCTTTCCGCGAGAGCGGTGCCATGCACGTTTTTGCGGTGAGCGGGCTCCATGTTACCCTGGTGGGGGCGATCTTCTGGATGGTGCTGATGCATCTACCTATTCCCCGCAGAGTGGGTGTCTTTATTGTGATTCTGGCCATGATGACCTACGCGCTCGTCACGGGATTGAGGCCTCCGGCTGTACGGGCCACCTTGATGGCGGTGTGCTTTTTGGGGGCATTCTTTTTTCGGCGAAGACCATCGGTCTTTAACGCTCTCGCTCTGAGTTTCGCACTGGTTGTTTGCTGGAAGCCCTTGCAGGTTTTTGATGTGGGCTTTCAGCTGTCGTATGGTGTGCTCCTTGCCATCGGAGCGGGAGTTGGGATTGCGCTCAAGTTGACGGGAAAGATCGCGGAGCTGGATCCGTTTTTTCCGTCGCGATTGTTGAGTGACGGTCAGCGGAAGGTTTTGAATGTGCGTACCTATTTTTCGAATCTGGGAGCTAGTTCTTTGGCCGCTTGGTTGGGGTCAATGCCCATCATGATTTGGCACTTTGGAATTGTGACTCCGGTGGCAGTCCTCACGAGCTTGCTCCTGATTCCCGCGACAATGGTGATTCTTGCGCTGGCTTTTTTTGCGGCGCTAGTGGGCGCTCTTGATGATCGTTTGGGGGCGGGGGTGAACCGGGTCAACGGAGGGGTTGCCTCGAGTGCATTTTATATCGCCAAGGGTTTTTCGAAAATTCCTCTGGGTCATTGGCGGTCACGGCGTCTGACACCGGGGGATTGGGTGGTATTTGATACTCACGACGGAGGTTCGGCCTCGTTTCTTGATGTGCAGGGAGGCGCGATGATTGATGTCGGGAGCAAAAGGTTTTTCACGAGCGAGCTACGCCCGATATTGCGCCGTTGGGAAACGGAGCCCACGCTCGCTTTTCTGACCCATCCTGATGGCGATCATGTCGGGGCTCTTCCGGAAATGCTGAACGAGGGGATGCTTAGCAAGGTGATTTCTCCGGTGGATGAAGCTCTGAGTCCTGGTTACCGTGAGTTCTTTTCCCTGGCAAAATCCTGTGGCTGCAAGGCTGGCGTAGGAAAGACCGGAGAGCGGATTGATTTGGCCGACGAGGTCTGGGTCGAAATTCTATGTGAGGGGGAGAAGGGGATACGCAATATTGCCGACAACCGAAACATGGTAATGAAAGTTTATTGGAAGGGTTGGAAGATTCTTGTGACGGGGGATTTGGGCATGGTGGGCGAACTCGAATTGATCGCTCGTGGGATCGATTTAAGTGCGGATATCGTCCTGATGGGACACCATGAATGGGGCTTTTCCGGGCAGCACCAATTTCTTGAAGCGAGCGGTGCGGAAGTGGTGATCTCAAGCGGTGCCAGCTATCCGGGATATGAAATGCCGCGGGAGAGTTGGATCCGCCATTTGAGAGAAGAGGGCTACCATCTCTTCAATCAATGGGAGACCGGTTCGGTTATTATGGATTTTTCGGATGAAGAGGCAACGATTCGAGCCTTTCTTGATGGCGATAGGCGGGTGGTGCTTCAGCGATAGAGCCGGGTCACTCTTGGAGTGATTTGAGTGAGAATTTCCCAGGGGATGGTTCCCGCTTTTACAGCCAGATCCGAGACGAGGAGATTTGGGCCAAAGAGTTCGGCTTCGTCACCGGGTTGGCAGTTTTCGAGTTTGGTCACATCGACAATGATCTGATCCATGGTGACGCGTCCGAGGAGTGGACAAAGTGAGTTGTTTAGGAGAACGTGAACCCCTTTTCCCGAGAGAGATCTGGGGTAGCCGTCGCCGTAGCCGAGGCCAAGGACGGCGGCCCTGGTATCGCGTTCGAGGATGGTGCGTCCATAGGAAACGCCGTGACCTTTGGGAAGATGGTTGACCACCGAGACCCGGGATTTGAAGGTCATGGCCGGCTTAAGGTTGTCCTGGTGGGTGGATAAGGGGGAGATCCCATAAAGCAGAAGCCCGGGGCGAACGAGATTGGCGGTACGGCTGTGATAATCGAGGAGGCCGGCCGAGTTGCTGAGGTGGACGTGGAATGTTTCGTTCCGTCCGGGAATACTCTCCACCATTGAATCGAAGAGTTCGAATTGCTTTCGAGTGAATTCCGTATCTTCATCGGCGACAGGTAGGTGCGAGCCCACTCCGGTGAGTATGATCCCGGGACAGTGGCTGAGCTTCTCCAGAGCTTCGCCGAGCTGGTGGGGCTGGAAGCCTCCCCGTCCCATCCCGGTATCGAGCGCGAGATGGGCCTTGATCGGAGAGTCGTTCCCCAGTTGGTTAAAGTGCTCCATTTCTTCAAAGGAACAGAGACATGGGGTCCAGCCGCAAGCGGCAATTTCTTCCCGCTCGGAGGGTAGCGTAGCACCGAGGATGTAGGGTCGGGTCCGAATGCCTTTTTTGAAAAGGCGTCGGGCTTCTCCGGCATTCGCGACACCCAAAAAGGGGAGGTTTTGGGAATCCAGCTCTTTTGCAATTTCAACGAGACCGTGACCATAGGCTCCTCCTTTAATAACTGCCATGATCTCTTTGCCGGAGTGCCTGCGGGCAAACTGGAGATTTTGATGGAGTGCGGAACGGTCGATTTCTGCCCAGGCACGTGGAGGTGATTCAGTCACGGAGTAAGAATAATTGGAAATTAGGAATTAGAAATTCCCAAATCGTTCGCTATGAACCGGCGTGTCAGAGATGGTGAGCGAATACGAAAAGTTGGGATCTTTTTATTTGGGAAACGAGTACGATATCGAAAAACGTGAGGTGATCGACGATCTCCTCCTTTACGAATCCAAGGATTTGGTCACCCACCGGGTGGTTTTGGGAATGACGGGTTCCGGAAAGACCAGAATCTGCATCGGATTGCTTGAGGAGGCGATCAGGGATAATATCCCGGCGATTGTGATCGATCCCAAGAGGGAGTTAATTAACGAAGATTTGGTGGAGCTGGAGGCCCATTTGGCGGGCGAGATCCGGAATTTGGAGGAGGAATTTGATGCTTTTACCACCGAGCTTGAGCTGGAGCCGATCAAACCTTTCAAAAAGGACATTGATCTGCGGGCAGTGGCCTTGGTTTGGCTTCCCTATAACGACGAAGAGCAGCCTGCTTGGTAAAGAATGAAACTTGAAGACTTAAAGCTGACGACCGAGGAAGAGGTCATGTTTTTTGACACCGACTGTGGTGGCGTCGTTCATAATATTGCTTATCTCCGGATGATCGAAACTTGTCGGACCAAGCTAGCGGGCCTCATGGGGATGGATTTGAAGACGATGGCCCGAACCCAACTTTTCCCCGTGGTCGTTCGGACCGAGATCGACTACAAGCAGCCTGCCAAACTTGGCGATCACCTCAAAATCCACGGACATGTGAGCGAGATCGGAAAGGTGAAGTTTTGGTGCGATTTCACGGTGATTCGAATAGGGGAAGAACGGCCGATCATTACCTGTCGGCAGGCTCTTGCTTTGGTGCAAATGCCGCAGGGGCGGCCACAGCGTCTGCTCTTCGACTGGACCTGAGATTTCCCCGTTTTCGCTTTAAGGTTTGGCGGGAAGGCCGTAACACGGGGGCGCAATGGCTCACAAACCTGTCGTTCTTATCATCCGTGACGGCTGGGGGCTCAACCCCAGTGGAAAAGAAAGCGCTGTACGAGATGGTAACGCCGTCGAGTTGGCAGACACTCCCTTTCACGATGAAATGGAGGGGATTTACCCCAAGGGTTGCCTTTCAGCCTCCGGAATGGATGTGGGCTTGCCCGATGGGCAGATGGGAAATTCCGAAGTGGGGCACCTGAATCTTGGTGCTGGAAGGATTGTTTATCAGGATCTTACGAGGATTAATAAATCAATTGCTGATGATACCCTGAAGGGTAATGAAATTCTCAAGCAGGCCTACGAGAAGGCTAGGGGGCACCGGCTCCACTTCATTGGTCTCGTCTCTGACGGAGGGGTCCACAGCCACCAGGACCAGCTTATTGCCCTGGCAAAAGCTGCTCGCGAGTCCGGATGTGAAGACATCATGGTCCACGCGATCACCGACGGTCGCGACACTTCTCCAACGGGTGGGAAAGGGTATCTGAACTATGTGGAGGATGAATTGGCGAAATGTGATGCTCGTATTGGCACCGTGATCGGGCGCTATTACGCGATGGATCGCGACAAACGCTGGGAGCGAACCAGTCTGGCCTGGGATGCCATCGTTCACGGCAAAGGCGCAAAGTGCGAAGTCTTGGCCAGCGAAGCAATTGCGGAGCAATATGCCGAAGACAAAACCGACGAGTTTCTCGCGCCCATGATCTTCTTCGATCACGAGACCCAGAGGATCAATGACGGTGACGTGGTGCTCTTTTTTAATTTTAGGGCGGACCGGGCTCGTCAACTTTCCGAGGTTTTCCTCAGTGGCGGAAAATTCGACAGTTTCGAAACCGGCGAGATTCCCAAGGTCAATTTCTTCACGCTGACCGAGTATGATGAGACCTACGATTGCCCTGCGATCTTTCCGCCGGAAACGATCGCGATGACCCTTGGTGAGGCGGTGGCAAAGGCCGGCAAAAAACAGCTCCGAATTGCCGAAACCGAGAAATACCCGCACGTTTCCTATTTCTTCAACGGGGGAGAAGAGACTCCCTATCCAGGTGAAGATCGTAAGGTCATCCCTTCGCCGAAGGATGTCGCGACTTACGATTTGAAACCCGAAATGAGTTCGGAAGAGGTGGAGAAATTTGTTCTCGGACACCTTAAGGATTATGATCTGGTCATCATCAACTTCGCCAATCCGGATATGGTGGGGCACACCGGAGTGGTTGAGGCTGCCAAGAAGGCAGTCACCCGGATTGATGCCGCGGTTCGGGCGATCACGGAGGAAACTTTGAAGCTTGGCGGCAAACTGCTCATCACGGCGGATCACGGAAATTGTGAGTTCATGCGTAATGCCGATGGCTCTCCCCACACCGCACACACTACCAATCTGGTTCACCTTTGGTATGTCGCCAAAGATGCCAAGGACCGGATGGTTGAGGATGGGATTCTCGCTGATGTCGCGCCTACCTTGCTCGATATGATGGGCCTGGAGCAGCCGAAGGAGATGACCGGCAAGAGCTTGATCAAATAGGGCGGCTCAAGAGAATTTCGTACTGGGCCAGCACGTCGGTTGAGGCCTTTTCCCAGCTGCGAATTTCCAGAGGCTGCCCGGCGATGCCGGCCTCCAGTTGTGTTAGAATTGCAAGCGCCATTTGCCGGGTATCGAAAGCATTTGCAGTTTGGGCCCCGGGAAGGATTTCGGCGACTCCGGATTGATTCGAAATGACACAAGGGACTCCAAATTGTGCGGCTTCGAGAGCGGAAAGTCCGAACGGCTCCGACAGGGAAGGCATGCAGTAGACGTCGGCCATGGAGAGGAGGTCGTGAATTTGCTTGCGACCGAGAAATCCCGTGAAATGACATCGATCTGCGATTCCGAGCCGGACGCTTCCGGCCATCAAGGCGTCGAGTTGGTCGCCCGTTCCGGCCATTGCAAAGCGGACATTTGGATTCCGGGACAGGACTTCTCGGGCAATCTCCAAAAAATGCATGGGGCCTTTCTGCCTTGTCATTCTCCCTAGAAAAACGACGAGTTGATCTGCAAATGGTTTGGGACTGCGATAGGCCTCAACGGGGGAGATGCCGTTATGAATGACGGTTGTTTGGACCGGGTCGGCGTCGTAGTGCCCGACACAGATTCCCTGAGTATAGTGACTGACTGCAACGACGAGATCGGCTTCGTGAATGACTCGTTTCTCGAGGTGATGGATCCAACCCTTTTCCTCGGGACCGGCCCGATCGTAGCTGAGGGAATGAACGTGAAACACGAGAGGCTTGCCTGATTGTTTCCTGATTTGGAGACCTGCGATTGCGGTCATCCAATCGTTGGCGTGAATGATATCGAAGGGGATTTTTTGCGATATCTCCAGGGCCTGCCGGGCATAACGCATCACTTTTTGCTCCAAGTCGCCACGATAGAGAGCTTCAGCCGGATCTGCATCCCAATAGGGCTGGAGGCCAGACGAATGAATGCCATGCTCGGTCGAAATGATCCGGAACGGGCTTTTTGGAGCAGCATGACCGGCTCCGGGAAGAATCAGGTTGAGCTCGGATTTTCGGGCGAGTGCGTTTGCCAGTCCCTCGCAAGCAACGCCCAGCCCCCCATTGATAAGCGGAGGGAATTCCCAGCCGAGCATGAGTACGCGGATTTTAGCCATGAGGATTCATTTTGCGGTTTTTTTGCATCTGGATTGGGTCTACTATGGTGTGAGGCATGGGGTGTGCTTATTATTCTGTGAGATGCAAGCGGCTGATGAAGCAACCTTCGATAAGGATAACTATATAGAGACCGGTATGCCAGTGGAAGCTGGAGAACTCTTCCCGGGGATTGTGGTGGATCACCTTGATGAAGGAGCCCGGCAGGTTTTTTTATGCGACAATTTCTGTGCACTCGCGGTGACTTGTATCGATGTGCGCACAGTCCGTTTCCGCTTTGCCCCCAATGGTGATTTTCCGGAGGATTTTTCCTACGCGGTGGTGCCGGAAGCCCTTGATAGATTGGTCTCGCCCGAGGTTTCCAAAACGGAGAGCCACTATCTGATTAAAACCGGTGAGCTGGTTGTTTCGATTTCACGCGAAGGGTTGAGGATTCGAATCGAAGATAATGAAGGTAATTTGCTCTCGGACGACGAGAAGGGATTTCATTGGTATCACAACGACGCCTTCGGTGGCGAGGTCGTGATGATGAGTCGGGTAATTCAATCGCGTGAGCACTTTTATGGACTGGGTGACATTCCTGGACATAAGAATTTGCGCGGTCAACGCCGGCAGCTTTGGGGAAGTGATGTCTATGGCTACAATGCCGACACCAATCCGCTTTACAAGAATATCCCGTTTTTCATCGGGGTGCACCACGGACAGGCATACGGAATCTTTTTTGATAACACCTTCCGCTCATTCTACGACTTCGGAGGTGAGCGTGCGGCGGTGACTAGTTTTTGGGCGCAAGGCGGCGAGATGAATTTTTACTTTATGCACGGGCCTTCAGTTCCCGGGGTCGTCCGGGAATACAGCCACCTCACCGGGAAGCCGGAGTTACCGCCTCTTTGGGCACTGGGTTTTCATCAGTGCAAGTGGTCTTACAAGAGCGAAGACGAGGTGATGGCGATTGCCGATGGTTTTAAAAAGCGGGAGATCCCTTGTGATGCCATCTATGTCGACATTGATTACATGGACGGGTTCCGTTGCTTTACCTGGAACCGGGATGTCGATTGCTACCCGAATCCCCGGCGGATGACGGAGCAACTTGAGAAAGACGGCATCAAAACGGTCGCGATTATTGATCCGGGTATCAAGCTTGACCCCAAGTACGAGGTTTACCAGAGTGGTAAGAGTGGTGGTATGTTTTGCCAGAGGATGGATGGTCCGTTGATGACCGGAAACGTCTGGCCGGGGCCGTGTCATTTTCCTGATTTCACCCATCCCGAAGTGCGCGACTGGTGGGCTGGCCTTTTTCCCGCTTTCATGCAGGAGAGTGGCTTGGCCGGGATCTGGACGGACATGAACGAACCTGCCGTTTTCAATGAGGAAAAGACTTTCCCTCGTGATGTTCGTCACGATTTCGATGGCCATCCTTGCTCCCACCGGAAGGCCCACAATGTCTATGGGATGCAGATGTCCCGCGCGACCCAGGACGGTGTTCGGAGAGCCCGGCCGGAGAAGCGTCCATTTGTGATCACTCGTTCGGCTTATGCCGGAGCGCAACGTTACAGCGCGGCATGGACCGGTGATATTGAGTCGACCTGGGAGCACCTTAAAATCGGTAATATCCAATGTCAGCGCCTAGCGCTCTCGGGCTACTCCTTTGTTGGAACCGATATTGGTGGTTTCTCGGGGGTCTCCGACGGCGAGTTATTCGTTCGTTGGTTGCAGATGGGAGTTTTTCATCCCTTCTGCCGCGTGCATAGCTCGGGGGATCAAAACGAGCAGGAACCGTGGTCGTTTGGCGAGCCCTTCACGAGAATTGCCAAGAAATTCATCGAACTCCGCTATCGCATTCTACCGTATCTTTACACTGTCTTTGAAGAGCATACCCGCACGGGGGATCCCATTTTGCGTTCACTGGTTTACATGGATGCTGAGGACCTAGAGAGCCACAACCGCGCCGAGGAATTTGGAGTTGGACCAAGCTTGTTCACTTGTCCGGTCTCCAAGCCGGGAGTGGAAGGGCGCTGGCTGTATCCGCCAAAGGGCCTGTGGTACGACTTTTGGACCAACCAGTATATTCTGGGGGCTGAAGAGAGGTGGGTTGATGTCCCCATTGATTCGACTCCTCTTTTTGTGAGGGCCGGGACGATCCTGCCACTATCGCCGGTTCGGGCGAATTCGTCCGCTCCCCTTTCTCATATGGACCTTCATGCTTACCTTTTAAACGAGCAGGGTGAAGGAAGGCTCTATGAAGATGCGGGAGATGGTTATGGGGATTCTGTCAAGAAGTCCTTCAAGCTCAAGGATGAGAAGCTGGTTCAAATCCGGAGTGGTGATTTTAAGCCGGGATATTCAAGCTACCGTCTCGTGGTTCATGGGGCGGCATGGAAAATGATTTCCATCGATGGAGGTCAAAAAATTCCTTTGAGGCGTGGAGAATTTGTTGAGATTCCCGAGAGCTTCCAAGAAGTGAGCTTCTCCTAGAGTCAGCTCAGCTCTCGTCCGATCCATTCATTAAGACGCGTGAGGAACATTTCGCGGCTTGAACCGCTGAAGGGCTCGTGAAGAGCTCCGTTGATCTTCTCAAATGAGATTTGATTTGGGCCAAGCTTGTCCAACCGTTCCTCCAATATCTGGGGCGGGCAGATGGGGTCGGAGTCTCCTTGCGTGAAAAGAATGGGGATTTCCAGAGGTATGGTGGGAAATTGTTCGCAGACTTCTTCGGCGGCGTTTCGCAGATCCCGTCCCCAGCCGATCGAAATGCGACTGTGGTAAAGAACCTCGTCTTCCCCGGAACCTCGTCCACCCGAGTTGTCCCCGCAGTCCGCGCTGCTGACTCCGGTGCCGACGGTAACCCATGGCAAAAGGCTCGCGGCCACCGGAAGCGCGGTTTTCATCCACGATTGGGCTTGCCGCATCGGCTTGAGCAAGGGGGAACTGATCCAGGCCGCATCGAATAGCCCGTCATTTTGAAAGAGTGAACGCAGGGCCATGAGGCCTCCCATGGAGTGGCCTGCAATCACGAGCCTACCAGTCAGCGAAGAGCGGGATTCCTCGAGAAGTTCCTCTGCAATCGAGAGACCGGGAACAACTCCACGTCTTCCCGGTGAGCGCCCGTGGCCTGGCATGTCCGTCAGGATGCACCGGTAACCGGATTTTACGAAGCCTTCAAGAATGGGAGGATAGCGGTCGATGAAGTCGCCCTGTCCGTGAAAGAAGACGAGTCCCCCACGTGCCGGGGTCTCCGGGTCCAGAGTGAGGCGGTGGAGGCTCTGGCCCTGAATC
>Ga0213866_10000623_pt1 | contig 27785 bp, 23 predicted proteins | sample PICome_11_FD_160079 | JGI IMG/M metagenome (GOLD analysis project Ga0213866, IMG submission 160079) | Coastal seawater microbial communities near Pivers Island, North Carolina, United States - PICO284 | ecosystem: Environmental > Aquatic > Marine > Coastal | place: USA: North Carolina... | reverse complement strand
TATCTTGCGGCGAATGTCAAACTCATCGGCCTTGCCGGAGAGATAATCCTGAATTTCATCGCGTGGCGAGAAATAGCGGCTCCAGCGATAGGATTTGCCAAAGCTCAGACTATAGGCATGATTGGGTGTATCGACGCCGCAGCCGGGGTAATTATTCTCCCACCATGTGCCGCCGACATTGGCGTTTTTCTCCAATATCAAATAGGGGATGCTTTTATCGTCCAGCAGCTTGCCCATCACCAGACCGGCCACACCGGCACCGATAATGATAACCGGCACGGCAGGCTGCGCGGGAGGTGCGGCAATTGTCGCGCCCAAAGGTGCAAAACCCATTTGCTCGCGCATCATCGGCGCATATTCATCCGGCACATGCTCGGCCAGACAATGACGCATCATGGCCAGCATTTGCGCTTCATCCGGGTCGGGGGCGAGGGGTGGCGCATCGCCCGATAAAACCTCCAGCGCGGCGGCGACAATATCGGTCTGAATGTCAGGCGGCAGGCCGGCATCCTCATTGGCGATAAGGCGCACATCGCGGCGCGGCATATAGGGTTCGGCCAGCCATTTGGCATCGCCCGTATAATGATACAGCACCATGAGCAGCACCCGCATATCGGCCTGCGGCAGGGCGTCGGCCAATTGCTGCCGGTCTAGGCGCACAGCACAGCTCCGGCTTTGGCGGCGGCGGCAATGTCGGCCTCGGCATAGCCCAGCTCGGTCAATATGGTGCGGCTGTCAGCCCCCAATGTCGGGCTTGGCGCGGCCAGCGAGGTCGCCTGCCCGCCAAACAAGACAGGCGGGGTGGGGGCGGTCAGCTTGCCGATATTTTCCGTGACATAGGTTTCAAGCGCGCCAATCGCGTCAATCTGGGCATTGTCGGACAGCGTGTCGCGGCGCTCACAAATCGTGCATGGCACATCGGCGGCCTCCAATAGGGTGACGGCTTCGGCAACGCTTAAATCGGTTTTCGGCACTTTCAGAATATCCATCACCTCACCAATATGCATCAGCCGCCCGCCCATTGAATTAAAGCGCGGGTCATCGAGCAATTCGGGATAGCCGAGCATGGGCAAAATGGCCTGCCAGTGATGGTCGTGCAGCGCGGCAATGGCCAGCGCACCATCTTTCAAATGCAAAACCTGATAATAATCCGACATTGGCGGCATGGGCAGAACATCGTCATCATGCAAAGTGTGGTGCATCATGCCGTCGGGCCACATAAAGGCGAGGCAGGCATGCAGCATGGAAATGTCAATATGCTGACCCTTGCCGGTATGGGCGCGCGCCAGCAATGCGGCGGTGGCCGCCTGCGCCACCGTATAGGCGGTGACTTTATCGCACAGCAACATCCGCATATAGGCGTGGCGGTCATCCGTGCTTTCCTGCAAATCGGTGAATCCGGCAAGCCCTTGTATAACATGGTCATAGGCCGGTTTATGCGCCATCGTGCCTTTCGTGCCAAAGCCGGTCACGGCGATATTGACCAGCCGGTCATTGGCGGTGCGCAAAGCCTCACTGCCAAGGCCGAGCCTGTCCATCACGCCGGGGCGGTAATTATGCAGCAGCACATCGGCGCGTCCGGCCAAGGCGGCAACCGCCTCGCGGCCAATATCGGATTTCAAATCAACCGACAGCGATTGCTTGCCGCGATTGCAATTGTGAAACAAGGCGGAGATGCCGTTTTTTTGATGGCCGAGCATCCGCATCGGATCGCCAATCATGGTCGGCTCAATCTTAATCACCCGCGCCCCTTGCGCGCGCAATGTCATGGCCGAAAGCGAGCATGTCACCATAGTGGACAGCTCAATCACCAAATGCCCGGCCAGCGGCAATTGATTTGTCGGTTGCTGCGGCGTGTCACTCATGGTCATTTCCTCCCTCATGCCCATAAAATGCGTCTGTGAGGCTACAATGCCATTTGCCGTGCCGTCAAATCGCGCATGATTTCCTGCGAGCCGCCGCCAATCGATTGCACTTTCACATCGCGGTAAATGCGCTCGACGGCATTGCCGCGCAAATAGCCTGCGCCGCCGTAAATCTGCATCGCCTCATTGGCAATCCATTCAAGCTGGGTAGAACACCAAAATTTCAGCTTGCTGATTTCCGCCACCGGCATGTCGCCGCCATTCATGATTTCCGCCACCTGATTGAGATAGGCATCCATGGCGTCAATGCGCGCCGACATTTCTGCCAGCTTGTGACGTATCACCTGATGGGCGACAAGCGGCTGACCAAATGTTTTGCGGTCGCGGCCATAAGCGACACATTCGTCAAAAAGGCGCATGGACATGCCCAACATTTGTGCCGCCATCCAAAAGCGTTCATAATTGAAATTATTCATAATGGCGTAAAAGCCTTTATTTTCCTCGCCCATCAGATTTTCCGCCGGTATTCGGCAATCGTCAAAATATAAAACCGCAGTATCCGATGCCCACCAGCCCATTTTGCGTTCAATGGCGGTGCGGGTGAAGCCGGGCGTGTCGGCTTCTACGAAAAACAGTGATATGCCGCCCATGCCATCACCGCCCGTGCGCGCACCTATGACAAAATAAGAGGCTTGCATACCGCCGGTAATGAACATTTTCTGGCCGTTCAACACCCATTCATTGCCATCCTTGCGCGCTGTGGTTTGCATATTGGCGACATCGGAGCCGCCGCCCGGCTCGGTAATGCCGAGCGCGCCGCCCTTGCGCCCCGACAGCAATTCCGGCAGCACAATTTGTTTGATAGGCTCGCTTGCCAATTCAGTCAGCGGTTTCAGCATGATTGAGCGTGACCCGACACTGGCCATCACACCACCGGCAGAAGAACGCCCCATCTCAACGCCACTGGCTTTACGCATATGAGCGTCATCAAAGCCAAGCCCGCCATATTCTTCGGCAATGTCAAAGCCGAACACGCCCAAAGCGCAGATTTTTTCATTTATCTCATGCGGATAGCTGCCCGCTTCCTCCCAGTCATCGACATGCGGCCAGATTTCGGTTTCCATGAACTTGGCTATCATATCCTGAAAGGCGCGGCGTTCTTCCGTCTGATATGGGTTGAGCATAATATCCTCCCGCAAAATCCCTCGCGCAAGCCTAGCGCGCCAAGCCCAAGCCGCAAAATCAAAAATGCGGCCATAACGGTGGCTTATTTTATTGCGCCTGCCAATTTCGCGGTCTAACTTTTTCACGGGAGATATGCGGGAGGCAGTCAAATGAGCAAAATGGTTCGCATTGGCGGAGCCAGTGGCTATTGGGGCGAGTCGATGATGGCGACGCCGCAATTGCTCAATGCTGGCGGGCTTGATTATCTGGTTTATGACTTCCTTGCCGAGATTACCATGTCCATCATGGCGCGCGCGCAAGCCGCCAATCCGGATATGGGCTATGCGACCGATTTCATAAGCGGTGTGTTAAAACCCAATTTGAAACAAATCGCGGCGCAGGGCGTCAAAGTGCTGACCAATGCGGGCGGGGTTAATCCGCAAGCCTGTGCAGCGGCGGCGCGCGCATTGATTGCCGAGCAGGGATTGGATTTGAAAGTCGCTGTTATCACCGGTGATGGTTTGCTGGCGCAGGGCGCGGCATTGACCGGCTATCAAGATATGTTTTCCGGTGCTGCCTTTCCCGACAGTGGCAAGCTGGCCAGCGCCAATGCCTATCTTGGCGGCTTTCCGGTTGCCGCGGCGCTTGAGCAGGGTGCTGATATTGTGATTACCGGTCGCAGTGTTGACAGTGCCGTCACATTGGGCGCTTGCATCCATGAGTTTGACTGGTCGCCGGAAGATTTTGACGCGCTGGCCGGTGGCTCGCTGGCCGGTCATATTATTGAGTGCGGGCCGCAAGCGACCGGCGGCAATTTCACCGACTGGCATTTGGTCAAGGACAGTATCGCCGATATTGGCTATCCGATTGTTGAAATGGCTGCGGATGGCAGTTTTATTTGCACCAAGCCCGACAAAACGGGCGGCATTGTCAATATCGGCACAGTATCGGAGCAAATGCTTTACGAGATTGGCGACCCGCAAGCCTATATGCTGCCCGATGTGACTTGTGACTTTTCCGCCGTGACAATTTCTGAACAGGCCGCCAATCGGGTCGCCGTGGCCGGTGCGCGCGGCCTGCCGCCCAGCGACACATATAAAGTCAGCGCCACATATTTTGACGGCTTTCGGGCTGGCACGCTGATGAGCTTTGTCGGGCTGGACGCCGCCGATAAGGCGCGCGCCTTTGCCGAGGCGGGTTTTGAGCGCGCCCGCGCGGTTTTGCGACAGCGCAATTTGGCCGATTTTTCGGAAACCAGCGTTGAGATTATCGGCGATGACAGCCAATATGGCGCGGCGCATAGCGGTATATCCAGCCGCGAAGTGGTGTTGAAAATCGCCTGCAAGCACGAAGAAATGGCCGGTGCTGGTGCTTTGCTGAAAGAGATTAGCGGTCTGGGGCTGGCAACACCGGCAGGGCTTTCCATATTTGCCGGCAGCCGCGCCAAACCTTCGCCCGTGGTGCGGCTGTTTTCCTTTCTGATACCCAAATCCGAAGTGCCGGTGCAGGTTGAGGTCGATGGCATTGTCACTGAAATGGCGGCAGGGCAGGGCGCGACCTTTAATGCGGCGGCGATTACCCGGCCTGCGCCGCCAAAGCCGGTTGAGGCGGATGACTTACAGCCCGTGCCATTGGTCAAGTTGGCTTGGGGGCGTTCGGGCGATAAGGGCAATAAGGCCAATATCGGCATTATCGCCCGCGATGCGGCCTATTTGCCCTATATTTGGGCAGCACTTGATGAGGCCAGTGTGGCGCAGCGTTTCGCGCATTTCATGGAAACCGGCAGCACGCTGGAGCGTTATTTATTGCCCGGTAGCCATGCGATTAACTTCCTGCTGCATGAGGCGCTGGGCTGCGGCGGCGTTGCCAGTCTGCGGAATGACCCGCAGGGCAAAGCCTATGCCCAAATCCTGCTCGACCATCCTATTCCTGTTCCCCCATCTATAGCGGAGGCCGTTTAATGCCGGTTTTTGAGAGTAAGCTGAATACGAAATCAGAGGCATTTGCAAAAAATCGTAGCGACCAGCTCGGTTTTATTGAGACATTGCGGTCACTGGAAGCGCGCGCCGAAGCGGCGTCGGAAAAACGCCGCCCGCGTTTTGAGGAGCGCGGTCAATTGACCCCGCGCGACCGGCTGGCGCAATTGCTTGACCCCGGCATGCCCTATTTGCCGCTTTACAATATGGCCAGCTATTGTGTTGACGACCCTGACCGCGAAACCTCCATCCCCGGCGGCTCCGTGCTGGCCGGTATTGGCTATGTCAGCGGTGTGCGCTGCATGGTTTGTGTCGATGATAGCGGTATCAATGCCGGTGCGGCGACCGAAATGGGCTTTCGCAAAAATGTTGAAGCCATGCGTATGGCGATGGCCAATAAGCTGCCTTTTATTCATCTGGTGGAAAGCGCCGGTGCCAATTTGATGAAATATAAAGTCGAGCTGTGGGCGCATGGCGGCAAAGTGTTTGCCTCACTGGCGCATTTGAGCGCGGCGGGGCTGCCGACCATGACAGTGCTGCATGGGCCATCCACCGCAGGCGGCGCTTATATGCCTGGCATGTCGGATTATAATGTCGGCGTCAAACATAATGGCATGGCGGCTTTGGGTGGGGCGGCTTTGGTGCAGGCGGCGACCGGTGAAATTGCCGATGAGCGCGAATTGGGCGGCTCGGAAATGCATGCCAGCGTTTCCGGCTTGATGGAATATCTGGCGGAGGATGACAGTGACGGCATCAGGCAGATACGCGATGTGGTGGCCGGTCTGGGCTGGAATGAACATTGCCCGCCCATGCCGACGCGCAGCTATGACGCGCCGCTTTATGATATGGAAGATATTCTCGGCCTTGTGCCGGTTGACTATAAAGTGCCTTATGACGCGCGCGAGGTGATGGCGCGGCTGTTTGACGGTTCATCCTTTACTGATTTCAAATCGCGCTTCGGGCCAAATCTCGTATGCGCGCAAGGCACGGTGTTTGGTCACCCGGTCGGCATTGTCGGCAATAATGGGCCAATGGGGCCGGATGAAGCAGCCAAGGGCGCGCATTTTTTCCAAATCATTGACCAGGCCAATGTGCCGCTGATTTTTCTGAATAATATCACCGGCTATATGGTCGGCACAGAATATGAGCGCGCCGGTATGATTAAGCATGGCTCGAAAATGATACAGGCCGTGTCAAATATCCGCGTTCCGAAATTGAGCTTTTATATTGGCGCCAGTTTCGGGGCGGGCAATTACGGCATGGCCGGTCTGGGTTATGACCCGGATTTTCTGTTTGCATGGCCGGCCGCGCGCACTGGTGTGATGAGTGGCGAGTCGGCTGCCGGCACGATGGAAACCGTGGCGATTGCCGGTGCCAAAAGGCGCGGACAGGAGCCGGATATGGACGCGCTGGCCAAACAGCGCGCCGCCATTGAAGCGGTGTTCGACGCACAGGAAGATGCGTTTTACACATCCGGTCGCCTGCTCGATCACGGCATTATCGACCCGCGCGACACGCGCAATATATTGGGCTTTCTGCTCGACACAATATGGGAACGCAAAAATCGTGACCTGCAACCCAACGCCTTTGGCGTCGGGCGCATGTAGCGACAAAATAGGCACGGAGGATGATATGCAAAAACCGGACACACAGACTGTTTTGCTGGAAGAAGACCGTGATTGGGCGACTTTGCGGCTGAACCGGCCTGACGCGCGCAATGCGCTGTCGGACGAGCTGGTCGCTGACTTGACCGCCTTGCTGGATTATCTGGCGCAACGCGATGATATTCGTGGCATTACCGTGCGCGGCAATGGTGACGCTTTTTGCGCCGGTGGCGATTTGAAAGGTTTCAAGAATAATTTTCAGGAAACCCGCAATGAGCAAGAGGTGATTGCCGACAGCTCCAAAATGGGTTTTGTGTTTTTGCAGGTCAAGGAAATGCCGCAAGTTGTTGTGTTCCTGCTGCATGGCGCGGCGATGGCCGGCGGGCTGGGCATGGCTTGTGCTGCCGATCAAGTGATTGCCGTCAAGGACACACGCATGGCATTGACGGAAACGGCGATTGGCATTGTGCCGGCTCAAATCATGCCGCATGTGGTCAATCGGGTGGGCGAGTTTAATGCGCGCCGCATTATGCTGACCGGCTTGCGGTTTACCGCAGCTGAAGGCCAGCAATTCGGCATTGTCGATTTTCTGGCTAATGACATGGCCGAAGCCGAAGCGGAACTGGCCGCCTTGCAAGCCGGTGTGCGCCGTTGTGCGCCCGGCGCCAATGCGGCAACCAAAAAATTGCTGGAAGTTAATAAGCGCCTTTCCGGTGCGGATATGGTGGCGGCAGCCGGTAAGGCTTTTGCCGACAGTGTAAAAAGCGATGAGGGGCGCGAAGGCGTGGCCTCATTTCTTGAAAAACGCAAACCCGATTGGGTGCAGGAGTAGGTGATGGCGCAAATACGCAAAATCTTGGTGGCCAATCGCGGTGAGATTGCCTGCCGTGTCATGCACACGGCGCAGGCGCAGGGCATTTGCTGTGTGGCGGTTTACTCTGATCCCGATGCGACAGCGCCGCATGTGGCTATGGCTGATGAGGCCGTGCTGATTGGCCCCGGCCCGGTTGGCCGGTCTTATCTGGTGGCGGAAAACATTATTGCGGCAGCGCGCGAAACCGGCGCTGAGGCGATACATCCCGGCTATGGGTTTTTGTCGGAAAATGCCGATTTCGCCAAAGCGGTGGAAGCGGCGGGGCTGATATTTATCGGCCCGACCGCCGAGGCGATAGAGTTAATGGGCAATAAGGCGGCGGCCAAAAGGCGGATGATTGAGGCGGGTGTGCCTTGCGTGCCGGGCTATGAGGGCGAAGACCAGTCGGACACGGCTCTCATGGAGGAAGCTGGCAAAATCGGCTTTCCGCTAATGGTCAAGGCAGCGGCAGGCGGTGGCGGGCGCGGCATGCGGCTGGTCGAAAGCGCGGACGGGTTGGCGGCGGCATTGTCCACGGCGCGCTCGGAAGCGGAAAATGCTTTCGGCTCCGGCGAGTTGATATTGGAAAAGGCGATTGTTGAGCCGCGCCATGTCGAGATACAGGTTTTCGCCGATATGCATGGGCAAGTGATTCATTTGGGGGAGCGCGATTGCTCGGTGCAAAGGCGGCACCAGAAAGTGATTGAGGAAGCGCCTTGTCCGGTGATGAGCGAAGATTTGCGTGCGGCTATGGGAAAGGCGGCGGTCGATGCGGCGCAGTCAATCAATTATCGCGGGGCGGGGACGGTTGAGTTTTTGCTCGACAAGGATGGAGATTTCTATTTCCTCGAAATGAATACGCGCTTGCAGGTTGAACATCCGGTGACAGAAGAAGTGACGGGTCTTGATTTGGTGGCGCTGCAAATCCGTGTGGCCGAGGGTGCGCCTTTGGGGCTGACGCAAGCTGATGTGACACTGACCGGTCATGCCTTGGAAGTGCGGCTTTATGCTGAAGACCCGTATAATCAATTCCTGCCCAGCACCGGCAAGATTGAGGCGTTCGGGCAGGCGACGGGCGTCGGTGTGCGTTATGATACGGGCATTGTCGCCGGACAGGAGATTTCGCCCTTTTATGACCCGATGATTGCCAAGCTGATAACTTATGGTGACAGCCGCGAAACGGCACTGAAACGGATGATTGCCGCGCTCAAGGAAACAGTTTTATTCGGGCCGCGCACCAATCGCGATTTCCTGATTGCTTGTCTGGAAGATGAGGCGTTTGCAGCAGGTGATTTTTCAACCGCCTTTATCGCTGAAACCTTTGGCGAGGACGGTATGCAGCAAACAGCGCCGGATGCGGCGGATTTGGCGGTGATTGCGCTGCGGTATTTTCTGGCTGACCGGCATTTGGCTGAAAGCCGGTCGCTGGGTGTGCCAGCGGCGTTACGCAATTTCACTTCCGACCCATGCCTGAAAACCTACTATAAGCTTGAAATCGGCGATATGGTCTATCCGGTGCAATTGCGCGCCCATAGTGCCAATCATTACACCGCCCATATCAATGATACGCAAATCGAGCTGGTTTCCCGTGGCGACGAGACCATGACGCGGCTGGCTGTTCTTGTTGACGGCAAGGCGGTTGTCAGCCAAGCCGTGCCAAGCGGTGACAGTTTGCATGTCATGTTGGATGGTCGCGGCCTCACCAGCACCAATTTGCTGGCACGCGGGGCGGCGGCTGATGAAAGTGGCGATGGCACGCGCGTGCTGGCGCCGCTGCATGGTAAAATTGTCGAGATATTTGTTGAGGCGGGTGCGTCTGTAACACGCGGCGACCGGCTGGCGATTGTCGAGGCGATGAAAATGCAGCATGAAATACTGGCTGAAATTGATGGCACAATTGATGCGATTCTGGTCGCTGCCGAGCAGCAAGTGGCTGCCGATGATTTAATGATAAGCATTGCCGCGCAGGCGGCAGGGGAGGGATAAATGCTTCAGGAAGCTTTGGATTTCAAGGAAGAGTCGGATGCGCTTTACGCGATTTTGAAAGATTTGGATGATGCCGATTTCGCCGCGCCGACCCAGTTCAAGGGATGGACGCTGAATAATGTGCTGGAACATTTGCATATGTGGAATTGGGCGGCCAATGAAAGCGTGGTGGATGAGGAAAATTTCGAGCGCTTTTTGGGGCAAGTGATGGAAGGTATTGCCAAAGACAGCATGCGGGGCTTTGAGGGTAATTGGGTGGACGGCCTGTCGGGTCGCGCTTTGCTCGATGCCTGGCACGATTTTTACACGGATATGGCGGCGCGTTTTGTCGAGATTAACCCGAAGCGGCGGTTGAAATGGGCGGGGCCGGATATGAGCGCGCGCTCATCCATTTCGGCGCGGCTTATGGAGACATGGGCGCATGGGCAGGAAGTGTTTGACCATTTGGGTATTGTGCGCCGCGATGGCGACCGGATTCGCGCCATTGCCGTGCTTGGCACAAATACATTTGGCTGGACTTATGCGACACGCGAGGAAACCCCGCCCGGCCCGATGCCCTATGTGCGCCTGACCGCCCCGTCCGGCGATATTTGGGCGTTTGGCGAGCCGTCGCAAAGCAATTATATTGAAGGCGCAGCGAGTGATTTCTGCCAAGTGGTCACGCAGGTTCGCAATATCGCCGATGTTGATTTGCAAGTCATTGGTGAAGTGGCGCAGGATTGGATGTCAAAGGCGCAATGCTTTGCCGGCCCGCCGGAAACACCGCCTGCGCCCGGCACGCGCTTTACCCGCGCGGTGTAAGGCTCAGGTAAAAATAGCGAGGTGCTGGATGCAATCCATCACCCGTTCGCCGTCGCGGTTCCAAACCTGCATTTCCTGAGACGAATAACCATGCCGAATATGTTTGGTGGCGGTGCGGAGCAGAAACCAGCCATCTGTCGTGGCCGGATTGTCGCGCAGCATATTGATATTCCAATTCATTGAACTGAGCGCGGTTAATTGTGTCACGGCGGTCAAGGCAGCCGGTGGCGCATCAGTGAGCGCAATCAGCTCGGTCACGCCCTGATGCGATTGCGGGTCAATATGGCGCGACCAGACAGTTAGGTCAGGGTCGTCGGAGCCGCTGAGCAAAGCCGGGCCGGTGGCGCGTATCCGGTCAAAATTAACCAGAAAATTCGGCCCCGCATTATGCGGTATCAATTCTTCGCCCATTTCGGGGCTGACCGATACTTCATTTTTCGGGTAATCCATTTCGACGGCTATCTCGCGGCTGATTCCAAATGTAAAATAGCCATAAGTGCCGGGGCCGGCATCACTGTCGAGGCGCGCTTCAAATGTCACATTGTTTTTGCCGCGTCTGAGCAGTTTATGGCTGACCCGCAATCTGCCATCGGTCGGGCCGATAAAATTGATTTGCGCCGTGCGAAGGGGGGGCAAATCATCATGGCTGTTGACGATAGCTTCATGCAGCAAGGCGGCGGTTAACCCGCCATAAGCGGTGCGCCCCTGTTTCCAGTTCTCGCCAATTTCAATTTCATAATGGGGTGCTGAAGCGCGGAAATCCGCCAGCAAAGAAGAAAAAGCGGTCATGGCGTGGTTATAGACAGGCCGCTTTCACCGCGCAAGCAGTCTCTGGCGCGCTTTGCGGTCGTTTTTCAGGGCATATTCGCGTGCCATTGCATCGCTGCGGGTCAGAAAGGCTTCGCTATGCACCAATATCCATTGCCGACCGCGCGTGGCTTTGGCGCCGCGCCCCGCATTATGGCTCGCCAGCCGCGCGGCTACATCCGTCGTCCAGCCAACATAGCTTTTGGGCGCGCCGTCATCGCAAGTTGCGATAAGATAAACATAGCAAGGTTTCGGGCTGTGGCGGTTGGCTGCCGGGGCTGGTTTTTCCGCCTTTGCCATAAATCTCATGCTCCGCATTCATTTCCTTGAGGTTTGGTAACACTATATAATGGTTTACAGTTTACGGGAAAGCGTCTAAGCAGCGCGCGTCGGGACAGGGCAGGAGAGTTTATATGTCTGAAGCCATTTATTTGGTGTCGGAGGGTGATGGGTCGAGCCGCAAAGCAGCGCTTGAAGCGGCCGACCGCCTGTATGGCGTGTCGCGCTGGGGCGACGGGCTTATCACCATTATGGAAAATGGTCATATCGGGCTTGTCCATCCGGGTCGGCCTGAAGCCGCACCGGTCGATTTATTGTCAGTGATTGAAAATCTTGACCAGCGCGGCATTACCGCGCCAATCCTGCTGCGCGTGTCTGATTTTATTTCTTGGCGGATTGACCAGATAAATGAAGCCTTTCAGCAGGCGATTAAGGATCAGGGCTATCAGGGTCGCTATCAGGGCGTGTTCCCGATTAAAGTCAACCAGCAGGCGCAAGTGATTGACCGGATTGTTGAATATGGCAGCCGCCATGATTTTGGTCTGGAGGTTGGCTCCAAGGCAGAATTGCTGATTGCGCTGGCGCATGATTTAAGCCCGCAAACCGCGCTTATCTGCAATGGCGTGAAAGATGAAGAGTTTATCCGTCTGGCGCTGATGTCGCAAAGGCTGGGCTTTAACACATTTCTGGTGTTGGAAAGTCCGCGCGAGCTTGACCTTGTGCTGGCCATTGCTGAAGACATGGAAGTGCGCCCGCAATTGGGCTTGCGGATTAAGCTGACCCATGAGGTGAGTGGCAATTGGGCGGCCTCCAGCGGCGACCGTTCGACATTCGGCATGAGCATCGCGCAAGTCATGGATGTGGTGGATGCACTGCGCGCGCGGGGCTTTCTTGATTGTCTTAAATTGCAGCACAGCCATTTGGGCAGCCAAGTGCCGAATATACTTGAAATCCGGCTGGCGGCGCAGGAAGCCTGCCGGTTTTTTGTCGAATTGGTGCGTGAAGGCGCGCCATTGGAGTTTCTTGATTTGGGCGGTGGTCTGGGCGTTGATTATACAGGCGAACACCGCGCCAGCGAAAACTCAACCAATTACACGCTGTCGGAATATTGCACCAATATCGTCGAAACCGTGAAATATGCGCTTGATGAAGCGGGCATGGCGCATCCGGTGATTATCACCGAAAGCGGGCGTTCCTGCGTCGCGCAATCCTCAATGCTGCTGTTCAATGTGCTTGAAGTCACCCATTTTGACAGCGACTTGCGCGTCACGCCGGAGCCGGGCGACCATGCGCTTCTCGAAAGCATGTTCGGCATTGAAAGCTATTTGGCGCTTGAACGTGTGCATGAGTGTTGGAATGATTTGGTGTTTTACCGCAATGAAATGCGCGCGCTTTTGAAAACCGGGCAAGTCTCTTTGCGCGAAACCGCCAAGGCAGAACGCATCCACCTTTATCTGATGAACCGCATCAAGGCCTTGCTGGCCGATGCCGAAGAACAGCCGGGCAGTGATATGCAACAGGCTTTGCAGCAGGCGGCGGATATTTATCACGGTAATTTTTCGCTGTTTCAAAGCCTGCCCGATGTCTGGGCGATTGACCAGATTCACCCGATTGCGCCCTTGCACAGGCTGGATGAAAAGCCGACGCGGCGCGCCGTGCTAAGCGATATTACTTGCGACAGTGACGGTAAGATTGACAATTTCGTGCTGGGTGAGGGCATTTCCGGCACATTGCCCGTGCATAAACTCGCGGCCAGCGAAGATTATTATCTCGGCGTGTTTTTTGTCGGTGCTTATCAAGAGACATTGGGCGATTTGCACAATCTGTTCGGCGACACAAATGTGGTGACAATCGGGCTGGGAAATGATGGCGGTTTTGAGCTGATGCATGAGCAGGAAGGCGACACGATTTCCGAAGTGCTGTCCTATGTTGAATATAATCCGCGCCGCATGGTTGATGATTTCAAAATGATTGTTGAACGCTCCATGAAGGCAGGCAAGCTCAGCCCGCATGAACGCCGAGAGTTTATCGCTGCCTATAAGGACAGCATTCACGGCTATACTTATTTTGAACATTAAAAGCAAAGCGTGAGGAAGGGAGCCGTTAATGAGCAGGGTTCTGGTGATTGGTGCGGGCGGTGTCGGCTCGGTGGCGGTGCATAAAATGGCCATGTTGGCCGATATTTTTACCGACATCACCTTGGCCAGCCGCCGCGTGCATAAATGCGAGGCGATTGCCGCCGAAGTTGAAAAACGCACCGGCCAGCGCATTGCCACGGCAGAAATTGACGCTGATGACGCGGCCGCTACCGCCGCGCTGATTGAAAAAACCGGCGCGCAATTAGTGGTCAATCTGGCGTTGCCCTATCAGGATTTGGCAATTATGGATGCTTGTTTAATGGCCGGTGCCGATTATCTCGACACCGCCAATTATGAGCCGCGCGACGAAGCCAAATTCGAATATCACTGGCAATGGGCCTATCAGGAAAAGTTTGAGCAGGCCGGTCTGATGGCCTTGCTCGGCTCCGGCTTTGACCCCGGCGTGACCAATGTGTTCACCGCCTATATCGGCAAACATTTGGTCGGGCAAATGCAGACGCTGGATGTCCTTGATTGCAATGGCGGCGACCACGGCCAGCCCTTTGCCACAAATTTCAATCCGGAAATCAATATCCGTGAAGTCACCGCCCCGGCGCGCCATTGGGAGAATGGCGCATGGGTGGAGACACCGGCACTGTCGCACAGCCATCAGTTTGACTTTCCCGAAGTCGGCCCGCGCAATGCCTATCTTATGTATCACGAAGAGCTTGAATCGCTGGGCAAGCATTTCCCTGAATTGCAGCGCGCGCGCTTCTGGATGACATTTGGCGACGCCTATCTCACCCATTTGGATGTGCTGCAAAATATCGGCATGACCTCGATTGAGCCGGTGATTTATGAAGGCCGCGAAATTGTGCCATTGCAATTTCTGAAAGCGGTTCTGCCCGAACCGGCTTCTTTGGGGGAAACCACCAAGGGCAAGACTTGTATCGGCAATATCGTTAGCGGGACGCATGAAGGCAAGCCGCGCCATATTTATCTTTATAATGTGTGCGACCATGAGGCGTGTTACCGCGAGGTCGGTTCACAGGCGGTCAGCTATACAACGGGCGTGCCGGCGATGATTGGTGCGGCGCTGATGCTGGATGGCACATGGCGCAAGCCGGGCGTGTTTAATCTTGAACAACTCGACCCCGACCCATTTATGGCCATGCTCAATGAACATGGTCTGCCTTGGCAATATGTCGAGCTTGATGCGGCGGTTAATTTCTGATGAGCGCGCCTGTCATGGCGACGCAATCGACTGGCGCGGGTCGCTTTGCCGGTTTTGACCTGTCGCGCGTGCCGTCGCCCTGTTTTGTGATTGATGAGGTGAAGCTGCGCGAAAACCTGTCGCTGATTGCCGACATATCGCAAGCCTCAAATGCCCGTATTCTGATGGCCTTAAAAGCGTTTTCCATGTGGTCGCTGGCGCCTGTGATAAGCGATTATCTGCATGGCTGTTGCGCGTCCGGCCTATGGGAGGCGAAACTCGCGCGGGCGCATTTTGCCGGTCTTTTGGGCAGTTACGCACCGGCCTATAAGCCGTCCGAGGCAGAAGAAATTGCCGCTTTGTCCGACCATATGATTTTCAACACGCCGCGCCAGCTTGCCCGCTTTGGCGATATGGCGCGCGGGCAGGGGGCGTCAATTGGCTTGCGCGTCAATCCCGAACATTCGGAAGGCGACATTGCCAAATATGACCCGTGTGCGGAAGGCTCGCGGTTGGGCAGTCCGGTCTCGCAATTGGATGTGGCGGCACTGGCCGGGGTAGCGGGTGTGCATATGCACAGCCTGTGCGAGCAGCATTTTGCGCCGCTTGAACGCACAGTGGCGGCGATTGAGCCATTGCTTGACAGCGTCAAAGGGCAATTGCAGTGGCTCAATCTGGGCGGTGGGCATTTGCTCAGCCATCCCGATTATGACCGGTCAGGGCTTGTCGCGCTGCTGTGCAGCCTTGCCGAAAAATATGACGTGCAGCTTTATCTTGAACCCGGCGCGGCGGTCGTCTTTGATGCCGGTATTTTGGTCGGTGAAGTGCTGGATGTGATGGATAATGACGGGGTTTTGGCGATTACCGATATTTCGGCCAGTTGCCATATGCCCGATGTGTTGGAAGCGCCTTACCGGCCTGCTCTGTTGGGCGAACCCAAAAATGCCGGTATGGCGGTGCGGCTTGGCGGGCCGACTTGTCTGGCTGGTGATGTGATTGGCACTTATCATTTCGACGCTTTGCCGCAAGCCGGTCAAAGATTGGCCTTTCTTGACCAAGCGCATTATTCAATGGTCAAGACCACGACTTTTAATGGGGTTGGCCTGCCGGCGCTGGCGATTTGGAACAGTGACAGTGATGCCTTGCGGCTGGTTCGACAATTTGATTATGAAGATTTTGAAGGGCGGTTATCGTAATGGCGGCGCGCGATCAGTTTCTTGGGGAAGAATTATCGGAGGCGGAAAATAATCCGGCGACGGCGCTGTTTCATATTGTGCCATGCGGGTTGGAAAAAACCGTGTCTTACGGCACAGGCGCGGCCAAGGGGCCGTCGGCCATGATTGCCGCCAGCCACCAGCTTGAGCGACTGATTGACGGCAAGCTGCCCTGTGCCAAGGGCATGTTTACCACACCACCAATTGATTGCAGCGGCGCGATTGAGGCGGTGATGGATGATTTGCGCGGGGTCACGCGCGCCATTGCCGCGCAAGGCGCGATACCGGTGACATTGGGCGGCGAACACAGTCTCAGCTATGGTGCGGTGATGGGCGTTGTTGATGCGCTTGACGCGCCGATTGGTCTTATCCATGTCGATGCCCATGCCGATTTCCGCAATGCCTATCAAGGGCATAAACATTCTCATGCCAGCGTCATGCATTTGCTGGCCGGTGAAGGCCTGCCTATGGCGTCCTTCGGGGTGCGGGCGCTGGCCGAGGAAGAAGAAGCGGCACGACGCGCCCATGGTGTGATAACCCATGATGCAAGCCGTCTGGTGCGCGACAATGTCCACGCAATTACCCTGCCGGAGGATTTTCCGGAACATGTCTATATCAGCTTTGACCTTGATGGCCTTGACCCGTCTGTTTTACCGGCCACTGGAACGCCTGTGCCGGGCGGATTGGGCTTTTATCAGGCGCTTGATTTGGTCGCCTCGGCGGCCAGCGGGCGACATATTGTCGGCATGGATATTGTCGAATTGGCTCCGATTGAAGGCCAGCCGGTCAGCGATTTTACCGCCGCCATGATTGCCCATCATTTAATGGCACTGGCTGTTTAAGCCCATAAAAATGGCTGTTTAAGCCTGTAAAACCGGGGAAAAGACGCCCCCGGCTGGGAGGAGGGAGTGCCGGGGGCGTTGATCGATATGTCGGGAGGAGACATATCTTCAACCATTCTACGTCGGAAAGGACAAATTGGATGTATCCGCGCGGTCACGATGCCCCTAAAGCATAATCGCGGCGGGTAAATAATCGGTGAATGTCGGCCTCAAGCCACGATTTCAGGTCAGATTTTCTTGTAAACCTGTGCGCCGCCAATACGAAATTCGGTCGATTTCTCATCCATACCGGCTTTCAACGCCTCTTCCGGCGCCATATTCAGCTTGGCGGCATAATCGCGCACATCTTGGGTGATTTTCATCGAACAGAAATGCGGCCCGCACATGGAGCAGAAATGCGCCACTTTCATGGATTGTTTGGGCAGTGTTTCATCATGATAGGCGCGTGCCGTATCAGGGTCGAGCGACAGGTTGAACTGGTCTTCCCAACGAAACTCAAAGCGCGCTTTCGACAGCGCATTGTCGCGGATTTGCGCGCCGGGATGGCCTTTCGCCAAATCGGCGGCATGGGCGGCCAGCTTGTAAGTGATAATGCCGTCTTTGACATCCTGCTTATTGGGCAGGCCGAGATGCTCTTTCGGCGTGACATAGCAAAGCATGGCCGTGCCATACCAGCCGATTTGCGCCGCGCCAATGGCCGAGGTGATATGGTCATAGCCGGGTGCGATATCGGTTGTCAGCGGCCCCAAAGTGTAAAACGGCGCCTCGTCGCACCAGTCAAGCTGCTTGTCCATATTTTCCTTGATGAGCTGCATTGGCACATGGCCGGGGCCTTCAATCATCACCTGCACATCATGTTGCCAAGCGATTTGGGTCAATTCGCCCAAAGTTTTCAACTCGCCAAGCTGGGCGGCATCATTGGCATCCCATACTGAGCCGGGACGCAGACCGTCGCCCAAAGAAAAGGAGACATCATAGGCTTTCATGATTTCGCAAATTTCTTCAAAATGCGTGTAGAGGAAACTCTCTTTGTGGTGCGCCAGACACCATTTGGCCATAATGGAGCCACCGCGCGAGACGATACCGGTCATGCGATTGGCAGTCAGCGGCACATAGCGCAGCAAAACACCGGCATGGATGGTGAAGTAATCAACCCCCTGTTCGGCTTGCTCGACCAGCGTGTCGCGGAACATTTCCCAAGTCAGTTCCTCGGCCTTGCCATCAACTTTTTCCAAGGCTTGATAAATCGGCACTGTGCCAATCGGCACGGGCGCATTCCGCAAAATCCATTCGCGGGTTTCGTGAATATGCTTGCCGGTGGATAAATCCATAATGGTGTCAGCGCCCCAGCGAATACCCCATGTCATTTTATCGACTTCTTCACCGATTGATGAAGTGACCGCCGAATTGCCGATATTGCCATTGATTTTGACAAGGAAATTGCGGCCAATAATCATCGGCTCGGTTTCGGGATGGTTGATATTTGCCGGAATAATGGCGCGCCCGCGTGCCACTTCATCGCGGACAAATTCCGGCGTGATTTCGGTTTGGATATTGGCACCGAAACTCTCGCCACCATGCTGCGCCTGCATCATTTCGGCCATGCGGTTCCCGCGCTCACCGGTTTGCGCCAGACTGTCAAGATAGGCAGCGCGGTTCTGGTTTTCGCGTACGGCGATATATTCCATTTCCGGCGTGACAATACCTTGGCGCGCATAATGCATTTGCGTGACATTTTTACCGGGCTTGGCGCGGCGCGGGCGGCGTGTCAGGTTGAAACGCAAATCCGCCAGTTTTTCATTGGCCTGCCTCTCGCGGCCAAAATCAGAGCTTGGCCCATCCAGCATGTCGGTATCATTGCGTTCTTCAATCCATGCGGCGCGCAAGGCGGGCAGGCCGTCGCGAATGTCGATTTTGGCGTCGGGGTCAGTATAGGGGCCGGATGTGTCATAAACAAAAATCGGCGGATTGGTCTCGCCGCCCATATCGGTTGGTGTGTCGGACTGGCTGATTTGGCGCATTGGCACGCGAATATCGGCGCGCGAGCCGGAGACATAGATTTTTTGGCTATTGGGCAGGGCTTCAATCGCCGCCCCGTCAACTTGTGCCTCAACGGCATTGAAATTTTTGGCTTGTGACATGCGACGCTCTCCTCTAGCCTAACTTTTGTTATAAGAATAATTTGCCTTGAGAAGAACAAATAAATGGGTCGAAACCCGAAAACAGCGACAATTTCTCTGGAAGAAACCTCCGCCCTTGTCATGTTGTGGTTGCAGGACGGGTTTTACCGCCAGCCAAGCGCGCGCGCCTATGTCGAAAAGCTTGATTTATCGGCCGGGCGGGCATTGCACAAAGCCTGCAATGCGGTTTGGCCGGATTATGATGCGGTGATAAATAATCGCAAAACCGGCATACGGCAATTGGCGTTGCGCCATTACCGCAAGCAAATCATCCTGCCCGGGGGCAGGGCTGGACGCAATGGGGCTGGAATTGGCCGAAAGCCTGCCCGACTGCCATATTTACGAGCTGGACTGGGCGCATATGGCCGACAAGCAACAGCTCATAGACTGTCGCAACCTATCCTTTATTGAAGCCGATATTCGCGACGCTGCCGCAATGCGCGCCGCACTGGCGCGTGCCGGCTGGCAGAGTGACCAACCCAGCCTGCTGGTTCTGGAAGGCATCAGCTATTATCTGGCACCCGCGCATCTGAACCGGCTGGTTGCCATATTGCGTCCCGATTGTGTGCTGGCCGAATATCTTCTGCCCGACAGCGCGCTTGATGCAGCCTCCCGCATGATTGCCGAAGGCGTGTTTACACAGATTATGGGCGCGGGCGGCTATGCCGGTTTGTCGCGCTATACGGCGCAAAGTCTGGCTATTGTGCTGGATATGGCGCTGGCCGACCAATGGTCAATGCACAGGCTGGAGGCGATGCGGTTGGCAGCGGCTCCGACGCAAAAAGCCTGTTTTCAAGATAGCGGCTTTGGTTGGGTTGAAGTGGCTTTGTTCAAGCCTGTTGGCCAAGCCGCTGCAAGACAGGCTGCACAATAAGTGCCAGCAAAAACAAAACAACCGACAGGGTAACAATGGTCGGCCCGGCTTCAATAGCCAGATTTTGTGCCACCAAAATGCCGCCAAACAGACTCAGCGCGGCCGCAATAATGCCGAATATCGCCATTTTTTCCGGCGAATTGGCAAAAAGGCGCGCCGTGGAAGCAGGGATAATCAGCAGCGAGGTTATCAGCAGCACACCGACAATCTGGATGGAAGTGGCGACCAGCAGGCTCATCAGCAAAATCAGCATGAATTCATGGCGGCGCACGCTGATGCCCTCGGCAAAGGCCAATTCCTCGCTGGTCGTCATCAGCACCAGCCCCGGCCATAATTTCATCAAAACCGCTATTGTAACCGCGGCGGCCAGTGCCAGCAGCAGCGCGCCATTCATGGTTATGGCCGCCAAATCACCGAGCAGGAAATCATGCATGTCAATTTCCTCCATGCCCATCAGTGACATGCTGACCAGCCCAACGGCCAAAGTGGCATGGGCGAGAATGCCGAGCAAAGTGTCATTGGCCAGCAAGTTTTGGCCGCGCAGCCCAATCATGCCAAGCGCAAACAGAATGGCGACAAATAAAATACCGGATTGGTGGCCGGCTCCGGCAATCATGCCAAGCGCGACGCCGAGCAGGGCGCTGTGCGCCAGCCCGTCGCCAAAATAAGCCATGCGTCGCCAGACAACAAAACAGCCAATCGGCCCGGCCATCAGCGCTAAAGCGCCTGCCGCAATAATAATGGCACTGGTCATGCCTGTGGCTCCTCATGGTCATAGTCATGGTGATGCTCATGGTCATGTTCATGGCTGTGTGGATAAACCGCCATCAGCCGCGCCATATCATCACCGAAAAGGGAAATAAACTCCGGGTCACGCGCCACATTTTCCGGCGCGCCGGAGCAGCAAATATGATGATACAGGCACACCACTTTGCGGGTTGAGGACATCACCAAATGCAAATCATGTGACACCATCAACACCGCCATTTTGCGTTTTTCATATAATTGCTCAATCAGCTTGTAGAGGTGCAATTGGCCGTTCACATCAAGATTTTGCGCCGGTTCATCCAATATCAGCAATTGCGGGTCGCAAGCCAAAGCGCGCGCCAGCAAAACGCGCTGCAATTCGCCGCCGGACAGGGCAGCCAGCGGACGCGACAGGAGGTGGTCAATGCCGGTTTCGCCGACCAATTCGGTATATTGGGGGGCAGATATTTTGCTGTTCAGCCGCAAAAACCGTTCAACGTCAAGCGGCATGGCGGAGCCGATGGCGATTTTTTCCGGCACATAGCCAATCCGCAACCCATTTGCATGTTGCACAGTGCCACGGGTCGGCTGCTGCAATTGCAAAAGCGTCCGCAACAGCACGGATTTGCCTGCGCCATTGGGGCCGACCAGCGTGACGAAATCATCGGCGGCAATGTCGAGCGATACATTTTCCAATATCCAGCCCTGCGCCTTGGCAAGCCAGATATTGCGCGCAGATATGAGGGGCGACGGCATTTGCTCTTGTGTCATAGGGGGTTCCAATTACTTATGCGGCGATGCGTGAAGGGCGCAGCCGGTTCATTCAGCGGCCAGTTGCGCGCCCATTTTTTCCCACAGCATATTGACTGCCTGCAAGGGGCGCACCATGACTTTGAACTGGGTGATAAGCTGGTCTTCATCAAAGTCAATAATATCGACGCCATTGATATATTTGCCGTCAATCTCGGCCTCAAACTCCAAAATCATGCGATTGTCATCCACGGTTTCGGAAATATAGCGGAATTTGCTGTCGCCAAAAACGATACCGGCGGCAAGCAGATATTTGGTTGTGATGTCCTTGCCTTTTTGCGGTGTGAACACAACGGGCGAAACGAAGCAGCAATCGGGATGCAGCATGAGGTCAAGCTGTTCGGGCGACGGCTTGTCCATATAAGCGTGCCATTTTTCCTTTAACGCGATACCCATGTGATACCTCCCTGACTTTTCCCCTCTTACCAATTTGCCGACAGCTTGGCAAATTGCGCAAAAAAAGGGCCGACCCGAAGGCCGGCCCCGTGGGACAAATTTAATCCAGAAACTTAGGCGTTTTCGCTTTCTGTCACGGCAACGTGCCAGATGATCAGGCCAAACGCAATTTTGTTCAGAACATCAGCCAGATTGTAGATGATGTTGAGCGTGTCGGCATCTGCCGTGCCCATCATGTAACCTGCAACATAGCCAACCGGATAGATGGCCCAGCCAATTGTCACAATCCAGCGCATCAGATTGAAGGCAGATTGAACAGCAGGGCTGGCATTGGATGCGTTCAGCTTGCCGGCTTCACCAGCAAAGATTTCATACAGAACGTATATCCAGGCCGCCGTCCCGATAACGAAAGCAACAGTTACATTCATGTAACCGGCCTCGCCGAGATAACCAAATACCAGCATCAGCGTGGTGCCGATAAGCAGGCGCCAGAAAACGCCAGCCGGCACTTTGGTAATCGCGGATAGAATTAGGAAGAACTCAACCATCAAAAGCGGCACTGTGATAAGCCAATCAATATAGCGATAGACAGTCGGTGTTTCCCCGGTGGAAACCCACACATCGCGCATATAGAAATAATGCACAGCCGCTACCAGTGTCACCAGACCGGAAACCGTCAGTGAGGTTTTCCATTTGGCAGCAACGCGGTCGCGTTCAATAAAGAAAAATACTGTTGATGCAACCAGAGCCATCGAAATCAGCCAGAAGCTGATGCCGACGAAATCGTCAGGCTGCAAATTGGCGTCAGCGGCCGAAGCAAGCGACGGCAAAGTCGCAAGCGCAGCAGAGGCAGCCAAAGTTTTCAAAGATTTAAATAGTGTCATGACATAATACTCCCTTGTCCCTACATCGACTAACATAGAGCGACGGTTTGTCGCATCAAGCAAAAAAATGAGATTCATTTATTTTTTTTCATTCGATTATTTTTATTGCCTACCAGTTTTGACCCCGCCATGATTGTCTCGCAGCAGGAGTTTGGCGTGGATATTGGCTCGTTAAAACAGCGTTTCAAAAATGATTTGTCGCAAATCCGGTCGCGTTCATTGCTCGTTGAGGCGCAGAAAGCCTCGCGTTCACGGGCGGTTGACCGACTCACCCGCGCCGAAGCGATTGCCATTGCCGCCAATTTACATGAATTGCTGGATTGGCTACCGGGTCAGCAGGTTGACACGGCAAAACGCGATAATGGCACGGCGATAACCGTCACAGCCGCCGTCACCAAAAATAAATATGTTTCCGCTGCCGGGCTGGTTTTTCTCGAAGGCGAGCTGCTTTCGACCGATTTCGACCGACTCAAAAAGCCGGTTTATGCGCGGCTTGATGATTTTACCGGCGAAGCCTATCGCATGGACAGCCGCGACAGGCTGGTTGAAGCAATTTTCTTGCATTTCCGCGATGCTTATTTACGCAATTTCGAAGCAGCTATGGCTGATGGCGGCGACAGTGAAGATTTACTCTATGGCGGAGAGGGTAGGTTTGACGAATAGCCGCCTTAATGGTGGCCGTGATGTCCGTTATTATGCCCGTTTTGCTGCATCGTCTTGGGCGTTACCGTCTTGGGCGTCACCGAAACATTGAGGTTATGCTTTTTTCCTTCGCCGTCCAGCATGGTCAGGCGCAAGCTCACCGCCTCATTGCGCGCGTCGCCGCGATAGCCAAATAACATGAGATGCAGGCCACCGGGTTCAAGGGTGATTGTTTCACCTGCCGGAAGCGACAGCGCATCCAAGCGCCGCATCCGCATAATGCCTTTATCCATGCCCATTGTGTGTATTTCAATACGCGCGAACATATCGCTGTCCACGGCCACAAGTTTCAATTCATTTGCTGATTTATTGTGAAATGTGCCATGCACCACACCGGGACGCGCGCCAATGCCATGGCGCAAGGTGAGGCTTGTAACCATTGATTCCGCATCACAGGCAATTGCCGAGGCAACGGGCAGCAAAGCGAGGTGCAATAAGGCCAGCACGACCAATTTACGAACCGGCTTCAGACGGTTCAACATACTGATTTTATTTGGCATTTACTCAATCCTGCGACTTAATTTCCGGCCTGCCTATTCGGCAGGCTCCTTCATCGCATTATTGGCCGCCGGTGTGAAGCTGTAATCGGCCGCGTCCAAATGGCGCGTCGCTTCTTGATAAATATAGGTGAAGTCCGGCCAGTTATTGGTGATTTTGCCCGCCTCATTTTTATACCAGCTGTCACATTCCTTTGACCAAACGGAGGTGTCGAGCCGCGCTTTCAGATAATCGGCGAAATCACCCATTTTTTCCGGCTTCAGGTCAATCACGCTGGCATGATTGGCGCGCATGGTTTTCAAAGCATCAATTATGTAATTCACCTGACATTCAATCATGAAAATAATCGAATTATGGCCGAGATTGGTGTTCGGGCCATACAGCATAAACAGATTGGGGAAATGCGGCATGGTGATGCCGAGATAAGCTTCCGCCCCCTCGCGCCATTGCGTATTAAGCTCGGTATCGGCACTGCCGGTAATCTGGAGCGGTGCCAGAAAATCAGTGCTGGCAAAGCCGGTGCCGTAAATAATGGCGTCGAAATCATGCGACATGCCGCCCTGCATATTAATGCCGGTGGCGGTGATGGCGTCAATCGGTGTGGTTTCCACCGCGACATTGGGTTGTTGCAGAGCCGGGTAATAGTCATCTGAAATCACCACGCGCTTGCAGCCAACCGGATAATCCGGCCAGAGAATCTCACGCATGGCCGGGTCGGTGACTTGTTCGTCAAAATGGTCGCGCACGGTTTTGGTCATATCGCCTGACAGGTTCAGCGCGCGCACCAGAAAGCGGGTTTTTTCAAAACTGTTGAAAATTGTGAAATTGCGCTCCAATGCCCAGTAAATCATGCCGCGATAGAATTTGCGAAAACCCGGCACATATTTGAACAGCGCTTTTTGCAGGGCATTATAGGGTTTGTCATTGCGCGGCACGACATGGCAGGGCGAGCGTTGGAACACTGTCAATTGCGCGGCGATTTTGGCGACTTCCGGAATGAATTGCGCCGCCGAGGGGCCATTGCCGATAACCGCCACGCGCTTGCCGGTCAGGTCGATATCATGACGCCATTCGGCGGAATGAAAAATCGCGCCCTGAAATGCATCATGGCCTTTAATATCGGGCATTTTTGGGCGGTTGAGCTGGCCGAGCGCAGTGACCAGAATATCGGTTTCCAGCCGGTCGCCGCTTGTCGTTTCAAGCTGCCATTGGCGCGCTTTTTCGTCGAAACGGGCGGCCGCGATTTCCGTGCCGAAACGGGTTTTGGCGCGCAGGTCATATTTGGCGACCAGACTGTCCAAATAAGCAAAAATCTCGTCGCGCGGCGGAAATGTGCGCGACCAATCCGACCGACCCTCAAAGGAAAAGGAATAAAAATGCGATGGAACATCGCAAGCGCAGCCCGGATAGCTGTTATCGCGCCATGTGCCGCCAATGTCGTCGGCTTTTTCGATGATTTGGAAATTGTCAAACCCGTTGCGGCGCAATTGCATGGCCATACAAATCCCGCCAACGCCACTGCCAATAATGGTCACATGCGGCTGTTCAGTCATTATCTGTCTCCCTGTCGAAACCCTTGCAGGCATTTTGCGCTTGTCCCGCCCATTAAATCAATTAAGATTTTTTTTGAGATTACCAAGGGAGGAAAAGGTAATGGGGCATCCCACGCTTTCGCAGCAGCAGGCCACGATAGTCAATGTGGCGGCGCTGGCATTTCTTTCAGCAATGGTTTTGGTCGGCATGTCATCATCATCATCGGATGATGTGGGTTCCGGCAGTGACGGCAAAAATGGCGTTGCAAGCAGCAGCATTGCCCGCATTGACACGCAGCGCATTGTCAATGCCGATGAAGCGCCGGGTGACTGGCTGTCGCATGGCCGCAATTATCAAGAGCAGCGTTTTTCGCCGCTGACCCAAATCAATGCCGAGACGGTCAAAGACCTGCAATTGAGCTGGTCTTTCGACATGTATACAAATCGCGGGCTGGAATCGACGCCGATTGTCGTGGACGGCATTATGTATATGACCGGTTCATGGAGTGTGGTTTATGCGGTTGATGCCAAAACCGGCACGGAAATCTGGTCTTATGACCCGGAAGTGCCGGGCGATTGGGCGAAATATGCCTGTTGCGATGTGGTCAATCGTGGCGTTGCCGTTTATGAGGGCGCGGTTTATCTGGCCAGTCTGGATGGTCATCTGATATCCCTAAATGCCGAAACCGGCGAGGAAATCTGGCGTGTTGACACGCTGACCGACCGTTCGCGCCCCTATACCATTACCGGCGCGCCGCGGGTTGCCAATGGTCGCGTGTTTATCGGCAATGGCGGCGGTGAATATGGCGTGCGCGGCTATGTCAGCGCCTATGACACCAAAACCGGCGCATTGGATTGGCGCTTTTTCACTGTGCCGGGCGACCCGTCACAGCCATTTGAGCATCCTGAAATGGAAGAAGCCGCGAAAACTTGGAAAGGCGGCGAATGGTGGAAAATCGGCGGTGGCGGCACGGTCTGGAACTCCATTGTTTATGACCCGGACACAGATACGGTTTTCCTCGGTGTCGGCAATGGCTCACCTTGGACACGCTCAATAAGGTCGCCGGGCGGCGGGGACAATCTGTTCTTGTCGTCAATCGTTGCGCTTGACCCGAATACTGGCAGCAAAAAATGGCATTACCAGACCACGCCGGGTGACACTTGGGATTACACCGCCGTGCAGGACATGATGCTGGCCGATATGGAAATTGACGGCCAAATGCGGAAAGTCATTATGCAGGCACCGAAAAACGGCTTTTTCTATGTGCTGGATCGCGGCACAGGTGAATTATTGCGCGCCCACCCTTATGTGGCGGTTAATTGGGCCAGCCATGTGGACATGAAAACCGGGCGTCCGGTTGAAATTGCCAGCCGCGATTTCAACAAAAGCGGTAAATCGCAATGGATATTGCCCGGCCCGCTTGGCGGCCATAATTGGCAGTCCATGTCGTATAATCCGAAAACCGGTCTGGTCTATATTCCGGCGCTGGAAAGCCCGCTTGTCTATGATGTTGACCATGATTTCAAAGCGACTGGCCGCTATAAATATGTCGAAGGGGGCTGGAATACCGGCATTGAATTTGGTCGCTTGCTGGCGCTGCTCGGTGAGCATCCGGATTTCCCCGCCGCCAAGGGCTATATCACCGCCTTTGACCCGCTGACCGGCAAAACCCATTGGACGCGCCAACATGCCTCGCATTGGAATGGCGGCACTTTGTCCACCGCCAGCGATTTGGTGTTTCAGGGCAATAGTGACGGCTTTGTCGTCGCCTATGACGCGCAAACCGGCGCGGAAGTCTGGAAAGTCAACACTTATACCAGCATTATCGCGCCGCCCATCACCTATCAGATTGATGGCGAGCAATATGTCGCCATTCAGGTCGGCTCCGGTGGCGCTGGCATTACCGATGGCACGACAGCCCCGGCATCAGCCAAATATGGTAATTTCGGGCGGATGCTGGCCTTCAAGCTGAATGGTGGCGGCACAATAGAAGAGCCGGAAATCTGGGCGCGGGAAATCCCTGAGCCGCCTGTGCTGAATGCGTCGGCTGAGCAAATCAATCGCGGCATGGAGCAGTTTCACGAGATTTGTGCCTTCTGCCACGGGCTTGCCGTTATCAGCACGGCAGCGATTCCTGATTTGCGTAAAATGAGCGAGCCGACCCATCGCATGTTCAAGGAAATTGTGCTGGAAGGCACTTTGGCCGATCGCGGCATGTCGGGTTTTGCCGATCGTTTGAGCGAGCAGGATGTCGAAGATATTTATGCCTTTATCAATGCCCGTCAGTGGCAGGATTATCAGGCGCAGGAAGCGGCAAAGCAAGAATCGCGCGGCAAGGATGCCGGTCAGGACAAGCAAAGCGCGCTGCAATAAAGGGGGGTGTGTCGCTCAGCTCGCAGATTTGGGCGGTAAATCCGGCACGGGCAGCTCGCGGAATTCGAGTTTGAGGCGTTCTTCTTCGCCTTGCGAGTCGGGACGG
>Ga0213866_10000621_pt1 | contig 27810 bp, 26 predicted proteins | sample PICome_11_FD_160079 | JGI IMG/M metagenome (GOLD analysis project Ga0213866, IMG submission 160079) | Coastal seawater microbial communities near Pivers Island, North Carolina, United States - PICO284 | ecosystem: Environmental > Aquatic > Marine > Coastal | place: USA: North Carolina... | reverse complement strand
TCGCCTCGCGCAGCGTCGTTTCGAGATCGCCGTCGAGGCGGCGTCGGTTGCCGAGCGAGGTGAGGCCGTCCACGAGGGCGAGGTGTTCGAAGTTGCCGAGGGTGTCGGCCGACGCTAGGGCGCCGCCGAGCGCCGGTGACTCGTCGGGTCGGTCGCGGCGTCGGCGTGCCAACAGCCAGGCGGCGGTGACCGCCACGACGATGGCGCCGAGTCCGATCGCGAGGAACATCCACGGGAAATCGGCTGCGGGTTCGACCGTCGTCGTCGCCGACTCGGGGTCCGGCGCAGCCGTGGGTGTGGGCGTCGGCTCCGACGTCGGGGTGGGCGCGTCGGCGACCGGCGCGATGCTCGGAGTGGGCGTGACGGGCGCGTTGTCGATCCGCAGGCCGCCGAGCCGCTCCGGACCGGTCAGGTCGAGCAGGGCGAAGGGCAGAAAGGCGACGATGGCCGCGTCGGGAGCGCCGAGCGCTTCCAGCGCCGCCGCGTTGCCGTAGCTGAGGATCTCGTCGAGCGCTCGCACGTAGGGGGCGCTCGGGACGACTCCGGTGTCGCCCGCCCGCAGGCGGTCGCGTAGATCGATGGGTAGCTCGTCGAGGGCGAACGCGAGCAGCGGCGCCGGCCCGAGTTGGGCGTTGACGTCGTTCTTGAGGATCGCGAGCCGATCGTCGGTCTCGAAGAGGAAGGCGGTGGTCGCCGCGTCGCTCACCGACGGCCAGGGCGCGAACTCGTCGTGGATCTGACCGAGGAAGGCGGGAGCATCGCGATCGAACCCGTCGACATGTTCGATGAGGGCGATCTCGAGCAGGAGCGACTCGAGCACGCGGAACTCGAGGAACTCGTCGAGAACCCAGAACTCGCCGGCCTCGATGATCCGGTCCATGGCGTCGAGGGCGTCGTCGAGGCTGATGTCGAGGCCCCGGATCTCCGGGATGTCACCGAGGAGGTCGAGATCGTCGGGCGTGTCGGATGGGAAGGGCTCGGACTCGGCGGCTCGCACCGGACTCGCGAGCGCGGCGAGGAGCAGGAGGGCCAGGACGAGGAGAGGGACTGCCCGGGAGCGTTCGGCCGCCGGGCCGCGGGACGACATGTCGTCTCCATCGGCATCCGGCGGCCGGACTCAACGGCGAGGTCCGCGGAAATCCACGGACGGGCTTCGGCGGGGGCTCAGGCGGCGGCGTTGATCTCGCGCAGGAGGGCCCGGGTGCGGGCGAAGTCCTCGCTGCTGCCGCCGATCTCGGCGGCCGCGAATTCGGTGGCCCCGGCCGCGGCGATCGCCCCGAGCTGTTGGCGCACCGACTCCTCGTTGCCGCAGATCATGGCGTCGCCCGGGCCGGCGTTGCCGTCGATGTCCATCATCGCCCGGTACGACGGCAGGTCGCCGTAGCCGGCGAGGATCTGGCCGACGAAGTCGCGCATGCCCCCCTCGTCGTCGGTGACGGCGATCGGGAGCGAACAGATCACCCGCGGGGCCGGCTTGCCCGCAGCTGCCGCGGACTCGGTGAGCACCGGTGCGATCTGGCTGCTGATGGCCTTCTCGCCCGTCATCCAGAGGATCGTGCCGTCGGTGCGGGCGCCGGCGACCTTCAGCATCTGCGGCCCCATCGCCGCCAGCACCAGGCCGGGGGTCTCCGACGCCGGGCGGACCCCTTCGAACCGGGCGGTGAAGTCCTCGCCGGCGTAGTCGGCGGCGCCGGTCTCGAGCAGCGGCTGGAGACACGACAGATAGTCGCGCATGTGGCGGATCGGCTTCTCGAAGGGCATGCCCCAGGTGTGGTCGACGACCGGCGCGTGGTTGACGCCGAGACCGAGGGTGAGGCGACCACCGATCGCGCCCTGGGTGGTGAGGGCCTTGCCGGCCAGCGCCGTGGGATGGATCGGGAAGGTGGCGTTGACGGCCGTGCCGAGTTCCATGTCGCCGGTGCCGTCGCCGGCGAGGGCGAGCACCGTGAGGGCGTCGACCAGGCCGACTTGGGCCAGCCACCACCCGGCCATCCCGTCGGACGCGGCCTGCGTGGCGTGGGCGACGAGGCGGGGCACGTCGGCGTGGATCAGCTCGGAGCTGCCGTTGATCGAGATCTTCATGGTTGTCCCCCTGATGCGGCCGTGCGGCCTTAGTTGCTCTTGCGGGCGTCGAGCTTCGACTTGATCTCGGCGCAGGTCTTGCAGATCGGGTACTTCGACGGATCCCGGCTCGGGACCCAGACCTTGCCGCAGATCGCCACGACCGGTGTGCCCTCGACCGTGGCCTTGGTGATGTCGGCCTTTCGGGCGTAGTGGGCGAAACGGTCGTGGTCCCCGTCGTCGGTCACCGGGTTGGTGATCGTCTCCTGCGTGACGTCGGTCGTTTCGAGCGGGGCGAGATCCGGCATGGTCCTCAGTCTGCCTGCTCCACGAGGATCTCGACACAGTTCCCCGTCCCGAGTCCGCAGACCGCGACGCGACTCGAGCTGACGTCGTCGGGAACGCGCACGATCATCGGTCCCGGAACGCACAGCATCGGCGTCGAGTACGAGCGGCGACCGAGGTCCCACCAGCGACGGACATCGGCCTCGCCGTTCGAGTGGGTCTCCTGCCAGCGCCCGAAGAAGCTCGGTCGATAGACGATCCGGTTCGTCGGCTGACAGGGGATGTCGATCTCGACCTCGGCGGTCGCGCCGGCGGCGAGGCGCAGCGGTTCGTCCTGGAAGGGGAACTCGAGAGACTCGGTGTTGACGAACCACAGCGCGGACACCACGAGCAGGATCGCCGCGGTGGCGATGCCGACGATCACACGGCGGCGGGTCATCCCAGCGCTCGCACGGTGTCGATGGTGTCGGCCTCGTCGGCCCCCTTGTCGTCGCGATACCGCACGACGCGGGCGAAGCGGAGCGCGACCCCGCCCGGGTACCGGGTCGAGCGTTGGATGCCGTCGACCGCGACCTCGACCACCTGTTCGGGCCGCAGGGTCACCTGCCACGCCCCGTCGGCGTCGTCGACGGCGAGCTCGCGGAACCGTTGTGTCTGCCAGCGCAACATGTCGTCGGTCATGCCCTTGAAGGTCTTGCCGACCATCACGAATCCGCCCGTCTCGGGATCTCGCGCCCCCATGTGGATGTTGCTCAGCCAGCCCTGCCGCCGCCCGCTGCCGGCCTCGACGGCGAGCACCACGAGGTCGAGTGTGTGGACGGGCTTCACCTTGCGCCAGGTCTTGCCCCGCCGCCCGGCCTGGTAGGGCGAGTCGGCAGCCTTGACCAGGACCCCCTCGTGGCCGCGGGCCAGCGCCTCGGCGAGGACGGCCTCGCCCTCGTCGGGGGCTTCGGTGATCACACCCGGGATCTTGCGGTCGCCGACCACCTCCTCCAGCCGTCGCAGGCGTTGTTCGAGGTCGACGTCGAGGAGATCGTCGCCGTCGTGGTGGAGCAGGTCGAAGAAGTACGGCGCCACCTGCGACGAGCCGGACATCGTGTCCTGGAACTTCAGCGGGGCACCGTCGTCGTCGACGCCGAGCACCTCGCCGTCGAGCACCAGGGCACGAGCGTCGAGGGCCCGCACCGCCCGCACCACCTCGGGTACGCCGTTGGTGATCTCGTTGAGGTTGCGGGTCCACACCCGTACGTCGTCGTCTCGCTTGTGGACCTGGATGCGGACACCGTCGAGTTTCCACTCGACCGAGCTGCGCCCGGTCTCGAGGATCGCCTCCGCCACCCCCGGCGCGGTGCTGGCGAGCATCGGTTGGATCGGCCGCAGCAGTTCGAGCCCCACCGCCTCGAGGCCGGGTCGGCCCTCGGCGGCGGCGATGGCCGCGGCCGCTCCCAGATCGCCCGACAACATCACGGCCCGTCGCAGGACCGTGACCGGGACGTCAGTGGCCTTGGCGACGGCCTCGGTGACGATGCCGGCGTTGGCGCCCTGGCGGAGCTCACCGATCAGAAGGCGTCGTACGAAGTCCGTCTCGTCGGCGGTGGTTGCGGCGAGGAAGTCCGAGAGCAGACCCACGCGCGTCCCCTGCGACCCCTCACCGTGGGTTGTGGCCACCTGGTCGAGCAGTGTGTCGAGGTCGGCGACGGTACGCCTCGGTTCGCGCGGACGGGCGTCGTCGACCGGCAGGTCGCGCACCGTGGCCCAACCCACGCCGATCCGTCCCTGGCGGGGTTCACCCGACACGAGGCCGACCACGACGGCGATCTCGTCGGCCGTCGCCGTGCCCAGCAGCGAGGCCACGCGCGCGATCTTCTCCTTGCGGGCGGAAGTCGCCGCGACATCGGAGGTCGCAGCGACGAGATCGGCGAGCAGCACCCGGCGAGTCTGGCACGCTGCCCCGGCCCGGCTACGGTCGCCTCGTCATGTCGGTCAACTGGCTCATGCAGCGCATCCTCGAGTTCCGCTACCGCGGCGAGCCGCCCGCCGAGTGGGCGTCGGAGGTGCGGCGGTTGTCGTTCGCCGACACCCTCACCGACGCCGAGACGCGTCGGCTGGTGCAGCTCTCGCGCATGTTCGAGTCGGTCGTGCGTTTCGACGGTCGCCACGGGGTCGAGGTCGACGACCGGATGCGTCGGATCATCACCCTCCACGCCTGTCGGCTCGTGCTCGGGCTCGGCTACGAGCCCTACCGCTTCGTCCATCGGGTCAGCATCGCCGAGGACACGTTCGTCCTCGACACGCGTGATGGCACCGTGCGCCTCCACGGGGCCGCCGAGTCGGGCGGTCATGTGGCCTTCTCGTGGCGGGAGGTCGAGGCCGGCACCGAGTGGGACGACGACGGCCGCAATGTCGTCTACCACGAGTTCGCTCACGTGCTCGACGGCTACGACGGCGTCGTCGACGGACGCCCCGAGGTGGGCGACGAGCGGGCCCGGGCGGTGTGGGCCGAGTCGGTCGGCAGCGCGTATCGGCGGCGTCGCCGCGGGTCGAGGCGCCGTCAGCTGATCGACGAGTACGGGGCCACGAGCCCGGTGGAGTTCTTCGCGGAGGCGACCGAGGTGTTCTTCGAGAAGCCCATCGAGATGGCCGAGCACGACCCGCCGCTGTACGCGGCGATGACCCACTACTTCCGTCAGGATCCGGCCGCGGACCTCCGGGCCGTGCTCGACGAGCTCGCCTGACGGCTCGTGCGTCGGATCGTGATCGTCGGTGGTCCGGGCAACGGGAAGTCCACGCTCGCTCGTCGGTTGGCGGAGGGCCTCGGACTCCGACACATCGAACTCGACGGCCTCTTCCACGTGACGGACTGGGAGTCGGCCACCACCGAGGAGTTCCGCAGCGACCTCGTCGCTGCCATGGACGCGGCGCCCGACGGGTTCACGACGTGCGGCAACTACCTCACGATGTCAGACAGCCTCCACATCGCCCGGGCCGACACTCTCGTGTGGCTCGACCTCCCCCGGTCGACGGTGGTCTGGCGGACGGCCAAGCGCACGATCCGCCGGGCGGTCACCCGCGAGCGGTTGTAGGGGAACGAGGTCCGTGAGGGATGGCGCAACTTCACCTCGTGGGATCCGAATCGCAACATCATCCGGTGGGCGTGGATCCACCACGGCGTCTACCGCGAGAAGTTCGGCCCCCGCCTCACATCGCCGGAGTGGTCGCACCTCCGCGTCCACCATCTGACCACACCCGAACAGGTCGCCGACTTTCTCGCAGGGGCACTCGCGCAGGAGCGATAGCGTCGCCGCCATGAATCGTGGGGTGGTGATCGGAGCGACGGCCTATGTGCTGTGGGGCCTCTCGCCGATCTACTGGCGCTCCGTCGACTCGGTCGCCGCCGGCGACATCGTGATCCACCGGGTGCTCACGACCCTGCTGTTCCTCGGGGCCATCCAGCTCGCCGGCCGGACCTTCGGGCGGGTGCGTTCCCTGGTGGCGGACCCCAGAGCCCGCTGGATGTTCGTGCTCACCGCGGTGCTGCTCGCCTCCAACTGGCTGGTCTTCGTCTGGGCGGTCAACGACGACCGGGTCCTCGAGGCGAGCCTCGGCTACTTCATCAACCCGCTCGTGAGTGTCGTGCTCGGCGTGATCGTGCTCGGCGAACGGTTGCGGGTCGGGTCGATGGCCGCCGTCGTGGTGGCCGCCGTCGGGGTCGTCGTGCTCACGGTCGACGTCGGCCGCCTGCCATGGGTGTCGCTGTTCCTCGCGGCGACCTTCGCCCTCTACGGCCTGATCCGCAAGACCTCCCCGGCGGGGTCGCTCGACGGGCTGACGCTCGAGATGTTCGTGCTCGTGCCGTTCGCGCTGGTCGCCCTGCTGGTGCGGGCCGGAGCCGGCGAGAGCGTGCTGACCACCCAGTCGCTGGGGATGAACGTGTGGCTGCTCGGGGCCGGCGTGATCACGGCCGCGCCGCTGCTCCTCTTCGCCACCGCCGCCCGACGCATCGAGCTCTGGCTGGTCGGCATGTTGCAGTTCATCGCGCCGACGCTGCAGTTCGTGCTGGGTGCCGTGGTGTGGAACGAACCGTGGAGCGGTGGGCAGGCGGTCGGCTTCGTGATCATCTGGATGGCGCTCGGCGTTTTCGTCGCCGACCAGCTCCGCATCGCCCGGTCGGCGGCCAAGCGGCTCGCGGTCAGCTGATCAGGTCGAGCGCGTCGTGGTCCACGATCTGGGCCGCGGAGCGTTCCGCCATGGCCATGAACATGTCGTCGCCGCGGTCGGTCTGACCCACGGCGATCGATCCCAGCATGGTGATGAACGGACCCTGGAACGTCCCGTGGCGGTACATCGCCATCAGCTCGTCGGGGGAGAGGTCGACACCGAGCCCCGCCATGGCGGTGCGGTAGCGGTCGAGCGCTTCGTCCTCGTGGCGCCGACGGTCGTCGGGTTCGGCGGAGTTGCCGAGCAGGTAGGCCACGTCGCGTAGGCCGCAGCCGACGCCGATCGTCTGCCAGTCGACGGCGCTGACGGGGGCGCCTCCGTAGGTGCTGGCGAACATCAGGTTGTCGAGGCGGTAGTCGCCGTGCACGAGGGTGCGGGTGGCCGGCTCGCGCTCGATCCAGGCGGCCGACTTCGCGCCGAACTCCTCGAAGACCGTGCGCGCCCGGTCGCTGAGTCGGTGCTGGTAGCGGTCGATGAACATCGGCGTGAAGAGTTCGACGTACGCCACCGCTTCCCCGCCACTCGACTGGAGCCAGTCGATGTCGAGCAGGCTCGGGTCGCCCCACCGTGGCGCGTGGAGCCCAGCCAGGTTCTCGACGGCCAGCACGATCTGGTCGTCGGTCGCGCCCTCGATCTGGTCGCCCTGCTTCGCGGGCGCGAGATCTTCGAGCACCAGAGTGAACGAGGTGGAGTCGTCGGACACGGCGCCGTAGAGACACTCCGGCACGACCACCGAGAGCCCGTCGGCGAGGTCGGTGTAGAACCGCACCTCGTTGCGATAGCCGCCGGCGGCGCCGGCGGCCCGACTCTCCTCGCTGGGTGACGGGAACTTGATCACGACCGACTCCGGCGCCTCACCCCGGTCGCCCTCGAAGGTGAACCGGTAGCGCTCGTTGTGGGCCATCTGGCCGGTCCCGACCGCCTCCCGGTGGATTGAACTGATGGCAACGTCGTGGCCCTGCCGTTCGAGCACGGTGTTGAGCCAGTGGGCGGTGACGTCGGCGGGGTCGTCGACGATCTCGGGGGTGACGGGTTTCGGAGACTCGGCCATTCGGGAGACTCTACGATTCGCGCATGGCATTCACCGGATTCCCCGCGAGCGGGCTGTCGTTCCTGACCGCCCTCGGCGAGCAGGATCGTGACTGGTTCCAGGCGCACAAGGAGCAATACGGCACGGAGGTCGCCCAGCCGGCGAAGGATTTCGTCGACGCGATGTCGGCCCTGCTCCAGGACCACGTGTCGCCGCTCGTGGTCGGCCAACCAAAGACCAACGGGTCGATCGCCCCGATCAACAACGACCTGCGGTTCAACCCCGACGCCGCGCCCTACAAGGACCACCTGTTGTTGAAGTGGTGGGAGGGCGGCGACAAGAAGACGGCACCGACCCTCTGGGTACGCCTCTCGGAGGAGCAGGTCGGGTTCGCGTCGGGCATCGCCCTCGGTGACGTGGATCGCTGGCGGGCCTCCGTCGGGGGCGACGACGGCGCCGCGTTGGCCGCCGCGCTCTCGACGCTCGGCGACCGGTTCGACATCGACGTCGCCGGCCAGGCTTTGAAGAAGGTGCCGAAGCCATGGCCCGACGACCACCCGCGGGCGGATCTCCTCCTCCACAAGATGTTCCAGGTCCGATGGCCCGAACCCACGCCACCGTCGGTCGGTTCAGCCGAGTTCGCCGACGTCTGTGCCGGTCGACTGTCGTTGCTCGGCGAGGTCCACGCCTGGCTCCGCGATCACCTGACCTGACTCGCAGACCGCTCAGCCCGACGCGGTCGCCCGACGGCCGGCGTCCACGAAGCGATCCACGAACGGCGTCGTTCCGGTGGAGACGTCGATGCGGGCCATGGTCTGAGCGTACGGCGGCCGGTCAGAGGGCGGGATGGTCGCGGAAGTGCTCGAGGGCCTCCGGGTTGGCCAGCGCCTCGGTGTTCGCGACGTCCTCGCCGTGGACCACGGCCCGCACCGCCAGCTCCACGATCTTGCCGCTGCGGGTCCGCGGGATCTCCCCGACCTGACCGATGACCGCGGGCACGTGCCGGGGGGTCGCCCCCGCCCTCACCTCGGAACGGATCCGCGCGGCCAACTCGTCGTCGAGGTCGACCCCGTCGCGGAGGACGACGAACAGCACCACGCGTGTGTCGCCGTCGGCCTGCTGTTGCCCGATCACGATCGACTCGACGACCTCGGGCACCTTGTCGACCTGGCGGTAGATCTCCGCGGTACCGATCCGCACGCCACCCGGGTTGAGGGTGGCATCACTGCGACCGTGGATCACGATGCCGCCGGCGTCGGTCCATTCGGCGAAGTCTCCCTGGTGCCACATACCGGGCATCCGTTCGAAGTACGCAGCGCGATAACGAGCGCCGTCGGGGTCGGCGTGGAAGCCGAGTGGCATCGAGGGGAACGCGTTGCGACAGACCAGTTCGCCCCGTGTGCCCGGCGGGACGCGGGTGCCGGTGCCGTCGACCACGTCGATGTCGAGCCCGAGGGTCGGTCGCTGGATCTCGCCGGCGAAGACCGGTGAGGTCGGATCGCCGGCCACGAGGCAGCCGCAGAGGTCGGTGCCGCCGGAGATCGACGCCAGGTGCACGTCGGGAGCGATGCGGTCGTACACGGTCTCGAAACCCTCGGCCACGAGCGTGGAGCCGGTCGACGTGATCGTCCGGATCGACCCCAGGTCGTGGGTGTCGACCGGGCGGAGGCCGGACTTCCCGAGCGCCTCGATGAACTTGGCCGACGTGCCGAACAGGGTCGTGCCCGTCGCTTCGGCGAGGTCGAACAGTCGGTTGCCGTCGGGGTGGAACGGCGAGCCGTCGTAGAGCACGAGCGTGGCGCCGACGGCGAGGCTCGACGCCAGCCAGTTCCACATCATCCAGCCGGCGGTCGTGAAGTAGAAGACGCGGGCGCCGGGCTGCACGTCACAGTGGAGCCGGTGTTCGACGAGGTGCTTGAGCAGCACGCCGCCGGCCCGGTGGACGATGCACTTCGGACGCCCGGTCGTGCCGGAGGAGAAGAGGATGTACCACGGGTGATCGAAGGGCAGACGCACGAAGTCGGGTTCTCGGGGCTCGAGGCCCGCCACGAAGTCGTCGAACATCACCGCGTCGGCGACGCCGCCGGTGGTGCCGGCCCCGAAGAAGGGGACGACCACGGTCTTCTTGACGCTCGGCAGTGCCGCCCGCACCTCGTGGAGGGGGGCCAGACGGTCGTGGATGCGCCCGCCGTACTGGTAGCCGTCGCATGCGAACAGCACCGTCGGCTCGACCTGGCTGAAACGGTCGATGACCCCGTCGACGCCGAAGTCCGGTGAGGTCGACGAGAAGGTCGCGCCCAGCGCCGCCGTGGCCAGCATGACGATGTAGGTCTCGGGGATGTTGGGCAACCACGCCGCCACACGGTCACCGGGGCCGACACCGGCTCGCCGCAGCGCTGCTTGGAGCTGCCCGGTCCGGTGGCGCAGATCGTCGCGGGAGACCTGGCGAACGATGGAGCCGTCTTCGCTATGGAAGACCACGGCCGGCTCCGGACCCCGATGGCCGAGCAGGTTCTCGGCGACGTTGAGCCGGGCATCCGGGAAGAAGCGGGTGGCCGAGAGCTCATCGGCGGACTCGATCACCCGCATGCCGCGATCGCCGATCACACCCAGCTCGTCCCAGGCGGCGGCCCAGAAGGCGGCCGGCTCTTCCACCGACCAGCGGTGCAGGCTGTCGTAGCGCTCGTGGCCGTGCGCCGCGGCGAAGCGGGTCATCGTGGTGGCCGCCGCCCGCTCGGGAGTCGGCGTCCACATCGGCTCGGCGCTACCGGGCACGGGCTTCGAGTTTGGCCAGGAAGTCGCCGAAGATCTCGTTGCGTTGGACCCGGTAGGCCTCGTGCATGCGGCCCTCGATCGGCTCCCAGGTGTGGCGTTCGGTCACGCGGGCGCGGGCGGTCTCGAAGGTCGGGGCCCAGGTGGGGTCGAGTAGCCACGCGATGGCGATCACGTCCCAGATGACCCAACTCCGCCCGACCCGCTCCACATCGGGGTCGATCGGGTTGTTGACGTAGACGTCGTGGAGGAGATCGCCGAGCGGTCCCCGGCCCTTCACCCACCGCTCGCAGTCGGGCAGGGAGAAGCCGAGCACCTCGGCCACGTGGTAGCCGGGCTGGTAGATCAGCGGAACCCCCGACTCGAACAGCACGTTGGTCGCATGGCGGTCCTGCACCAGGTTGAAGCTGTCGTCGCCGTGGGGCGAGGCCGAGGGATAACCGGCCAGGAAGATCACCACGATCTTCTCCGCGATCGACGGATCGATCAGCAGGGCGGCTGCCACGTTGGTGGGGGCTCCGATGGTGGGCACGTAGAGCGGTGCGTCGTCGGCGTGGGCCCGTTCGATCAGGTGTCGGGCCGCCTCGCTGTCGACGATGTCGGTCGGGTTCGCCATGAACCGGGTGCTGCCGGCCTTGACCGGCGGTGGCGTGTCGAGGTGCATCGCGTCGAGGATCCGATGGATCTCGTGTCGCGACTTGGCCTCACCCTCCTCGGCGGGGTGTTCGCGGCCCATGCGCTCTCGCCGCTCGGGGCCGATTGCCGCAGCCAACGATTCGAGGCGGGTGCGTTCACCACCTCGCCGTTGCGCGGCGGCGTCGACGGCATCGAAGTAGTGGCCGTGGCAGAAGGGCGCCGCGTGGATGCCCTCGATACTGAGCTGTGCGGGGGAGAGCAGAGCCCAGGCGATCGCGAACTGATCGTCGATCTCGTTGGCGGTGTCCGTGTCGATGACGACGCGAAGCGGCCCGGTGGGCCGCTCCGGCATCGATCGGTGTGGGGGCGTCATGAAGGGTCACGGTAACCCCTCGACCCGAGGTGACGCAGCGTGCGCCACCACCGGGAGTTGTGCAGCCGGGAATCAGGCGGGAACGGCGTGGCGCTCGTCGAGGCGCGACCCTGTCGTGCCCACGCGGTCCTCGGAGCGGGACGGGGCGGCGGCCTGGGTGGTCGCCTCGGCCTTCTCCTTGTCCTTCATGATCTCGTGGAACCCGTTGCCGACGACGGCGCCGGCGAGCGGGCACATCCAGAAGCCGACCATTGCGCCGATTCCCACGGCCACACCCCAACCGCCGTCGGGGTCCGCGGCGTACATCGCCACGGCGACACCGGCGGCGATCACGATGGCCGATGAGATGGTGGCGATCGCGAAACGACGGATCCGGAGCTTGCCGTCGTTGTCGAGCAGGGGAGTGGAGAAGTCGGTGGTCATTGGTCCTCCTGTGGTCCGTTTTGATGGTGTGACACGGCCGGAGGAGCCAGAAGGGACCTACGTCCCGATGTTCTCGAGCTCCTCCGCCGCCGCGGTCCACTGCTCGAGCAGTTCGGCGGCACGGGCCTGCAGACGTTCGTGGTCCGTGGCGATCCGGTGGACCTCCTCGGGCTCGTCGTAGATCGCCGGATCCGCGAGCTGGGCGTGGAGTTCGGCCACCCGGGCCTCGGCCCTCTCGAGCTCCTTCTCGAGCTTGTTGACCCGATTGCGCAACGTCTGGGCCCCGGACTTGCCGCCACCCGAGCGGGGTTTGCCGGTCGAGCTGGTGCCGGTTCGGGAATTGTTGGCTCGGGTCTTGCCGGCCGGCTCGGAGTCGCTCGAGTCCTTGCCGGTCAGGCCCTTGCCCCGGTTGACCTTCGATGGGTCGGGCGGGGTCAGGACGTGGTCCGGCACGCCCGGGTGCCAGGTCGCCGTCCCATCGCGGACCTCGATCAGTGCGTCGGCCACGTTGCGGATGAGATGCCGATCGTGGGTCACCAGCAGGACGGTGCCGGGGTAGGCGGTGAGCGCGTCCTCCAGCACGTCGCAGCTGGGCAGGTCGAGGTGGTTGGTCGGTTCGTCGAGGACGAGCAGGTTGACCGGCTCGATCATCGTGCGGGCGAGCGCCAGGCGGGTGCGCTCGCCGCCGGAGAGGTCGCGCACGTGACGGTCGGCGGCGTCGCCCGGGAAGCCGAACGAGCCGAGCACGGTCCGCAGATTGCGCTTGCCGGGGTCGATGCCGCCCGAGAATGCCTCGACCACCGTCTTCTCGAGATCGAGCTCGTCGGCCTGATGCTGGTGAAAGGTGGCGACCGACACGTTGTTGCCGAGCTCCGCCGTGCCGTCGGTGGCCGTGAGTTCGCCGAGGATCAGCTTGAGCAGGGTGGTCTTGCCCCCGCCGTTGGGACCGACCAGGGCCACGGTCTGGCCCCGTTCGATGGCCAGCGAGACGTTGGACACGACCGGCACGCCGGCCTCGTAGCCGACGGTGGCGTCGTGGAACTCGGCGACGGTACGAGACGACCGGGGCGGTTCGGGGAAGCTGAACCGCGCCACCAGCTCCTTGCGGGTGGGCACCTCGATCTTCTCGAGCTTCTCGAGGGTCTTGATCCGACTCTGCACCTGCCGGGCCTTGGTGGCCTTGTAGCGGAACCGGTCGACGAACTGCTCGACCTTGGCGATCTGGCGCGCCTGGCGGGCCGCGGCCGCCTCGATGCGTTGGAGCCGTTCTTCGCGCGCCACGACGAACTCGGCGAACCCGCCGACGTACTCGAGGGCCGTGCCTTCGGCCAGTTCGACCACCCGATCGGCGACCGCGTCGATGAAGTCGCGATCGTGGCTGACGAAGAGGAGTGCGCCGGGCCAGTTCGCCAGCTGGTCCTCGAGCCAGGCGACGGAGTCGACGTCGAGATGGTTGGTCGGCTCGTCGAGGATCAGGACGTCGGGCTTGGCCAGCAGCAGGCGACCGAGGGCGACGCGCATGCGCCAACCGCCGGAGAGCTCGCGCACCGGCCGGTTGACTGCCTCGTCCTTGAAGCCGAGCCCGGCGAGCACCTTGTGGGCGCCGGCCTCGAGCGCGTAGCCGCCCATCGCCTCGAAGCGGCCCTGGGTCTCGCCGTATTCGGCCAGCACCACGTCCTGGTCGGCTTCGGGGTCGCCCATGAGCGTCTCGAGTTCCCGGAGGCGGTCGGACAGTGCGGTGAGCTCGCCGGCGCCGGCGAGCACTTCCTCCATGACGGTGCCGGTCGCGGTGTCGACCAGGTCCTGCGGGAGGTAGCCGAGCACCATGTCGCGGGGTCGGGTGATCGAGCCGGTGTCGGGGTCGGCATCACCGACCAGGATCTCGATGAGCGACGTCTTGCCGGTGCCGTTGCCGCCCACGAGCGCGATCCGTCGGCCCGCGCTGAGTTGCAGGGTGACGTCCTCGAACAGGGTTCGGGGCCCGTACGAGCGCGAGATTCCGCTGGCGGTCAGCACCGGTGTTCAGCCGAAGAAGTCGTCGAGCGCGCCTTCAGCGCGACCCGCCACGTCGGGCTTCGGGTCGAGCGCCTCGAGCGCGCCGAGCCACGTGATCGACGCGTAGCCGTCCATCACGGCACCCGTGTCGTCGCTCGAGGGGGTCTGGAGGGCGTCGCCCCATGACCAGTCGACGTGGAACGCGCCGTCGTGGCCGGTCTTGGGAGTGAGTGTGGCCCGGGCCATCGACCGGGGCGGAGCGGCACCGACATCGGTTCGGCGCCACCCTTCCATCTCAGCGGCCGGACGGTTGGGGACGTTGATGTTGACCACCACGGGCGATTCGGGCAGATCGGCGAGGAGTTCGCCGACGACCATGGCGGCCACGTCGGCCGCGCCCTGCCACTGCTGGTTGCCGAGTACCTCTTCCATCGCCTGACCCTCGACGCCCCAGGAGTCGACCGACTGGCTCACGGCGACCCCGCTGATACCGCCGTTGCGGGCGGTGAGGCAGGCACCGACGGTGCCCGAGTGGTAGACGCTGCGCCCGACGTTGGCGCCCGGGTTGATCCCGGAGACGACGATGTCGATGTCGCCGAAGGCCCCGAGGCGGGCGAACATGGCGCACAGGGCGGGCGGGCCGGTGACGGCCCAGGCCTCGTCGATGCCGTCGACGTGGGCCTTGTGCACCTCGGGCTTCATGAGCCAGATCGAACCGATGGCGGCGCCGTAGCCCGAATACTCCTCGTCGGGGGCGACGATGACCACGTCGCCCAGGGGCTTCATGGCTCGGGCGAGTACGTGGAGGCCGATCGAGTCGATGCCGTCGTCGTTGGTGACCAGAATGCGCACCCGTCGACCCTATCGGGGGTGCGTGACGGCCCGTTGACGGGTGGGCTACGCCACGGCGTCGGCAAGGTGTACGAGTCCCGCGAAGTGCACGACTCACCGTTCTCTCACGATCGTGTGCGACGCTTGGTCCGTGTCCACCATCCTGATCGCCGAGGACGACCGTCGGGTCCGCGAGAGCCTCGACCGCGCCCTCCAGCTCGAGGGATACGACGTCGTCACGGCCAACGACGGTGCCCGGGCCCTCGAGCTGCATCGGGATCAGCAGGTCGACCTGCTCCTCCTCGACGTGTCGATGCCCAACGTCGACGGTCTGACGGTGTGTCGGACCATCCGGTCCCGCGGTGACGACACCCCGATCCTGATGCTCACGGCCCGCCACGAGGTCGACGATCGCGTCGCCGGGCTCGATGCCGGTGCCGACGACTATCTCGTCAAGCCCTTCGCCCTCGAGGAGCTCCTGGCCCGGGTGCGGGCCCGCCTCCGCACGGCGGTGGTCGACGACGGCAGCCTCACCCTCGGCGATCTCGTCATGGATCTCGAGGGGCGGCGGGTCGACCGCGGGGGTCGGATGCTCGAGTTGAGCCGCACCGAGTTCGACCTGCTCGAGGTGCTCGTGCTCAACGCCGGTGTCGTGCTCGGTCGCGACGTGCTCTACGAACGGGTGTGGGGCGGTGAGCTCGACATCGAGTCGAAGACGCTCGACGTGTATGTGGGCTATCTCCGCAAGAAGTTGGAGGCCGAAGGTGGGTCGCGCCTCGTCCACACCGTCCGCGGCCTGGGTTACGTCGCCCGGGAGGGCGAGCAGTGAGCCGGGTCGCCCGTGAGGGCGAGCAGTGACCTTGCGGGTACGCATCGTCGCCGTGGTGGCGGTGGTGGTGGCGGCCGTGGTGCTGGTGGTGGGGGTGTTGGTGCATCGCAGCACCGAGTCGTCGCTGGTGGGTGAGATCGACGACGACCTGGTGGAGCGGGCCGAGGCGCTCCGTCCTGACCGTGTGCCGGGTCGGCCGATCTCCGACGAGGATCTCGAGCGTCTGCAGCAGTTCGAGGGGGCGGCGCCCTTGCTGGGTGAGCGACTCCGGGGTGGGCGGACCGATCCGTTCGGGCAGACGGTGGGGTTCGACGTGTTGGCCCGGGTGCTCGACGAGTCGGGCGAGATCCGTCTGGTGCTCGATGCCGAGTTCGAGGCGGCGACCGACGCCGACCTGCTGGCCCGCGCCCGGGTGGGTCCGGTGTTGACCGACGGCACCTCGGCCGGCGGTGATGTGCGCGTCGTCACCACGTCATTGCCCAACCTGGGCTTCGTGCAGTACGCCCGATCGCTCGAGGAGGTCGATTCGGTGCTGGCGTCGCTGCGGGCCCGGACGCTGGTCATCGGCCTGTCGGCGATCGTCGGCGCCGGTCTGGTGGCCTGGTTCCTGGCCGGCCGAACCGTCCGGCCGATCGTCGAGCTGACCGACGCGACCGAGTACGTGGCCCGGACCGGTGACCTGGAGCGAGGGGTCGACACCGCGGCGTCGAACACCGGCGACGAGGTCGGTCGGTTGTCGGCCAGCTTCACGTCGATGCTCGACGCGCTCTCGGCGTCGCGGCGACAGCAGCGCCAGCTGGTGATGGATGCGTCGCACGAACTGCGGACGCCGTTGACGAGCCTGCGGACCAACGTCGATGTGTTGCGGCGCGGTCATGTGCTCAGCGCCGACCAGCGCGACGAGGTGGTGGCGGATCTCGACGCGGAGCTCGGTGAGTTGAGCGACCTGGTGTCCGAGCTCGTTGATCTGGCGACCGACATGCGCGAGAACGAGGACGTGGCGCCGCTCACCCTCGTGGAGATCGCCGAGCCGGTGGTCGAACGGGCTCGCCGCCGCACGAACCGTCCGATCGAGATCGTCACGGTCAGTGATGTGGTCCTCGAGGGCCGACCCGAGGCGATCGGTCGCGGGGTCCGGAACCTGATCGACAACGCGGCGAAGTTCTCGCCGGCCGGCACGCCGATCCGGGTGGAGATCGACGGTGGTCGGTTGACGGTGCACGACCAGGGGCCGGGTGTGCCGGAGGCGGAGCGCGTGCGCATCTTCGACCGCTTCCATCGCGTGGAGTCGAGCCGGACCCTGCCCGGGTCGGGGTTGGGGCTGGCCATCGTCCGCCAGGTGGCCGACGCCCACGGCGGTTCGGTGTTCGCGGCCGACTCTCCCGATGGCGGCGCGGCGATCGGATTCGTGGTCCCGACCGTCGACGGCTGATCGCCGTGGTGCTAGACCCGCCGACGATGCCCGATCGTCGCAACGTGCTCTTCCTCCTCGCCGACCAACTCCAGGCCTTCGCGCTCGGGTGCATGGGGCATCCGGAGATCCGGACGCCGAATCTCGACGCGCTCGCCGCGGGAGGCACGCTCTTTCGCAACGCCTACGTCGAGTTTCCGGTGTGCACCCAGTACCGGGGTGTCCTGATGACCGGCCAGTACGGCTCCGAGTCGGGGATCACGTCGTTCCTGCAAGGTCCCGAACCCGGGACTCGCTGCCTGGCCGATGCCCTGAACGATCAGGGGCTGTGGACCAGCTATGTGGGCAAGTGGCACCTCTACGAGTTCTTCGACAAGCCCGTCACCCCGGAGCAGCGCTGCGGCTTCCAACGGTTCCTCGGCTACCAGAGCCACAACGACTATCTCGACGGCATCCGTTTCTGGGACGAGGATGCGAACTGTCGTGAGTTCGTCGGCGGTCATCGGACGACGGCGACGGCCGACCTCGCCATCGAGCGGATGCGTGAGATCCCCGACGATCGCGACTTCGCCCTCTTCGTCAGCTTCCTCAGCCCGCACTACCCCCTCCAGCCGGGCCCGGGCTTCGCGGAGATGTACCGCGGGGTCGACATCTCCTTGCGTCCGAACGTCCGCCCACCCGAGCAGGTCTTCACCCCGACGTACAGCCCGGCGAGTCCCCAGCCGATCGAGACCGATCCGAACTACCAGCGCTACGGCGCCTCGATCGAGCGGTTCTGGCAGTACTACGCCGCGATGGTGACCCAGCTGGACCACGAGCTCGGCCGGATACTCGACGAGCTGCGGGCGCAGGGGCGTGACGACGACACCCTGGTGGTGGTCACCAGCGACCACGGGGAGATGGGCGGTAGTCACGCGCTGATGAACAAGGGCGTGTGGCAGGAGGAATCCACCCGCGTGCCGATGATCGTGCGGGCCCCGGGGGCACCGGCAGGAACGGAGATCGACACGCCGGTCTCGGCCGGTGTCGACATCATGCCGACCCTCCTCGACTGGGTGGACGGACCACCGGAACCGACCGCGTCGGGTGCGTCGATCCTGGCGATGGTGCAGGCCGGCGAGGGCCGTGCTCACCATCCCGTCATCTCGGAGATGGCCGGTGGCAACGACTGGGTCATGGTCCGCGACGGCGACTGGAAGTACGTGGTCTCCCGCGAGGGCGACGAGCCGATCGCGCTCCACGATCTCGCAGCCGACCCCTACGAGCTCGACAATCTCCTCGGACCCGATCCCCACCCCGCACGCGACGCCCTGCACGCCCACATCGCCACCTGGCGACCCCCCGCCTGACCCGTCACACCGGTGTCAGACACTCGTCACGCCGGGCCGAGCCGGACGAGTCACCACCCTCTCGCCGCAGCGAAGTGATCGAGGTCGCCCTGGCGGCGGGCGTGGGATCGACGGTCGTCGCCGCGTAGCCACGCGGTCAGATCGCGGGCGATGTCGGCCGTCGGGCCGTAGAGCTGCCATCGCAAGTCTCGGTGAGCGAACTCGATGACGTCGTCGAGGAAGTCGTGTCCGTCCAGTCGCTTCGTGACGACCTGGTGATGATCGTCGCTCACGACGGCGGCGAGCGGCACGACCGCAGCGGCGCTCACCTCGGCCTCGCGTGGCCGGAGCGTGACGGGCCCGGGTGTCGACGCGACGACCGGCACGATCCGGAAGCCGGCGCCGTTCCACGTGTCGTCGAGACGCCCGTGGAAGGTGACGTCGGCGCGGCGGATCCCGACCTCCTCCTCGCACTCGCGCCCCGCGGTGTCCCAGATCGACTCGCCTTCGTCGATCCGGCCGCCCGGGAAGGCCACGTAGCCGGGGTCGGTGCGGAGGTCGGCGCTGCGGCGGGTGAGCACCAGCCCCGGCTCGCCGCCGCCATCACCGCTCGGGTCGTGCACGAGGAGGAGGAGTACCGCCGAGTCGCCGCGGGGAAAGGTCGCCTCCAGCCGGTCGACCGCCCGGTCGGCGAGGTCGTCCAGTCGTCGAGCGAGCACCATCGGGCGAATGTAGGCCAGACGCGAACATGCCGGGACCCGAAGGCCCCGGCATGCGCACGGTTGGGATCCGGTGTGGGATCAGGCGTCGGCGTCGGCCTCCGGGGCGGCGTCGCCGCCACCGAAGCCACCGCGGGGACCGCCGGGCCCGCGGCGACCTTCGAAGCTGATCTCGCCGTTGACGAGGTCTTCGGCCTTCTCCGCAGCACCGGCGAGGATCTCGTCGGCCTTCTCCCGGTCGATCCGTCCGTTCTCGAGTCCGGTGGCGACGCGCTCTTCCGCCGCATCGACGAGTGCGTCGACCAGCTCCTGCGTGTCGACACCCTGCTCGGCGGCGACGTCGGCGAGCGACTGTCCACCGGCGATCGCCTCGCGGAGCTCGGCCTGTTCGAGGCCGAGCACCTCGGCGAGATCCGCTCCGCCACCGAAGCCGCCACGGTGGCCGCGATCGCCGCGTTCGGGGCGGGCCTCGACCAGCGTGTCGACCACGGCGTCGAGCTGGGCCTGAGTGATGGTGCCGTCGTCGACGAGTCCCTGGAGGGCCTCGGCGATTCGTTCTCCGGCCTCGGGGCGGGCGGTGTCGGTCGTCTCCTCGGTCGTCGTGGGCGTCTCGTCCTCCTGAGCGCCGGCGAGGCCGGGGGCGAGGAGGGTGGCGCCGGCGAGCGCGCCACCGAGCGTGGAAGCGACGGCGGCGGTGGCGAGGGTCTTCTTCTGCATGATGAGTGTTCCTGTTCTGGGTTGGGGGTGATCCTGGGGGATCGGTGGTGCCTCTCTGGGAACACACTGTGGTGAGCCGAGGTAAGAAGTTCGTCAGACCGACCCGGGGATTCGGTCAGGGAAATGTGAGGAGAGTGTGAGTGCGGCTCCGCCGGAGGTCACCTCCTACACTCGCGGCGTGGCCTCTCCCGACGAGCCGGTGCCTTTCCTGACCCAACGGTTGCAGGGCTTCGGGACGACGATCTTCACGGCGATGTCGGCGCTGGCCGCCGAGACGGGTGCCGTCAACCTCGGTCAGGGCTTCCCCGACACCGACGGCCCGCAGGAGGTCGCCGACGCCGCGATCGCGGCGATTCGCGCCGGGCACAACCAGTATCCGCCGCTGGCGGGCCTGCCGGTGCTTCGCGACGCCATCGCCCATCACCGCCGTCACCATCGCGGTCAGGAGTTCGACCCGGCCGACGAGATCCTCGTGACGACCGGGGCAACCGAGGCGCTCGCCGCGTCGTTGCTGGCCCTCACCGGCCCGGGCGACGAAGTGGTGACGTTCGAGCCCTACTACGACAGCTACGCCGCCGGCATCGCCATGAGCGGTGCGTCGAGACGGGTCGTCACCCTGCGCGGCGCCGACTTCGCGTTCGACCCTGCGGAGTTCGAGGCGGCGTTCACGAGTCGGACCAGGGTGCTGCTCCTCAACACCCCCCACAATCCGACCGGCAAGGTCTTCTCCCGTGCCGAGCTCGAGACGATCGCCCGGGTGTGCATCGAGCGCGATGTGGTGGTCGTCACCGACGAGGTCTACGAGCACCTCGTCTACGAGGCTCATGAACACATCCCCTTGGCGACGTTGCCCGGGATGGCCGAACGCACGGTCACGATCTCGTCGGCCGGCAAGATCTTCTCCTTCACGGGATGGAAGATCGGGTGGGCGTGCGGTCCGGCGCCACTGATCGCCGCGGTGCGGACTGCGAAACAGTTCCTGACCTTCGCCTCGGGTGGCCCGTGGCAGCACGGGGTCGCAGCCGGCTTGCGTCTGGGCGACGATTTCTTCACCGGCTACACGGCCGAGATGGCGAGCAAGCGCGAACGGCTCTGTGCCGGACTCGAGGCTGCCGGGTTCGAGACGATCCGACCGCAGGGCACGTACTTCGCGACGGTCGACATCCGCTCGGTCGGGGCATCCGACGGGATCGAGTTCTGCATGTCGCTGCCGGGATCGGCCGGCGTCGTCGCCGTGCCGACGCAGGTCTTCTACGACAACGAGGACGAGGGCCGCCATCTGGTGCGGTTCGCGTTCTGCAAGAAGGACGAGGTGCTCGACGAGGCGGCGCGTCGTCTGCGGGCGGCAGAGGAGTTCTGATGCTCAGGGTCGCCGGGGTCCAGCACGACATCGTGTGGGAGAAGCCTCAGGAGAACTTCGCGGCGATCACGCCGATGATCGACGCTGCGGTCGACGACGGCGCGGGAATGGTCGTGCTCGCAGAGATGTGGTCCACCGGGTTCTCGATGAACTCGATGGAGATCGCCGAGCAGTCCGACGGTCCCACCTCGACGTTCATGAGGGAGACCGCAGCCCGCACCGGGGCGTGGATCGTCGGGTCGTTTCCCGAGCACACCCGCGGCTACGACCGACCCACGAACCGGCTCCTCATGGCCGGTCCCGACGGCGAGGACCATCGCTACTCCAAGATCCACCCCTTCACCTACGCCCGCGAGCACGAGCACTACGCGGCCGGTGTCGACCGGGTGACGGTGGAGATCGGGGGAGTCCGGATCACGCCCCTCATCTGCTACGACCTTCGCTTCACCGACCTGTTCTGGGACCCGGCCCCGCTGACCGACTGCTATCTCGTGCCGGCCAACTGGCCCGAGGCGCGCCGGGCGCACTGGACCACCCTGCTGCGGGCCCGGGCGATCGAGAACCAGGCCTATGTCGTCGGGGTCAACCGAGTCGGGTCGGCAGGCCGACTCGACTACTCGGGCGACTCACGGATCATCGATCCGCTCGGCAACGAGATCGAAGCAACCCCCGGCGAGGTCACGACCATCGCAGCCGACGTCGACCCCGCCGAGGTCGCCCGCGTGCGGGCCGAGTTCCCCTTCATGCAGGACAGAGACGTCGGGAACGCCTGACGCCGTTCCCGGGAACTCGGCTGGCGCCGAACTCCCGGGCACTCAGGCTTCCGGGGCCAGTTCGTCGCGGAGGGCGCGCTTGAGGAACTTGCCGTTGGCGTTCTGGGGCAGCGGTTCGTCGCGGAACCAGACGTGCTCGGGGATCTTGAACTTGGAGAGGCGCGGCGCCAGATGGGCGGCGAGCTCCTCCTCGGTGATCGATTCGCCCTCGGCGAGATAGATGGCCACGCCCACGGTCTCGCCGAGACGGTCGTCGGGCACGCCGAACACGGCGGCCTCGGCGATCGCCGGGTGCTCGTAGATGGCGGCCTCGACTTCGGCGCAGTACACGTTCTCGCCGCCCCGAAGCACCATGTCCTTGGCCCGGTCGACGATGTGCACGAATCCGTCCTCGTCCATGTAGACGATGTCGCCCGTGTGGAACCAGCCGTCGACGATGGCCTCGGCGGTCGCCTCCTCGCGGTTGAGGTAGCCCTTGACCACTGCCGGGCCCTTCACGCACAGCTCGCCCCGCTCGCCGGTGGGCACCTCGTTGCCGTCCTCGTCGACCACCTTGGCGTAGAAGGTCGGCATCACGAGCCCGGCGGAGGTCGGGCGGGCGCTGAAGAAGATGTTGCCGACGGCGGTGATGATGCCGTGGGTCTCGGTGAGGCCGTAGCCGGTGCTCGGCTTCACGGCGCCCTTGGTCTTGTCGATCTTCTCGACGAGGTCGGGCTGCAGGGCGGCACCGCCGCCGCCCATCGAGGCGAGGGTCGACGTGTCGCGGGTCTCCCAGTCGGGATGCATCAGCATCTCGCGACTCATGGTCGGGACGCCGGTGAAGGTGCCGACCTGCTCGCGTTCGATCAGTTCGATGGCGCGGCCCGCGTCCCACTTGTGCATGAAGACGAGCTTGGCGCCGGTGAGCGTGCCTGGGTGGAGCACACAGTTGTTGGCCGTCACGTGGAAGAGCGGCGTGGGGACCATGATCGCCGGGTCGGCGGCGGTCGCCTTCTCGTCCTCACGACCCTCGGCGGCGGCGAGCTTTCCGGCCGCCATCGCCGCTGTGGTGTTGGCGAAGGCGAGGTGCAGCACGTTGTGGACCGACCCGCGATGGGTGAGCTGGGCGCCCTTGGGGAAGCCGGTGGTGCCCGACGTGTAGAAGATGCACATGTCGTCGTCGGGATCGATCTGCGCCTCCGGCAGGGCCTCGGGGGCGTTGGCGCCATCGACGACGTCGTCCCACCGGGTGCCCCCGGTCGGGAGGTCGCGGTCGGAGCGGACGGCGATGACGTCCATCTGGCCGCCGGCCCGCAGCGAATCGAGCACCGGTGTCAGGCGCTCCAGGCGCTCGTCGTCGGCGATGACCACCTTGGGTCGACTGTCGCCCAGCCCGTATTCGAGCTCCTGACTCGTCCACCACGCGTTGACGCCCACGGCGGCGGCGCCGATCGAGATCGTCGCCCAGTACGAGATTGCCCATTCTGGATAGTTGCGCATCGCGATCGCGACCCGGTCGCCCGATCCGACGCCGTGGTCGTCGACCAGCCGGTGGGCCAGCGAACGAACGGCGGCGTGCGCCTCGGCGTAGGTGATGACCTCGTCCTCGTAGACGATGTAGGGCTTGTCGCCGAACCCGGCCGACATCTCCCACAGGAAGCGCATGTCGGGCGGCGCCCCGTCGAAGACCCGCATGGTCATGCCGCGGACTTCCTGCTCGGAGAAGGCGAATTGGGCGCCCGGTGCGGTCAGTTCTTCCCAGGTGGACTTCAGTACGTCGATCACGAGGGACATTGCTATCGCGCGGATCGTGGTGCGGCTAGACCTCGGCCCGACCCCCTCCGGCAAAACCCGGCGGACCGTAGGATGCTCGGATGACCCATTTCCTGCGCATCAGCGATGAAGTGGCTGCGGCTCAGGCCGACGGCCTTGCGGTCGTTGCGATGGAATCCACCATCTTCAGCGGTCTCGGCCTGCCCTCGCCCGCCAATGTCGAGTGCCTCGAGCGCTGCGAGGCGGCGATTCGCCGCGGTGGGGCCGTCCCGGCACTGACCGCGGTGCTCGACGGCGTGGGCGTGGTGGGCGTCACCGGGTCCGAGACCGAGCGAGTGCTCGGCGGTTCGGCCAAGGTCGCCGCCCGAGATCTGCCCTTCGCGGCGGCCGGTTCCCTCGGCGTGGGCGTCACCACCGTGTCGGCCACGGTGACCCTGGCCGCCGCAGCCGGCATCTCGGTGTTCGCCACCGGCGGGATCGGCGGGGTCCACCGCGGTGCCGCGGTCTCCGGCGACGTGAGCCACGACCTGGTCGCCCTCTCACGGCATCCCGTGGTCACGGTTTCGGCGGGCGCCAAAGCCTTCCTCGACCTGCCGGCCACGCTCGAGTACCTCGAGACGCTCGGCGTGCCGGTGGTCGGGTGGGGCACCGACCGGTTCCCGGCCTTCTACACACGAGACAGCGGGGTGGGCGTGCCGGCGACCGTGTCATCGGGCACCGAGGTTGCCGCGATGCTCACCGCAGCGGGAGCCCTCGGCCACCCGGGCGGTGTCCTCGTCGCCAATCCCATTCCCGCAAACGACGAGCTCGACCCCGCGCACATCGACGCGGCGTTGGACGCGGCGCTGGCGGAGGTCGAACAACGAGGCCTGCGGGGCCCGGCCGTGACGCCACTCGTCCTCGCCGCGATCGCCGAGGCGACAGAAGGCGACAGCATCCCGGCCAACCTGGCGTTGGCCGAGAACAACGCGGTCGTCGCCACCGAGATCGCGACGGCGATCGTGGCGGGAGACGCCTGATGGCCGAGGGTCGCGACTGGACGAGAAGCCAGTTCGAGGCCTGCCCCGACTGTGGTGCCGACGCGGCATCGATGGCCGACGCGGCGATCGGACCCGAGGTGATCAGAGACGTCGCTCGCTGGGGTCGGCTGATGGCGGCCGCCGATCCGCACGGGGTCCGGATCAGGCCCCGGGACGACGTCTGGTCCGCGCTCGAATACGCCTGCCATGTGCGCGACCTTCTCCCCGTGATGACGGGCCGCGTCGAACGGATGCTGGCCGCGGCGGCGACCGGCACGCAGGCGGACCTGGGCTGGTGGGACCACGAGGCGGCGGTGATCGACGGTCGCTACGCCGAGCAGGTCCCGGTGCTCGTGATCGAGGCGATGCACGACAACGCCCGCGCCTTCGCGGCCGTGCTCGACCGGGTCGACGCCGCAGAAGAAGACGTGTGGGAGCTCGCGGCCGAACGCCGGCCCGGGGAACACTTCACGGTGCGGGGGATCGCCCGGTTTGTCCTCCACGAGGTCATCCACCATCGTGATGACGCGGCGCGCTCGCTGAAAGGGGTCTCTTCATGACCGCCAGTCCTGACGAACTCCTGTTGAAGGTGATGATGGATCCGGCCGCGATCGCCGATCCGCACCCGATCTACAAGCAGCTGCGCGAGACCGCTCCGCTCTTCCGCACGGCGATCGGCGACACGTGGGTGGTGTCGGGGTTCGAGAACTCCCGGGCACTCCTGCGAGATCCCCGGTGTGGCAGCCCGATGGACGACGATGCGTCGACGTCGCGTATCGCCGTCGACGGGTCCGAACGACGCTCCCGCACGGGCGATGCCCGGCCGATGCTGTTCATGAATCCGCCCGACCACACCCGGGTGCGAGGTCTGGTGAGCCGGGCGTTCACGCCCCGTCGGGTCGAGCAGCTCCGGGGCGAGGTCGTCGCGATGACCGACGGGCTGCTCGACGAGCTGGCCGGCGAGGGCGACTTCGTCGAGGCGCTGGCGTTTCCTCTGCCGGCCAACGTGATCAGCGCGCTCGTCGGGGTTCCGGAAGCGGATCGCGACTGGCTGCGCCCGCTGATCGCCGATCTCGTACCGACCCTCGAGCCCACGGCCACGCCCGAGATCATGGCCAAGGCCGACGCCGCCGGGGAGAAGGCCGGCCAGTACCTGCAGGAGTTGATCGCCACCCGCCGCGCCGACCCGCAGGACGACATGTTGTCGGCCCTGATCCAGGCCAGCGACGGTGAGGACCGCCTCAGCGAAGCCGAGGTGCAGTCCAACATCTTCCTGATCTACGCCGCCGGGTTCGAGACCACCACCCATCTGCTCGCCAACATGGTCCGTCAGTTCGTCGCTCACCCGGAGCAGCTCCGGAAGGTGCGCGACGACCGCTCGCTGATCCCCAACGCCGTCGAGGAGGTGCTCCGCTACGACCCGCCCGTACAACTCGACGGTCGCTACGTCTTCGACGACATCGAGCTCGACGGTGTGACCATCGAGAAGGGTTCGTCGATCATCACCCTGCTGGCCGGAGCCAACCGTGATCCGGCCGTCTGCGACGACCCCGAGGCCTTCGACGTGACCCGCGACGACATCCAACTGATGTCGTTCGGTTCGGGCATCCACTACTGCCTCGGTGCGGCGCTGGCCCGGCTCGAGGCCCAGGTCGTGCTCGAGCGGCTGCTCGAGCGCTACGGCCACTGGGAGATCACCCGCGAGCCCACCTGGCAGAAGCGGATCACGATCCGCGGCGTCGAGGGACTCGACGTGAAGTTCTCCTGATCCCGATACAACACCTGCTGTGACTGACTGGCGTGAAGAGAAGGTCGATGCCGACGCGTACCTCGTGGAGGTCGACGGCGACACGGTGAAGCCCACCTACCTGTGCGGCGGGCCGTGGTCGCCCGACGCCCAGCACGGGAGTGCGGTGGCTGCCACGCTGGCCTGGGCCGTCGAGCAGGTCGAGACGCCGGTGCCGATGCGGCCGGTGCGGTTCACCGTCGACCTCCTGAGTCCGGTCCCGTTGACGCCGCTGCGCTGGGAGGCCACGACGGTCAAGGCCGGCAAGCGCATCGCCGTGGTCGACTCGGCGCTCTACGACGGTGACCGGATCGCGGCTCGTGCCTCCGCCCTGCTGATGCGCAGTGGCGAGTCGATCGACGTGCCGCCCGAGGCCAACGCGCCGGCCGAACCGGCGCTGCCGCCCCGCGAACCACTGCCCGACGACGACTTCGCCGTGCCGGAGGGCGTCGACTGGAAGCCGCCGGGCTTCGCCTACGCCATGGACTACGAACGCACGATGGGGGTCCAGGGAGGCGGTGCGCCGGCGGTGGTGTGGATGCAGCTGCGTTGTCGCACCGTTGCCGGGGAGGACCCGACCCCCTTCCAATGGGCGGCTGCGGCGGCCGACATGGGCAGTCAGCTCGGAGGGTTCCTTCCCTTCCACACGTTCCGCACCATCAATGCCGACATCACGTTGCACCTCAACCGGCTCCCGACCACGCCCTGGATCGGTCTCGACGGGGTCCATAGAGTGGCGGCCGACGCGATCGGTCAGACGACGGCCTCGATGTTCGACGAGGTCGGTCTCGTCGGGCAGATGCAGTCGTCGGTCCACATCGACCGTTGGAGGGTCTGATCCATGGGTGACGGTGACACCCCACCAGAGCGGGGCGATCTCGTCATCGACGAGCTCGACGAGAAGCTCGCGGCGTTCAACGCCTTCCGCAAGAGTGATGGTGCGGCCGCCGACGCGATCCTCGGTGAACTGGGGGCCAGCGACGGGGTCGACCGTGACATCGTCCTCCAGCTGGCGGGCAAGCGGCCCCTGGGTCACCCGGAGCGCTTCGACGAGGCCCACGCCATGGCGATCCGGTCGCTCGAGGTGCTGGACCGCAACGGTGCCCGCAGCGTCAAGACGAAGCTGCCCGGCCCGCTCGACGCGATCGGCGCCTACCTGATCCAGCTCGTCACCCGGTTCATCGTGAGCAACCACCAGAAGTCGCTCGCCCAGAACATGCGCAAGCTCTACGCCCGGCGCGAGGCCAACTGCCTGCCCGACGACCCGGCCCGTCACCAGCTGCGGCGAGCCCGTCTCCATGCCGACCTGGTCGGCGAGGGGTTCAAGAAGAACCCACTCGGGGTCCCGAGCTTCCTGCTCGGTGGTGCGCTCATCTCGTCGCTGATCGGCGCGGTGGTCGACGGCGCCACCAGCGCAGCCGACAACAAGCTGGGCTGGTTCATCCTCGGCGGTGTGCTGCTCGTCCTGTCGACGGTGGCCAGTTGGGTCATC
>Ga0213866_10000620_pt1 | contig 27811 bp, 22 predicted proteins | sample PICome_11_FD_160079 | JGI IMG/M metagenome (GOLD analysis project Ga0213866, IMG submission 160079) | Coastal seawater microbial communities near Pivers Island, North Carolina, United States - PICO284 | ecosystem: Environmental > Aquatic > Marine > Coastal | place: USA: North Carolina... | reverse complement strand
AGTGAATTGAATAAGGAAGTGGTTGTAGCTAGGCTGAAAAAAGAGAATAATTTCCAGGAAGTTTCGGGTCTTCAAGCCGTCCAAGATTCATTCACGGCAGATTTATTATCAGCAAAATATAAAAAACAAGAAGGAATTGGCACTGTATTATGTAAGATTGGAGATCGTGAGTATACTGACAATTATTTCTTTGGATATGTAGCAACAAATCAAACAAGATCCAACAAGACACTTACTAATACAGTAAAGGATATTTATGAAGCCTTTATAGAACAAATTAATTTGGATTACGAAGAGGGGCTTCTCGAGAAAAAATACGAAGCATTCAAAAATATTATGCAAGAGTATAAAGATGGGATTCTCTTATTCGAGCTAACAGATAAGAAAGTATGGACTAGAGCGGTAAAAGACACACTTGGCCTTCAAGCTTTTTATGATAACAATAAAGTAAAATACATGTGGAACAAGCGAGCGGATGTAGATATTTTCAGTTGCAGTAATTCTAAGACCAAAAAGCTAGCTATGAAACTAGCTAAGAAAGGAAAATCAGCGAAAGAAATCTTGAGTCGTTGTAATGCAAAAAATCCAATTGCAGTTACAGTTGAGTCTAGAAAACTTGAAAAATCAAAAGATGCACTTTTAGAAAAAATTAATTTGAAAAAAGGCGTTTTCAAAATCGAAGAGGGTAATCAACAATTCAAATTTGTGAGAGTAAACGATATACTTCCCCCAACCCAAAAATTATTAGAGGAAAATAGAGGTGCCATCACATCAGATTATCAGAATTACTTGGAGGAAAGCTGGATAAAAGCGTTGAAAAACAGCTATCCAGTCCAAGTCTATGAAGACAATGTCTCAAGACTTTACAATGATTAATAGTTGAAAAAAAGCTTAATCATATTATTTATTTGCTCTACTCTAGCGTGCGACTCAACGAGTTCAGGCAGAGTCATTGCTAGGGCTTTTGGGAATGATTTATATGACACGGATATAGCTGATTTAATCTCTGATGATGCCTCATATGAGGATAGTATATTTTTTACCAAAGAGTTTATAAATATCTGGATATCAAAACAAGTCTTGTTGAACGAGGCAGACCGAGTATTAAATGCTCAAGAGAAAGATAAGTCTCGTGAGTTGGAAGCATACAGACATGATTTACTCACCTATGAACTGATTAATAAATTGGTAAAACAAGACATAGATACTTCATTTAGTGATCAGGAACTAGAGCTGTATTACGAAGACAATAAAAATGAGTTTGAATTAACACAGAACATTATTAAGCTGGTATTTTATAAGGTTCCTTTGAACTCTAAAGATCTTGATTTACTTTGGTCAAGTTTTAAGGCCAACGATAAATCCATTTATCCCACATTGGTATCTCTTGCTAAGCGTGGAGGCAATTATTATGAAAATGGAAATTCATGGGTGTTTTTCGATGATATTTTAAAAGAAATACCCATTAATACCTACAATCAAGAGCATTACTTAAAAAACCATAAGTATATTCGAATTATTGACGGTGATTTTATTTATTTCATTAAGATAAATGATTTCAAAACACGGAGTATGTTATCTCCGTTTGTCATAGAGAAACAGCGTATAAAAGAAATTCTTCTAATGAAACGCCAACAAGAATTGCAGAAGAACATCGAATCAAATTTGTTAGACAAAGCATATCGTAATAATCACATACAACTATTTTGAAAAAAACATTATCCATATTATTCTTATTTCTTGGCGTTAATTGTTACGCCCAGAATCAGCCTGTGATTGACGAAATCGTTGCCGTTGTTGGGGAACACATTATTTTACGCTCTGATTTAGAGGCAGAGTATACTCAAGCAAAACAGGATATGTCTTTTTATCCTGGAGATTTGAAATGTGAAATCTTAAATCAATTGATAATTCAAAAATTATACCTTCATAAAGGAGAGAGAGATAGCATATATTCGAGTCCTGAGATGGTCGAATCTGAGCTTGACAGAAGAGTGAAATATTATGCATCTCAAATAGGTGGAGAAGCTAGACTAGCTCAGTATTTAGGAATGACGATTGATGAGTATAAAAATCGTAGAAGATCGGAAATTGAAAACCAACAAATTTCTCAGAAAGTTCAGGGTTTAATCGTTTCAGATATTAAAGCATCTCCAACAGATGTTCGTAAATTTTTTGCAAGCATACCTAAAGATAGTCTTCCTAAATTTGGAGACGAAGTTGAACTAGGTTTAATATCGATGAAACCAGAACCCAGCGACTATGCAAAAGAATATGCCTTGGAAAAAATCATAAAAATTCGTCAAGACTTGTTGAAAGGATTATACTCATTTGATTTTGCAGCAAAGAGTAATAGCGACGATAAAGTAACTGCGGTAAACGGAGGTGAATTAGGCTATTTTTCAAGAGGTCAAATGGTTGGAGCATTTGAGCGAGTAGCTTTCAAGTTAAAAGGCGATTCAATATCTGAAATTATAGAAACTAAATATGGGTATCACATTATTCAATTAATCGATCGGAAAGGTGAAAAAGTGAATGCTAGACACATATTAATTAAGCCATTGATAGTCAAAAGTGATTTGTCTGCACTACGTGACCAAATGTTAGAAATCATAGAAGGGCTTAAATCAGATAGTTTGTCAATGTGCAAGGTGGCATCAGAATTAAGTACAGATATGTACACAAAAGATAATTGTGGTTTTTATGCTGATCAAACTACTGGTTCACAACAGATATCTATTGATGTATTAGACCCAGTAATTGCTGCTAAAGCAAGTATAATGAGGGATGGTCAATACAGTAAACCGGAAAAATTTCAAGATGTAGATGGTTCATCTGGGTACAGATTTCTCTACCTCAGAAAATTAATACCAGCCCATACTGCTAATTTAAAAGAGGACTATCAGAAAATTCAAGCACTTGCACTTGAAAAAAAGAAAGAGGACACCATTAAAAAATGGGTGAGTGAATATAAAAAGAATGTATATGTCAAGATAGACGAGAAATATGCTTCTTGTAATGAGCTATCACAATGGAAAGGACTAGAGAATTAAATGATTGATTTTACCAATGATAAAGTAGCCGCTGATAGTTTAGTTCTAAAAGTAGAAGAACTAAAGAAAGAGATTAGTAAGGTAATAATTGGACAAGATGAGGTTGTCAATGGACTTGTAACAAGTATTCTAAGCAATGGTCATGCACTGTTAATTGGTGTTCCAGGTCTTGCAAAAACGTTATTGATAAAGACCATTAGCGAGGTCTTAGATTTGAGCTTTAATCGTGTTCAGTTTACTCCAGATTTAATGCCCAGTGATATTATTGGCTCAGAAATTTTGGATGAAGCAAAAAATTTCAAGTTTAACAAAGGTCCTGTGTTTGCCAATATTGTTCTTGCAGATGAAATAAATAGAACACCACCCAAAACTCAAGCGGCCCTTCTCGAAGCCATGCAAGAGAAAAATGTTACATTATCAGGCACTAAATATCCATTGGATTTACCCTTTTTCGTTTTAGCTACCCAAAACCCTATAGAGCAGGAAGGAACATATCCTTTGCCTGAAGCTCAATTGGATCGCTTTATGTTTAACATGACTCTTGATTACCCATCAATAGAAGAAGAGATAAATATTGTTAAGGCCACCACCTCTGAACAATTTGTGGTCATTAATCCAGTTATGAACCAAGATGAAATACTGGGATTTCAAGAATTAGTTAAACGAGTTCCTGTATCTGACCATGTTTATGAATATGCAGTCACTTTGGTTGGAAAAACTCGAGCTAAACGAGAATTAGCAACACCATTTGTTAATGAGTATTTAGAGTATGGTGCTGGTCCAAGAGCATCGCAATATTTAATCATTGGTGCTAAAGCCAATGCTCTCATAAATGGAAAGTACTCTCCAGATATAGAGGATGTTCAGGCAGTTTCAAAAATGGTTCTGAGGCATCGAATTGTAAGAAATTACAAAGCAGAGTCTCAAGGAATATCTGCCGATCAGATCATTGAAAGTATTTTTTAATATTGGTTTTTTCTATTGTAGATATTGAAACTACAGGTGGCTCACATGGTAATCGAATTACAGAAATAGCTGCTGTTAAAACAGATGGTAAAAGCATATTAGAGTCTTACGAAACTTTAATAAATCCCCATATCTTTATTCCGAAGTCAATTACTCTTCTAACAGGAATTACGAACAAAATGGTAAGTGATGCTCCTGATTTTGAAGAAGTATCACGTGATTTTATGAACTTTTTAGATGGTTCCATTTTTGTTGCTCATAATGTCAGTTTTGACTACAGCATTATAAAAAACCATTTCGAAGATTTATCAATTCCATTTAACAGCAAAAAACTCTGTACGGTCAGATTGTCTCGATCGATACTACCCAATCATCCTTCTTATTCTCTTGGAAAATTATGTAGAGAATTAGGTATAAAAAATCATAAGAGACATCGTGCAATGGGGGATGCTCAAGCAACCACGGAATTGTTCCACCTGCTTTTCAAAAAAGACTATGACTTTATAGCCCATTCTTTAAATCAATTAAGTAGGGAATCAATATTACCACCGAACTTACCAAAGAGTGAGTTTGAATCCATGCCCAATTCTGTAGGGGTATATTATCTACTTGGAGAAAAAATGGAAATCTTATATGTAGGTAAAGCAAAGGATATGAAAAAGCGGATTGTTACCCATTTTACGGAGACAACTCGTAAGAAAAGTGAACTTTTAAGAAAAATTCATCACGTTAGTTATGTGGAAACAGGGAATGAACTCATTGCTTTATTACTAGAAAGTGATGAAATAAAAAAGCACTATCCACCCTATAACAAATTACAAAAGCAAAAAAGCAATGATTATTGTATCTGTCATTATGAAGGTCAAGATGGAATTGTGAGAGTAGATATTTTTTTAAAAAAATATGAGAGAAATACTGTAAAGCGATTTAGTTCAATGACCATGGCTAAAGATTATCTGTATATGTTGGTAGAAAAGAACAAATTATGTCCTAAGTATACTGGCTTAGAGCGAACAAAAGAGCGATGTTATCTGGGGACAAATTGTGAGTTGTGTTCAGGTAATATTTCTGTAGAGGAGTATAATCACCAGGTAATGAAATCTTGGGAATCCAAAGGCTTGAATAAGTGGATAATAGGTCCAGGAAGAACAATTGAAGAAAAAGGGGTAGTTGCTCTAAAAGATGGGGAGTATTACGGTTTTGGTTTTGTGACTACGGATCAACAAATTAATGAGGAGGATTTGAATAGCTGTATTGTAAGATATAAGACGAATTCAGATATTAGAAGAATTATTGATGGTTTTTTGAGTATGCCAATTCCTAGATTATTTCAATTAATTACAGAATAGGTTAAATAGCCATCAAACTACATCCTCTGATGTCAGACTGGTCTAATCTGCCAGTTACTTCAAAACGACCATCTTCGTATACTCGACCTAAATCATCTGTGGCAATGAAACAGCAACTATTGATATTGGCAAGATCGATTATGTTTAGAGCAGCAGTATGACCTTTCATATTATTTTTACTTAATGGATCATTGTCTGCTCTAGGGAGTACTTTCATCCAGGGCGGACAGGTATATAAACCATCTTCATCTGAGTATGCCTGACTCAATAATTCTGTCATTCCATATTCGGAGATGATGGTGGAGCTTGGAAAGGCTTTTTGAAGAATTTGGTAAAGTTCGAGTTTGGTTATTTCTTCCTTTCTTCCTTTCATTCCACCAGTTTCAATAATGGTTATATTGTCTAGATCTTGAGGGTATTCTTTAGCAAAATCCAAAAGGGCAAAACTTACACCAAACAAGATTTTTTTCTTGGGAGTTTTGTTCAGCTTATGGTTTAGTTCTTCAAAATTGTATAGATAAAAATTAAGGGGTTGATTGTTATGTTCCATTAAAAATTTAATCATGGAAACTAAGGAAGAGTTCTTTCTTTCAAGGTAGTTTGGTAGCAAACCAAAAATCTCATACTCAGATAATAGACCCATTCGGTTTTCAATAATATTTAGGCAGTTTTTGTGGTAGTCGTTTATGCTATTGATGTGATGTTTGGAGGGGTTAGTACCAGTGGTTGTACTACTTTCAAAAGTATGCTTAGTTTCAAAATTTTCAGTCTTTACAGTGTGAGTTTTGAATAGTGATATTGGGAGAAATGGAATTTCACTGTAGTGGGAAATGGAGTTTGTTGATTTCCCAATAAGCTTTAGGTATTGAGCGTATACTTCATTATTTTTTGCTTGATATTGAAATATATTCAAAGCTAGGGCGTTAAAATTGCGATTATTAACAGACCAAATATCCATTATGTCGTTCAACAACATACTTACTTCAAAAGTAATAACTCTAAGTACTTTATTGGTTTGTTCTTGTTCTCCTAAAGAGAATCAATTTACAATAAAGCCCAAAATTCAATTAGAATCGATTGTTCAGCTTAAAGATATTATGGGTAAAGACAGTGTTATCCAATTATCGATATCCTATTCTGATGCAGATGGAGATATTGGGCTGTCAGATTCAGATACATTCCCTCCATTTAACTTTTCTAGTGAGTTTTATCATAATTTGCCTATCAAGTATTTGGTAAAGGATTTATCAGGTAATTATAATGAATTAATCAATCCATCCTCAAATAAACCCTATGGCAATCAACATGAACGAATACCAGATTTAACTCCACCAGGAAAATACAAGTCAATTTCAGGTATTTTAATCATTAATCTGACTGCAAATCCATTGTTAATAGAACCTCAATCCGTGAAGTTTGAAATTTCACTAATGGATAGAGCGTTGAATATGAGCAATACAGTGTACACTGAAGTATTAAATTTAACTCATTAAATAACCTGACCTATGAATTCCTCTTTTCAAAAAAACACTAAAGTCACCTGTGGGTGGCAAAATTTTATATGTTTGCACAACAAAAATTATCAATTTTATAAAGTAGCATAGTTTTGGCATTACCATCAAACAATATGAAGTTTTATCTCAAGTTAGTGTTTGGGTTTACTTTAGTGTTTTTTGCTATCAATAGTAATGCACAGAAATTTGCTTACGTGGATTCGGAATACATTCTTTCTCAAATGCCTAAATATAAGTCTGCTCAACTTCAATTAAATGAGCTCAGTGCTCAATGGCAGCAAGAGGTTGAGAAGAAATTTTCAGAAATAGAGACTCTTCGTAAGTCTTTTCAGGTAGAGAAAGTACTTCTTACAAAAGACATGCAACTTTCTAGGGAGAAGGAGATTGCGAATAAAGAAAATGAAGCTAAGAAATTTCAGCAAAAAAAATTTGGTGCTGAAGGAGAGTTATTTCAGAAAAAGTCGGAGTTAATTCGACCCATACAAGACAAACTTTACGATGCTATTAATAAAGTAGCTAAAAATAATGGATTAGATTTTATATTTGACAAAAGTGGTGAATTGCTCATGTTGGTGTCAAATTCAAAATACGATCGAAGCGACGAAGTATTGGAGGAGTTAGGTGTAGTTTCAACAACAACAGAAAAGGATAAAAATTTACCACCACAATAAAAGTACAAAAACAAGTAAATCATAGTATGAAAAAAGTATTTTCAATTTTAATAATCCTAGGTGCGACTGTAATTGCACAAGCACAAACTAAAGTAGCTCATATTAATAGCACACAGTTAATTGAGTCAATGCCTGAAGCGGATACCATTTCTATGAAGTTAGAAAAGGTTAGACAGACATGGGAAGCACTTCTTGCTGAAAAACAGAAAGAAACCCAAACTAAATATCAGGCATTGATGGAAATCATCGATGATGAATCAGTTTCAACAAGTGTGAAAGAGGTTAAAACGCAAGAAATTGAAAACTTGCAAAAGCAGTATCAAGAGATGCAGAAATCGGGTTCAGATGCCATGCAAAAAGAACAAGAGGCTCTATTGTCTCCACTATATGCTCGTGTTAAAGAAACCATTGCAGCTGTTGCTAAGGCTAATGGCTATGCATATGTGATGGATAGTTCAGAAGGTAGTGGTCTGATTTACAGTGATTCTTCGTTTGACTTGATGCCACTTGTCAAGGCAAAACTTGGACTTAAATAAATCAATCATCAATCGTCAGTCCAATCAACCTATTGGTGTTTTTGATTCGGGTTTAGGTGGATTGTCCATTCTAAAGGCCCTTAAAAACAAACTTCCCAATGAGCAGTTTGTCTATTTTGGAGATACTGCACACCTGCCTTATGGTGACAAGAGTGGGGCTACTTTAAAGGAATATGTGTCATCCATTGTTTCCTTTTTAGATCAACAAAACTGTAAGTTAGTAATCGTTGCATGTAACAGCGCGGCTACGGTCATCCATAAAATGGAGAATTTACCTTTTGAGGAGCATCAAATTGTCGAAGTGATTAGTCCAATTGTAGAGCTCGTAGCTGAACAAAAAAAGTATCAAAAAATCGGAGTTATTGGTACCAGAAAAACCATTGGCTCTGGGATGTTCGATCAAAAGTTAAATCTATTAAACCCTGCTTTGGAGATTATAGCAAGAGCAACCCCTCTACTGGCTCCTATGATTGAGGATGGATTTGTGGAAGAAGATGTTCTGCTACCCATTTTTAAAAGGTATTTTCAGGGTTTTGAAGAGTGCGAGTTGATCATTCCAGCATGCACCCATTACCCGATTATATACAACCAAATTGAACAGTATTTCGATAATGGATTGAAGGTATTGCATACGCCTAAAATTATTGCTGAAAAAGTGGATCAAGTACTCCTAGACCAAAATTTAGCCAATCCAGATAAATCAGAAAAAAAGGATTTATTTTATTTGTCAGATATTACGGAAGATTTTCTAAGAGAGGCTTTATTGTTTATGGATAGCGATGTTGATTTCACGTTGGTTTCAATATGAAAAACCAGTCCAACCATACCATTATAATTATTGATGAGGTTCATGAAGTTTTTTTAGAGAAACTAAAGAGTTTCAATACAATTTACGTTCCCGATGTTACTTTGGATGAACTTCCCGAACTTTTAAAGGATGCAACGATATTAATACTGAGAAGTAAGTTGAGATTAGATCAATTCTGGATTAATCTCGCTCCACAATTGCAATTGGTTGGGAGATTGGGGTCTGGAATGGATAATATCGATGAGGATTATGCTAGAAGTAAGGGGATAACTTGCTTGAATGCACCAGAGGGTAATCGAAATGCAGTTGCAGAGCAGACTATCGCAATGATGCTTAGTTTGCTTACTAATGTGGTTAAGTCGAATAACGAAATTGGTCATGGTCAGTGGTTAAGAAAGAATAATCAGGGCATTGAACTCCAGAACTTAACTGTAGGAATCATTGGTTATGGGAATGTAGGTAAAGCTTTGGCAGCTAAGTTGTATGTGTTTGGGTGTAAGATTTTGGCGTATGATAAGTTCCTCAACGATTTTAGTGATGAATTTGTGCAAGAAGTTACCTTGAATGAACTACAACAAAAATCAGACATAATCACTCTGCATGTTCCGTTGAATAAGTATTCAAAAAATATGGTTGATTCAGCATTTATGAAAGGCGTTTCTAAGCCATTTTATTTGCTCAATCTCTCCAGGGGTAAAGTGGTAAATATTTCACACTTGATTTCCAATCTAAAAGAGGGGAAGGTGTTAGGAGCAGGTTTAGATGTATTGCCTAATGAAAACCTAATTTCTTATGATGCTCATGAAAATGAGCAATTAAGTTTTCTTACTCAAAGTGAGAATGTGATTCTTACTCCACATACAGGTGGTTTAACCAAAGACTCCTTTAAGCTACTTGCAGAGGTCCTAGCGAATAAGGTGTATAAGCAAATTATTGGGTAGTTATTTGGCATAAGTCTTAATTAAAATTTATTTGAATAATAACTTTTTTATGGCGAAATTCGTAGTCCTAAAAAGGCTTTAAAAAGTAACATCATATGAAGAAAATACTTGTACTATTATTATCTTGTTTTCTAACTACCGCAACTTGGGCTCAGTCCAACTTCGGTAAGTTGCAGGGTAAGGTTAATGATTCCAAAACCAAAGTGCCTATTGCATATGCAACAATCATTTTGGAAAAGGATGGAATTAGAAAGGGAGGTGCTTATACAGATGAAGATGGTAAGTATGTAATCAATGCCCTTGATCCTGGGAATTATACAGTGACAGTAAAGTACCTCGATTATTCTGATAAAAAAGTTACGGATGTTGACATCTTTGCTAATGGTACCAAGTATTTAAACATTGAAATGTCTCAAGTCTCTGCTGAGCAGGGGGGTGGACAAGCACTTCAGCAGGTTGTTGTTCGTGCGGGAAAGCCCATGATTGAGAAAGATAACAATTCAAAAACAATCGGTTCGAAGGACATTACTAAACTACCAACACGTAGTTTGAATGCAATTGCAGGTACAACTTCTGGAGCTAATCAGACTAGCGGTGGTGGAATTTCATTCCTTGGAAGTAGAACAGATGCAACAGCCTATTTTGTGGATGGTGTTCGAGTGTTAGGAAGTAGCTCTGTGCCTCAATCTGCTCAAGGACAGATAGAAGTTATTCAGTCTGGTGTTCCTGCTCAATATGGTGATTTTACAGGAGGTGCTATTGTGATTACTACCAAAGGTCCTTCTCGATTTGTGAATCGAAGTTTTGAGATGATTTCTTCAACCCTACTAGATCCATATAGTTACAATCAAGCAGAATTTTCTGCTGTTGGTCCGCTTTGGGTAAAGAATAAAGGAGGAGGAAAAAAAGAATATGTAGCCCTTGGATATCAAATGGCGGCTAACTTCAATTATACCATGGATGCAAGTCCTGGATATGGTGGTTTTTATAGTGTGAAGGACGATGTATTGGCTGACCTTGAGCAAAACCCCATTATTGAAAACCCAAATGGACCCCTTAATGTATATCGATCTTTACTCCTAACAGAAGATGATTTAGAAATAACAAAAGCCAGAAAAAATGTGGGTAGATATGTTGGAAATATTCAAGGGAAACTAGAATATCAACCCAATAAAAATTCGACACTTACCTTATTTGGGTCTTTCAATCAGAGTCAAGGTAATAACTTTAGTTACGACCAAAGTTTAATGAATTATAACCGATATAGTAATTCTACCAACCAAACACTTCGAACTTATGTGAAATTTACGCAAAGATTAGGAACTACTAGTGAGGAAGACAAAGAAAAGAAAAAGTCGTTATTCTCTGATGCATTTTACAATATCCGTGTTGATTACCAAAGTAGATGGCAAGAAAATCAGAACCTAAACCATGGCACAAACTTCTTTGACTATGGTTATATTGGTAAATTTACAGAATACAGAAAACCTTTTTATCAATTTCAAAGAACACCAACTTTGCATATAGATCAAAATGGTGATACTTCAACTCGTCAAAATTATTTTGATTTAGTAGGTAGTTTTAATACTAAGATTGATTTTGATCCTAGCGACAAAAATCCAATAAGAGCAAATTACACTAGTCAGTTATTCAATGAGGCAGAAGCATCAGGTAATGAGTTTGTTTCAACGAATCAAATACAACAAGCACTTGGTTTGTTGAATGGTTTTTCTCCTGGATATTCATACTCATTATGGGCTAATCCTGGATTGGGTAATAATGGTTATTCAAAATCTCAATTTGAGCGAATAGCAGCATATGCTCAAGGTGAGGCTATTCTTAATTTGGAAAACACACATGACCTCCAGTTTGGTATTTATTATGAGCAAACATTGTTTAGTAGCTGGTCATTAGGTGCTGGTAATTTATGGACTTTGATGCCTCTTTTGGCTAACAGCCACATTTCTAATTTAGATCAGGTAACGGAGAACGGATATGTTATCGGAGGAATACATACTTATGACGATAATGGTTTGTTTACTGATACAGTTAATTACAATATTAGAATAGACAAAGATCAGCAAAAGACTTTCGATCGAAATCTAAGAGCTAAGTTAATTGCTGATGGAGCAACAGACGTTTATGGAAATCCTTACACAGAATCATCATATATCGATATCAATAGTTTAAGCCCAAGTACATTCAGCCTAGATATGTTTAGTGCTGGTGATTTATGGAATAACGGAAATTCATTTGTAGGATATTTTGGTTATGATTATTTAGGTAATCGAACCAGAAAAGCATTTTCATTTACCGATTTTACAAATGATGATGCTACAAAAGGAATTGGTTCGTTTTCTCCGATATCTAATGCGATTTGGTTACAAGATAAATTCCAGTTTAAAGATTTAGTTCTCCGTTTAGGTGTTCGTGTTGAGCGTTACGACGGAAACCAGCTAGGATTGAAGGATCAGTATTCACTATTTCCAACCTACAGTGCAGCAGAAATTGCAAGCATTGAATCTGGAGAGCGAGGAAGTAACCTATTGGCTAACTATAGCATTCCTCAAAATATTGGAGATGATTATGTTGTTTATGTGAATGATATTGAAAGTCCAAGTGAAATAATTGGTTACCGAGATGGTAATAAATGGTTTGATGGCCAAGGAGGAGAAATATCAAGTCCAGATCAACTTGCACAGGCTACAAAAAGTGGACGAATTCAACCATTCTTACAGTCTACAGATGAGGAATTAGTACCGGAAGCTTTTCAAGATTATTCTCCATCAATCAATGTGTTGCCTCGTGTTATGTTCTCTTTTCCTATCAACTCTGAAGCATTATTCTTCGCGAGTTATGATAAGTTAGCTCAACGACCCCAAGACGGTGCCATCTTTGCCCCGATAAACCGTTACGATTATCTTGAGGAAAATCAAGGAGGTACATTACCTAATGCTAATCTTCAGCCTCGTGTAACAACGAGTTACGAATTAGGTTTCAAGCAAACACTTACACAGAATTCAGCTTTAAGTTTAATTGCTGCTTACCGATCTACAATTGGAGATTTTGCTTTAGTACAGATTACACAAGCGTATCCAATTACCTACAATAGTTATCAAAACTTAGACTTTGAAACGATTAAAAACTTCAGAGCAGAATATGAGTTAAGAGGTCAGGGTAGAACATCATTAGGATTAAATTACTCTCTCTTATTTGCAGATGGCACAGGGTCTAATATTAACTCGGCTGCTGCTCTTATTCAGGCTGGTCAGCCTAACTTGAGGTCACTTTATCCAACTCAACGTGATATTAGACATCAGTTAACAGCTGTTTTGGATTACCGATTCAAAGGAGGAAATGAGTATACTGGACCTATTTGGTTTGATAAAAGAGTCCTTCAAAACTTTGGTGCAAACTTTATCATTTCAGCTAAGTCTGGAGAACCTTATTCAGCATACATAAATCCAATTGCAAGTGCTGCATCAGGTTCTGCACAACGTCAATCACTTGATGGTAACCCATTTGGATCAAGACTACCATGGCAATTTAAGATTGATGCTAATTTTAGTAAGAACTTTGATGTCAAAAAGAAAAACCCTAAAGATAACTTTAGAAGACAATCTATGCAAATACAAGCTTTCTTGTGGGTTCAGAACCTGTTGAATACAAGAAATATTCAGCGAGTATATGGATTTACTGGTTTAGCAAATAGTGATGGTTGGTTGAGCTCACCTCAAGGTATTCAAGAGGCGAATAATGCAGTGAACACACAATCATACATGGCATTGTACAATGCTAAAGTTGAGAGTCCTTATTTTTATGAAATCCCAAGATTAGTTAGATTAGGTTTACGAGTATACTTCTAATTAATTTAAAACTATAGAAAAGAATAAATGAAGAAATCAATGAGAAAATATATTGTAGCTATCGCAATTGCATGTACTGTTAGTGTATTTGCCAAAGAAAATATTGAGGTAGAAGAGCCAAATACAAGGAGAACAAGTGGTTCTAGAATGGAAATGAAGTTTGGTTCAGACTGTGATCCAGCAACTCAAAGTGCAGATTTGGATATTAACAATGTTCGAACTAAGATTTTGAATGGCGGAGATATGTGGTGGGATTTGAATGCCGCTCGATATGAGATACCTAAATTGGTTGATGTTAATGCGGTAAGAAAAAACAGTCTTTTTTCAGGTGCAATATGGATTGGAGGATTGGATCAAGCTGAAAATTTACGTTTAGCTGCAATGACTTATCGTCAGCGTGGATCAGATTTTTGGCCAGGGCCACTAGATCCTGCCACAGGAAATACCTCAAAAGCACAATGTGATGAGTGGGATAGAATATACAAGGTAGATGGTAAAAATATCATTGAACATGCCAATAATTTTACTGGAGTAGTCAACGAGCAAATAGAGGAATGGCCTGGAGATTATGCCCCCTATTTTGATGGTGATGGCGACGGTACTTACAACCCACAAAACGGATTAGATTATCCAGTTTTACAAAATTATTGTAGAGGTCAAAAAATAGATAATGAAGCAGAAGATCAACCAGACCAAATGCTTTGGTGGATATACAACGATAAAGGTAATATACATACAGAAACACAAGGTGATCCAATTGGAGTAGAAATGCAAACCACTGCGTTTGCCTTTGCAACCAATGACGAAATCAATGACATGACCTTTTACACTACATTGATAACAAATAGAGGGGCTACTCAATTAAATAACACCTATTTCGGACAATGGGTAGACGCAGATTTAGGAAACTATGCTGACGATTATGTAGGATGTGATGTAGGACTTTCTTTAGGTTTTTGTTACAATGGTGACGATAACGATGAGGGTGTTCTAGGGTATGGATTAAATCCACCGTCTGTTGGGGTTGATTTCTTTGAAGGTCCTAAGATTAAGCAAATTGGTCCTGGCGGTGAAGAAGAAGAGGTCGAACTTGGAATGAGCAAGTTCGTGTATTATAATAATGATGCAAACCAAACTAATGGTAATCCATTTATTGCAACTGACTTTTATAACTACCTCCAAGGTAAATGGAGAACGGGTACAGATATCCAATTTGGTGGAAATGGTATTGTAGGTACAGATGGTACCAAAGCGGATTGGATGTTTCCATTTGATACAGACACTACTCATCCTGGACAAAACTGGAATGAGAATTCAGCAGGTAATCAACCTGCAGATAGACGTTTTATCCAATCATCTGGTCCTTTTGTATTGGAACCAGGTGCTGTTCAAAAATTGACAGTTGGAGTTGTGTGGGCTCGTGCACCCTTTGGTGGAGCTACAGGATCTCTTGAATTACTAAAATTGGCAAGTAGTAGAGCACAAGAATTGTTTAATTCTTGTTTCGATTTGGTTGATGGTCCAGATGCTCCAGAAGTAGAAGTACATGAGCAAGATCAACAGATTGTGTTGTCATTAGGATTGACTAATACAGATCGAGTTGAGAAATACAGAGATACACTATTGGATGGAGCCAATAGAGAAGAATATTTTGGGTTCCAAGGTTATCGTGTATTCCAATTGAAAGATGGTGGAGTCAGTTTGTCAGAATTAGATGATTTGAGTAAGGCAAGAGAAATTTTCCAGTGTGATTTGGAAGACAACTTTGATGTATTGATAAATCAAGAGTTTCAGTTTGATGTTGGAGCACCAATACCTGTTTTAAAAGTAAGGGGTGATAACAAAGGTTTATCTCATACCATTCGTATTACTGAGGATGAGTTTGCTACGGGTTCTAATAAGACATTGGTGAACTTCCAAACTTATCATTACATCGTTTTATCTTACGCAGCTGGAGAGAGTAATACACGACCTTATTTGCCAGGTCGAAAAATTAAAAAGTTCAGTGCATCCCCACACAAACTAGAGCCAAAATTTGGAGGTTCAAGTGTGCCATCATTTTATGGTGATGGACCAGAATTACAACGAGTATCTGGTAAAGGAAATGGAATGAATGAGTTGGAATTGAAACCAGAGATAGTTGAGGAAATTCTTAAAAATAATTCGGTAGCTAATCCTATTTATGAAAATGGAATGGGTCCGGTTGATATTAAAGTTATCGATCCACTTAAAATACCTCTAGGTGAATTCGAGCTGTCTCTAGTTCCAAAAGGAGTTACAAATAATGCAGGAAACGATGAAGATAGTCTATGGGCTGACAGTACTGCTTGGATATTGACAAATTTGACTACTGGGGAGTCTGTAACTTCAGATACGAGTCTAGCCTATGAAAATGAGCAAATTATATTAGCCTCAACCACAGGAAAAAGTATTCTTGATTGGGGAATGGCTGTGACAATTAGTCAAGTAGCTGCTCCAGGAGTAGATCCCGTTCGGAATTTAGATAATGGGTTTATTGATTGGTCAGTTACCTTTTCCGATCCAAGTAATGAATGGTTGTCTGCTGTTCGAGATAACGATGCAGGAAATGCGAGACAGTTTGGAGCTTATGATTGGATACGTTCTGGTATGAATGGAAGATTAGAAGGATTTAATGATCCTTCGTTCCATGATTATGCATCAGGAGGTAACGCACTTGATCCAGACGCAAAATATGAGGCCATTTGGGAAGGACGAATAGCTCCCAATAGACTAGTTTCAAATACATCTGAAGCGGTTGCCCCAGGCAGACCACAAACGTTAGTTCAGCCAATGACTTTTGGATATCAAGCTATGCAGGGTATTGGACTTGATAAATTAAGTAGTGTCGATATCGTTCTGACACCGGATGAATCCAAATGGAGTGAGTGTGTTATGTTAGAGTTGGGTGAAGATCAAGGACTAAACCAGGATCAAACTGAGAAATTCTCAATACGAACAGGTACTCTCTCATACAGAGGTAGCGATTTAAAGGCAGGTAAAACTATTTTCCCAGGATATGCTATCAATGTAAATACTGGTGAAAGGTTAAATATTATGGTTGGTGAGGATTCTTATCAACGTAGTGAAAATGGACGAGATATGAAGTGGAATCCAACAGATAGAAATGATGTTTTTAATGGAAGTTATGCTTCTTTTGGAGGAAGACATTTCATTTATGTCATGGGGTCACATAAAGGAATAGCAAGTTCTATTCATCCGAAACTTCCAATTTATGATAGAGGAGAGGAGTATTACAACATGTTGACATCAATGACTCCAGCTAATCGAACATCAACACTAACCAAGATATTCCAGAATTGTGATTGGGTGATTCCAGCATTGATGGCACCTGGTAAATCATTGGTTGAAAATGAGGATGGTATACCTGTTCCTCCTAATGAAGTTAAAATTAGACTTCGTGTGGGGATGCCTTACGGTGTTACTCCAGAAACTGTCGATGTAAATGAAGGCCGACCCAAATATAAATTTAGCACTGAGGATATCTATAACGACATCAATGATGAGAATGGTAGAAAAGCGTTAGATATGGCAAACATTGTCCCTAATCCATATTATGCGTTCTCTGGATATGAAGGAAGTGCAATTGATAATAGAGTGAAGTTAACTAACTTACCAGAAAAATGTGAGATATCAATTTATACACTGGATGGTGCTTTAGTGAGAAGAATCAAAAAGGATGATATAACTACAGAGTTAGACTGGAATTTGAAAAACAATGCGAATGTTCCTGTTGCAAGTGGTTTATATATCATTCATATTGATGCTGGAGATTTAGGGGAGAAGATTTTAAAATGGATGGGAGTAATGAGAGAGTTAGACTTAGATTCATTCTAGGACCAATAAATTAGAAAACAAATTAATGAAAAAAATAATCATATTAGCAATCATTCTATCTGCATCAACAGCTATTTTAGCTGGCAACCCAGATAGAATCGGACAAGCAGGAGCTACTCAATTAAACATTAATGGTTGGGGTAGAAGTTCTGGCTGGGGCTGGGCCTCAGTAAGTAGTGTCAAAGGATTGGAGTCTATTTACAATAATATTGGTGGCTTAGCTCATACGGATAACACTGAGATTATCTTTTCTCGAACTTCTTGGTTAATGGGCAGTGATATTAGTATTAATACATTTGGATTTGCTCAAAATCTTGGAGGTTCAGGTGGTTTAGGAGTTAGTATCATGAGTTATGATATGGGAGAGATACCTATAACTACATACGAACAACCAGATGGTGGTATAGGAACTTACAAACCTAGATTTACCAATATCACAGCTGCCTACTCCAAACGATTTACTCAGGAAATTTCAGGTGGCATTGGTGTTAAAGTTTTTTCAGAATCAATTACCAATGCTAAGGCACAGGGTGTTGCATTAGATGCAGGAATTCAATACATCACAACACTGCGTAAGACAGACAAAATTAAAAAGAATGATGTGAAGTTTGGCGTTTCACTGAAGAACATCGGACCTGATGCTAGGTATGCTGGAGATGGTTTGTCAACTAAATTACAAAATCCGACAAAGGGAGTGGAGTACACGGTGAACCAAAGAGCAGCTAAGTTTAATCTACCTACATTAATGAATATAAGTGCATCTTATGATTTAAGATTAGATAAGAACGATGAAACCTATTTTCATCGATTTACCCCTGCATTTACATTTACAAATAATGCTTTTGCCAATAACCAGTTCACATTAGGTGCTGAATATGGATATAAAAGTATGTTTCAGATCAGAGCAGGATATGCATATGAAGATGGAATAACGAGCTACGAAACTCGAGTGAATGCTTTTACTGGAGTTATGGGAGGATTTACTTTTGAAGTACCTCTAAAAAAAGGATCTGCCAATACTTTTGGTCTAGATTATTCATATAGACATTCTAATCCATTTGGTGGATCGCACTCTTTTGGAGTTCGGTTAAGTCTAGGAGAATAGTCTATTTAATTATTAAGAATTTAACTTATGTCCCCACACTTTGTTGTGGGGCTTACTTTTTATAAAAAATGTCAATAAATTACGTTTCACAAGAAGGATATGATTCGCTCAAAGATCAGATAGCCCACCTTGAAAAAGTAGAGCGAAAAAAAATAAGCAACCAAATTGCTGAGGCTAGGGATAAAGGTGATCTCTCTGAAAATGCCGAATATGATGCTGCCAAAGAAGCTCAAGGACTTCTAGAAATGAAAATTTCAAAGCTTAAGAATACCCTTGCCAATTCTCGTGTGATTGATCCAAAAGATTTGGATTTGAGTAAGGTGAATATTCAGACTAAAGTTAGATTGATGAATAAGAAATTTAATAAGGAAGTCACCTACTACATTGTTGCTGAAAGTGAATCAAACCTCAAAGAGCATAAAATTTCAGTAAAATCTCCCATTGGGGAAGGCTTAATGGGGCGAAAAGTAGGAGACATCGTAGATATTCAAGTTCCTGCTGGCGTGATCCAATTTGAAATTTTAGAAGTTAGTTTGTAATGACAATTTTTGAAAAAATTGTAGCTGGAGAAATTCCCTCATACAAGGTGGCTGAGACTGAAAATTGTCTTGCATTTTTAGATGCTTTTCCGTTGAAAGAGGGGCATGTTCTTGTTATCCCTAAATCACCAACAGATTATATCTTTGATTTGAATGATCGAGATTTATCAGAACTTCACTTATTCTCAAAGAAAGTAGCTAAAGCTATGAAAGCTGTTTTGCCATGTAACCGAATTGGTGTAGCAGTTATTGGATTGGAAGTACCCCATGCTCACATCCATTTAGTGCCTATTGATAGTGTGGGAGATATCGATTTTTCTAAACCTAAGGTCGAAGTGGATTCCAATCGAATGCATGAAATATCATCGTCTATCTACCGAGCCTTTCAAGAATTAGATTAAAATCTATTTGATTTTATCTGGATTTTTTGAAACGAAACTACTCCAACTATCAAATTTTGTTGTGTTGTTGTCTGGACCAGGCTTGTATGAAAAATAATGGCATATAGCAATAGCTAGAGCGTCTGTAGCGTCAAACTTTGAATGTAGTGTTTCTAGATCCAAAAGTGATTTAACCATTCCTGCTACTTGATCTTTAGTAGCTGTTCCCCTTCCAGTTACACTTTGTTTGATTCTTCTCGGTGCGTATTCAAATATGGGGATATTACGGTTAAGGGCAGCTGCCATACTTACCCCTTGAGCACGACCTAGCTTCAACATACTTTGAGCATTTTTACCATAAAAGGGTGCTTCAATAGCAAATTCATCTGGCAAATAAGTGTCAATCAGTTTAGTACATTGGTCAAATATGGATTGGAGTTTCATGGCATGGTTAATTTCTGACCGTAAATCAAAAATTCCCATGCTGATATAATTTAGTTGATTCTTTTTTATACCAATTATACCATATCCAGCAATATTGGTGCCGGGGTCTATGCCTAAGATTATTTTATCGTAAGTGTTATCTTTCGCCACGATTAACCACAAAGTTAACCCTAACCCATCTATAGATTACTAACACGCTATCCAAAAAATGAAAGATAAAGCCTACAACAATGTATATTCTGTGTTGAAATGGGTTTTTAGTATTTTATCATTTATTTTTTTTTATCGATCAATTATAGATATAGATTGGGAAAGTGAGTTCTTACCTATGTTCCTATCTACATTCAATACTTATCCATTTGTTTTTATTGGCGTATTCTTCTTGGTTATCTTGAATTGGAATTTTGAAGCTATAAAATTTAAATTACTCTTGCAATCTAGTAGTTTAACTAAAATAAAATCATTCTTTACGGTGCTAGGTGGAATGGCAATAAGTAATTTTACCCCTGCAAGATCAGGAGAATACATTGGTCGAAGTCTTTTGCTTAAGGGTACTCATCCACTAAAGATTACAATTGCGACGGTTGCAGGTAATCTTGCTCAAGTATTGATGACATATGGATTAGGTCTTTTTAGTATTTTTATTGTGTATGTCTTTTATGATTTTTACGGTGATTGGCTAGATCAAGCCTCTTTCACTTTGGCCATTATTCTATGTGTTTCACTTTTAGCCTTTCTTTTATTTTCAAAAAGAATATTAAAACTAGTAGGTGATTTATTTCCTAACAAGATTACATCGTTTTTTAAGTTAGTTCAACACTATAATTTTTCAGTCTATGGGCGAGTAATTCTATATTCATTTTTGAGGTATAGTGTGTTTACAGTTCAACTATTTATCTTATTACAATTATTTTCAGACTTTTCATTGTCTATTTATTTTTTCTGGCTAGTCCCAATAGCTTTTCTAATGCAAAGTATTGTTCCAGTTCCAGCCATATCAGATATTGGTGTTAGAGTGGGTGTCTGTAGTTTGTTATTTGGGGGATATTTATCAAACTTGGCTATAGTTCAATCAGTCACATGTTTATGGGTAATTAATCTGATTTTGCCTGGAATTATTGGAGCATTTTTTCTGTTCATTTCCAATTTTATAAAAGAATGATGATAGGTTATCTCTTGTTGATTTTTATTCTAGCAATTTTCTACCTTTTGCTACTCAGACAGTATGGTACTCTATGGGATAAAATTCAGGATATTGAAAAAATTCCTTTGTCAAGGAAACCGAATACTTCTGTATCTATTTTAATCCCATTTAGAAATGAAAGCCATGCATTACCACGATTAATTCAGTCATTAAATCAGCTTGATATAAATGATATTAGTGTAGAGGTTATATTCATTAACGATCATTCTTCAGACTCCAGTTGTGATTTATTAAGTTCATGCGAATTACCCTATTCAATATATCATTTAAACGAGAAGCAGGGGAAGAAGTCAGCGATTGAGTTAGGTTGGAAAAAATCGAAAGGAGATGTCTTCTTTCAAACAGATGCTGATTGTGTGTTACCTCAGGGATGGCTTCAATTGATGTTGGATCCATTTAATGATCCAGCGATAAATTTTGTGAGTGGTCCAGTTGTTTTTTTAGAAACAAAGAATTTTTGGCAAAAATTAGTTGCACTCGATTTTATGTCACTGATAGCAATAGGAGCAGCCCATATAAGCTGGAGTAAACCATTGATGTGCAATGGTGCAAATATGGCTTACAGGCGAAGTGTGGTTGCTAATGCAGATCTTTATTATAACAAAGCAAGTGGGGATGATGTTTTTCTTCTACAGAGTGCATTTAGACTTCATGAAAATAGTATTCAATTTTGTAAGAACAAGCAAGCTTTAGTAGAGACGGAAGGACCCAAAAGTCTGACTTTCTTTTGGAATCAACGTTTACGTTGGGCAAGTAAAAATAGCGATTATGATTCTAGGTTTAATTCATTTCTTATGATTGGTATTTGGCTATTCAATTTTGTAATCTTAGGATCATTGCTTTCTTTCTCAAAATGGGGTGCATTAGCTGCATTTTTTTTATGGTTAATTAAAACAATATCAGAGTTAAACTTTTATTCTAAATATGAGCATTTCATGGGCGTAAAAAATGGTCATTGGTTAATATTATTAGGGCAGCCATTTCACGTGCTATATATGACTATATTGCCACCCTTATCGCAAATTGTAAGTTATAAATGGAAAGCGAGAGTTATCAAATGATAGAATTGCCAGATTTAGAAATGGAGATATTACGAGCCTGTTTATTCCCAGAGACATTCAATACACTAGTAGATGAATGTAAGTTGGAAAACAAGCAAAGTGTAATAGCTGATGCTATCAAGAATCTAATCCATTATAAGCTATTGGTTGCAAGTAACGCTGATGTTAGTCTTTCATGGATTTACGATAGTGATAAGATGAAAGATAGCTCATTCAAAGCTACAGCTAAAGGGGTAGAGTGGATGGAATTAAATCCACCTGATTAATTTTTTTTAAACCCTAACCTTTTCCCTGTAGCAAACCCCCTAGGGTTGTTGAAATAATCTTTCTCTTGAACAGTCATTTCTTTCATATTATCCATAGGAGGGATGTAAAGGTCAAAATCAAGAGCGTACAACATGGTCTGTTCAATTATCTTAATAATGGATTCATCGTCGATTTTTTGTTTGTTAAAATCCTTGAATAGGAAATCCAATTGACGTTGACCATCTACATAAAAATTACCTTCACAATTTATGAATATTCTTGCAAGCAGATAACCAATATCGCCCAATCTTTGGTACTTTAAGGAATCAGATAAAAAGTTGTATGCCTGAATCATCCCACAATATCCACGATCTGGAGCCTCATTAACGTAGGATGTTTTGCTTATTTCATGTTCTGGAGGGAAAGCAAATACATTGGTGTGCATGATGAATGCAATCGTATCACCGCTAAATTTCAAGTGGAATTCAAACGCACTAATTTCTTTGAGTTCCACTTCCAAACTTTTATCTTTTGAGACAACTTGAGGTGTGAGTTTATTAGCAATTTCAGTAGCACACTTTTTAAACTGCTCGAAAACGGTTAGTGTATTTCTGTAGACGTGCTGCTTAAGAGCAGCTTTACTATTTAACCCATCAATGATTTCAACTAGTTTTTCAGACATGATTTTAAGTTATAATAAAGAACAAAACTAAACTATAAATAACTGAAATAATTAAGCGGCTTACTTTTAAAATAGGGCGTAAAAGCGTAATTTTGCACCATTGTTAATTTGAATTATAGCTCAATTTACTTATGTCTGAAACAGCAAAAATAAATATACACGGAAAAGAAACGGAATTACCTCTAATCGTTGGATCAGAAAATGAGTTAGGTATAGACATTAGCAAATTAAGGGCTGAGACAGGTGCTGTTACCTTGGATTTTGGATATAAAAACACAGGGAGTACTTCAAGTAATATTACCTATTTAGATGGTGAAGCGGGAATTTTGAGACACCGAGGGTACTCAATTGAGGAGTTGGCAGAAAAAGCAGATTTTTTAGAAGTTGCTTATTTATTGATCAATGGTGAGTTGCCTAATGAGGAGGAATATGAAAAATGGAACACTGAAATAACATACCACACGCTTGTTAATGGAGATATCCAAAATATTTTTGATGCTTGGCCCACAGGTTCTCATCCAATGGGTCAGCTTATTGCAATGATATCATCGTTGTCTTCGTTTTATCCAGAGAGTTTAGATCCTAATTCAGGGGATGAGGCTAGAATGCGAACAATTACTCGATTGCTTGCTAAAATGCCAACGATTTGTGCTATGATTTCTAAAAATAGAATTGGACATCCATTGGTATATCCTCAAAATAATCTCAACTATGTCGAGAATTATTTGAATATGACGTTTAAGCATGTTACAGAGGATTATCATATTGATCCAGTGCTTGTAAGTGCAATGAACAAGCTTATGATATTACATGCTGATCACGAACAAAATTGTTCTGCTTCAACTGTAAGATTAGTGGGTTCTTCTCATGCAAATTTATATGCTTCAATTAGTGCGGGTATTGCTGCTCTTTGGGGACCATTACATGGTGGAGCCAATCAAAAAGTAATAGAAATGCTTGAAGCTATACACGCAGACGGTGGTGATGCTCAAAAGTATATTGATAAAGCAAAAGATAAAAGCGACCCATTTAGACTTATGGGATTTGGTCACCGCGTATACAAAAATTTTGATCCAAGAGCTAAGATTATCAAAAAATCAGCTGATGAAGTACTAGCAAAACTCGGAGTTAATGATCCTACATTAGAAATTGCCAAAAAATTGGAAGAGGTTGTACTTAACGATCCCTATTTTGTTGAGCGAAAATTATTTCCAAATGTGGATTTCTATTCAGGAATAATCTACCGAGCAATGGGATTCCCAATTGAAATGTTTACGGTATTATTTGCTTTAGGAAGACTTCCAGGTTGGATTGCACAATGGAAAGAAATGATGGAAGACAAACACCCCATTGGTCGTCCTCGTCAAATCTATACCGGTCCAGTTACTCGAAGCTTTGTAGCGAGAAGTGCGAGGTAATTACTTCTAATTTGCCAATACAGTTTTAATCACCTTTGTATCGAGCATGTATCGATCGTATAGGATGTCTTGATCGAGAACAACATAGTCGGCTAACTTACCCTTTTCAAGCGAACCTATATTTTGTTCCATTCGATTACTTTTTGCTGCCCATCTAGTCATGCCTAATAATGCTTCTTTGGGAGACAAGGATTCATCCATCATAAAGCCTCCGATAGGTTTATTTTTTTCATTTTGACGATAAACAGCTGCATAAAAGGTTTTTAAGGGCGAGATATCTTCAACTGGGAAATCAGTTCCAAGAGGTAGGTAATGGTTAAGATTTAGTAGACTTCGGTATGCGTATGCACCATCCATACGATGAGAGCAAATCCGATCTGAAGCCCAATTCATGTCACTTGTTGCATGGGTAGGTTGTACGCTTGGGATGATTGAATAATCTATAAATAAATTTCGGTCAGATGGTGAAACAACTTGTGCGTGTTCAATCCTCCAACGGTGGTCATTTTTACCCTCAAGATGCTTGCCATAAATCTCAAGCACTTTCCTATTTGCACTATCTCCAATACAATGCGTATTAGCTTGAAAATTCATGGAAAAAATGAGTTGACATAAAGAATCAATGGTTGTGGGGTTGGTCACCCAAACACCGGTAAAATTTTCTTTGTCGCAATAAGGTTCTTTTAATTTTGCTCCTCTTGAGCCTAAGGCACCATCAGCATAGATTTTGAAGGAGGAGACTTGAAGTTGGGGTTTAGTAATTGCTCCAATTTTTTTGAAATATTCAAAATTTTCATGACTAGGATTAGCCATGATATATAATCTGATTTTTAAATCGCCTGATTGTTGAAGGCTATCAATTAGTTGGATGGTGTTCAAGTCAAGTCCTGCATCAGTAACCGTAGTAAGCCCAGCTTTTAGACAATTTTCTTGAGCTTTGAGAAGGGCAGAAATTTGGCTTGATCGATTTGGTTTGGAGATTACACCGTCAACTAATTCCATTGCATTATCGGTCAGAAGTCCGGTTAGTACACCATTTTTCTGTTCAATTACTCCTCCCTCAACCGATGTCTTATTCGTGATACCAGCAAGTTCAAGAGCTTTTCTATTTGCAATGGCAGCATGGCCATCTATACGCTTAATGAATATAGGTCTATCTGGGAAATAGATGTTTAGTAAGTTATTTGAAATACTTCCTTTTTCAGTCCAGTCTGTTTGATCCCATCCACGTCCTGTTATCCAATAGTCATTATTTGATTTAGCAAATTCGACCGTCTTATTAACTACATCTTCTAGGCTGAAAGTATTTCTTAAATCAACTTTATTTAGGGTGATACCGTATCCGTAGAAATGTGAATGAGCATCAATAAATCCAGGGTAGATATAGCCATCATGTGATGTTTGATTTTGCGTAGTAAATTTATGGGTAATATCATCTTTACTACCCCATGCTACTATTTTGTTATTGGATATGGCAATTGCTTCGGCAGTTGAAAATAAACTGTCACACACATATATTTTTTTAGCAATGATGATTTCATCCACAGTTGTTTTTGGAGAACTACATGATATGATAATAACTGATAAAATTAATACGAATATTTTTTGCATCAGATTACGGTTGAGCGATTGTTTTTTCAGCTAAACGAAGAGCATTTGGAAGATTTACCAAACCACCTGTTTTAGACAGTTTTTGAGCTCTTGTTTTTCTTTTGCTTCCTGGTATTTTTACCCTGCCTTTGATAGGTACAGAACTCTGAAGAATGATATCTTTAAGTTGAGCGGCAGATAGACTTGGATAGTAGCTCCAAATAAAACCGGCAATTCCTGAAACTACTGGACTAGCCATACTGGTTCCATCATACGCTTCATACTGATTTTCGGGGGTTGTACTATATATGTCAACACCTGGTGAGAATAAATCTACTTCTGATTTCCCGTAATTGGAGAATGGAGCCAATGCTTTAGATCCTGATTTCCAATTACTTGCTCCAACTTCTATCCAATTGGGATAGGCATCCTTAAAATCATGTGGGAAATTGTCTGATTTGTCATTGTTCTTACCATCATTTCCTGCAGCATGAACGAGCAATACATCTTTGCTCGCTGCATATTGGATTGCTTCTTTAACGGCTAAAGGGAAATCGCTATACCCTTTCCCAAAACTCATATTTACAATTTTAGCCCCATTGTCAACAGCATATCGGATGCCATTAGCCACGTCTTTATCCCTTTCATCTCCTTCAGGTACATTTCGGATGCTCATAATTTTACAACTGGAGCAAATTCCTTTGGCTCCAAAATCATTGGAACCATCTGCAGCTACAATGCCAGCTACATGGGTTCCGTGTGAAGAAAAATCTTCACCATAATAGACTTGATTATTCCCATATACTCGCTCGGTTAAGTTGTAATACTCATCCCCCACAAATTCAGATCGTGGATCAAAGCTGGTGTTATACGCGTAGTTGTGCATATAGTCGTATTGTTTATACCCTTCTTCTAAATCTTTTTTCATGGTTTCCAAATCAAAAGACTTCGTCATTTTAGCATAACGTATAATCATTCTTTTAGCTATTTCTTCTGATTTTCCTTTGCTTTTGTGGTTTTCGATGGTGGTTTTGTCAATATTTCCACCGTATTGTTTTTCAATCGATTCAACTCCCTCATTGATGCCTTGAAAGAAATCAAAATAGAGCTTGGCCTCTCTTTTTTGCTTCAAGAATTTTTCCTTCATCTTCAGATAGATAGTGTACTCATCTGGGTTCTTTGCTTGAGCTTCAGGTTTCAATTCGTAGATTCGATTAAGTCGAGCGTATTGACGTGTCAATTCCATATTGTCATAGGTCGTTTCCCCAATAAAGTTCCAACCATATACATCGTCTATGTATCCATTTTCGTCATCATCAATACCATTGTCCTCTATCTCAAGGGGGTTTTTCCAAAGGTTGTTAATTAAGTCAGGATGATAAATATCTACACCAGCATCTGCAATGGCAACAATGATTGGTTGGGGTATTTTTCCCTTCATCATTTCAACTGCTTCTTGATATCCTATTCCAGCATTTCCTTTTTTTGAATAGGGAAGAAGGTGCCACAAAGAATCCGTTGGATTTTGAGCGGTTACAGCTAGTGATAGCCATAAGCTAATG
>Ga0213866_10000619_pt1 | contig 27814 bp, 28 predicted proteins | sample PICome_11_FD_160079 | JGI IMG/M metagenome (GOLD analysis project Ga0213866, IMG submission 160079) | Coastal seawater microbial communities near Pivers Island, North Carolina, United States - PICO284 | ecosystem: Environmental > Aquatic > Marine > Coastal | place: USA: North Carolina... | reverse complement strand
ATTGTCAAAGAAGGCTTAGAGGCAAAAGTTATGCTAAGTGCATATAAAAGCCGCTTTGTTCCTAGGCTATTTGGCAAGGTTATATATCTTTCTGCAGACAGGTTTACTGATGAAGCTACTGGCATGCATTATTATTTGGCTAAAATTGAGATTAATGAAGGTGAAATATCAAGTCTTTCTGCGGATGTTGAGTTATATCCAGGCATGCCGACAGAATCATTTATAAAAACAGGTGAGACCACTTTATTAAATTACCTTGCAAGTCCAATTATTGATTCTTTTAGAAGGTCTTTTAAAGAGCAGTAATAATTTGTAAATATATTTGTTATATTATTCTAATTAATGATGTAAATCTTTAAGCTGGAAATTATTATCTAAAGGGAGAAGTAATTGGAAAGTATAGTAGGTAGTATTGCGGCCTGTCTTACGACGTTGTGCTTCGTGCCGCAAGTTATAAAGGTGCTAAAGACCAGGCATACAAAAGACATATCGCTTGCGATGTATATAATATTTGTATTTGGTGTATTTATGTGGCTTGTATATGGCATTATGCTTGGTAAATTACCTATTATTATTGCCAATGTAGCAACATTTATATTAGCTTCTATAATACTATACGTTAAAGTTAAAGAAGGATAACTTAAGCTACGTTCAAAATTCCACCTGTTATTGGCTCTTTTACACCAGTTGTTGAAGGAAGTGTAAGAGGTAGATTATACAAGCTGCGAACTGCCAGGAATGCAAAAGCTTCTGCTTCAAGCATATCTCCGTTAAAATCAAGTTCTTCTATCTTGTGGACATCGGCCATAATTGTTCTGGATAAACCATCCATAATAAAATCATTATGACGCCCGCCACCACTAACATACCATGACTTAACATCACTTGGAAAATGGTGGTCTGACATAATAATGGTGCTAATGGTAAAAGCTGTTAAAGTTGCTGCTCCATCTTCTAGCGAAAGGTTGTCAATAAGGTCGTTAGTAAACTCATCTCTGTCTAATGACTTTGGAGGAATTTTTTCAAAATATTGATGGTTTATCAGTTCTGCAAGAACTTCTTCATTAATCTCACCTGCAAAAGCATATTTGCCATTTGCATCATAATTCTCCGAACTATTTTTTAATACCCAGTCGTCAATTAAAGCGTTACCGGGGCCTGTGTCAAAAGCCATTATTGTTTCTTCACTTATATAGGTAACGTTCGCAACGCCTCCAATATTTAATATGGCAACAGGTAGTGGCACTTTTGCTTTTTTTAACAATGCATAATGGTAAAGAGGTACTAAGGGAGCTCCTTGTCCGCCATGCTTTACATCATTTGACCGTAGGTCATTTACGACATTTATATCAGTTAATTCTGCAAGCAGTTTTCCATCGCCTATCTGCTGGGTTATTCCATTATCTGGGTCATGTTTGATAGTTTGACCATGGAAGCCAATTACATCTATATCAGAAGATTGTAAGTTTGCTTCTTCTAAAAGCTTGTTTACAGCATCAGCGTGCTTTTGGGTGATAATTTTTGTAACTTCGTCAATGTTACTATTTTGCTTAATTACTTCGCGTATTTGATCTTTTAATTCAGTACTGTATTCAATAGATATAGATTTTCCGAAATCAAAGATGTTTTCACCATCTGTTTTAATAATAGCTGCGTCTATACCATCAAGTGAAGTTCCGCTCATTAGGCCTATTGCCGTTATTGCTTTGTTGCTCATATTTATCATTCTTGTTCTTAAGTTTATTACTTAATTTTTATCATAATATTTCGTTTAACAAAACTATGATTTTGTTTTGTTGGTATTTAAAGTGATAAGTCATAAGGTTAATAAATTAATAATGTTTGATTTTCTATTATTAGCTGTTATATATTTTTAAATGTTTGCAACAGTTGTGGTTATGAGGAGCATAAAATATGCCTAAGGATGAAAGTGATAGGAAGCGTAAATCGGATGTTTTTATTAAAAATACTTTTAACTGTCCTGAATTAATATTAAATAACTCTTGTCCACAGAAAACTGTTGAACAAGCAGAGGCAGTTAACAGTGATGAGCCTACTAAAGAGGATTATACAGAGTTGTTCTCAATAATACTCGACGACGAAAAAAGTGAAAGTTCAAGAAAACGTAAAAAAACAAAAGATGAGTTTGAAAGTGAGGATATAACGGTTGAAGAGGCTGCTGAGGTTTTGGAAATATTATCGAGTGATGACGAAGGTAAAAAGCCTTCAGCTATTGATCCGAAAAATTTCAAATCTACTCAACGAAATGGCTCGGCAAGTTTTACTGATAAAGTTTCGCAGATGTTGGATGATGATATTGAGCATTTTGAAGCCGAAGCTAAAGTTGCAAAAATATTTGAGCAAACAAAGAATAAAGATTTCAGGCATGAAATATTAAAAAAATCATTAGGTGAGGGGATGAGAGATGTTGACGATAAATATGAGGAAGAAAGTTTCCAAAGGATGGTGGAGTTTGAAAAGAAATATAAAAATATTCAATTATAAAAAAAGCCCTTGTTTTTAGAAACGAGGGCTTTTTTTATTGTATAAGGAGTCTTGTTATTACTTAATATCTCTCCAGATAATTTTCTTAGCTAGATAGAATAATATTGTAAATATTATAAGGTAAGCAAACACTTTTATACCCATGCGCTTGCGCTGCTCCATTTCAGGCTCTGCAGCCCATTGAAGGAATATTGTAACGTCTCTTGCCATTTGATCAACAGATGGGTGCGTTCCATCCATATATTCAACAATCTCATCCATTAAAGGTGGAGCCATAGCAATTTGGTTGCCTGAGAAGTATTTATTGTAATACATACCCTCATTCATTTCCATCGAACCCGGCGCATCTTGGTATCCTGTCAATAAGGAGTATAAGTAGTTAGCGCCATTTGGACGAGATTTTACTATTAATGAAAGATTTGGTGGGTAAGCACCGCCATTTACTGCACGAGCAGCCTTTTCATTGGCAAAAGGACTAACAAACCTATCTGACAAACGACCAGGGCGTTCAAACATATCGCCATCATCATTAGGGCCATCAATAACTGTAGCTTCTGCAGCAATTGCTTTAACTTCAGCTTCAGAAAAACCGATCTCCTTTAAATTACGGTATGAGATATATTCTAAAGCGTGGCAGCTTGCACATACTTCTTTATATACCTGATAGCCACGTTGAGCGGCTGTTCTGTCAACCGTTCCAAATGCACCATCGAAAGGCCATTTTACATCTCTTAGTGGTACTCCACTACCACCACCTGCGATAGCGTTAGTTGATAGTAAAATTAAAATAATAAATAATTTTTTCATTTTTAAATCCAAACTAATTATTTGTTGCCCTTATATGCGGCGTCAATTGATTCTGGTAATGCCTTTGTGTTCTCAATCTTTCCAAGAATAGGAAGTACCAACAAGAAGTAAGCAAAGTAATAGAATGTCGATAAACGAGATAATATTACATATATTCCTTCCGCAGGTTTGCCACCTAAATAACCAAGGAACACAAAGTTAAAAGTAAATAACCAGAAGAATACTTTGAATAAAGGCCTGAAAGTACCACTCTTAACCTTTGAAGTATCAAGCCAAGGCAATATGAAAAGGATAAGTAGTGATCCAAACATGAATACTACACCACCTAATTTATCAGGTATAGCACGTAATATCGCATAGAAAGGTAGGAAATACCATTCAGGAACGATATGCGCAGGAGTTACCATAGGGTCAGCAGGGATGTAGTTATCCGCGTGACCTAGATAATTTGGTTCAAAGAAAAGGAAGAATGCAAATATTATAAAGAATATTCCAAAGCCAAAGAAGTCCTTAACAGTATAGTATGGGTGGAAAGGAATAGTATCTTTTTCAGTTTTAGGCTCAACACCAGTAGGGTTGTTAGACCCGTTAACGTGAAGTGCTATAACGTGGAAAACCACAAGACCAAGCAATATAAATGGTAACAGGAAGTGTAAAGCAAAGAAGCGATTTAGTGTAGGGTTATCAACAGAAAAACCACCCCATAACCATTGCACTATGCTTTCGCCTATAACTGGAATAGCTGAGAATAGGTTTGTAATAACCGTAGCACCCCAGAAGCTCATTTGTCCCCATGGTAATACGTAACCCATGAAAGCCGTGGCCATCATTAAGATGAAAATAATGATACCGAACCACCATAATATCTCTCTAGGAGCCTTATAAGAGCCGTAATATAGACCACGTAGTATATGAAGGTAAACGGCAAAGAAGAACATAGATGCACCAACAGCGTGCGTATATCTAATCAACCAACCGTAATTAACATTACGCATTATATTTTCTACACTGCTGAATGCTAGTTCAGAGTTCGGAGTATAGTGCATTGCTAGTACTATACCTGTGATTATCTGAATCATTAAGGCTATACCAAGTATAGATCCTAAGTTCCATGCGTAATTAAGATTCTTTGGTGCCCTATATTCAGCTGAATGTTTTAAAAAACTAAATATTGGTAAGCGTTCTTCTATCCAACCTTTTACACCCGTATATTCTGTTTGGCTCATTTTACTAACCGATTTTTATTAAATTATCATTTAAGAATTCGTATGGAGGAACTACCATATTAGTAGGTGCAGGTCCTTTTCTGATACGTCCAGAAGTGTCATAGTGAGAACCATGGCATGGGCAGAACCAGCCATTATATTCTCCTGCGTAACCAAGTGGAACACAACCAAGGTGAGTACAAACACCAACTACAACAAGCCATTCGTCCTTGCCTTCTTTTACTCTTTCTTTGTCATTTTCTGGATCAGGAAGTTCACTAACCTCTTCAGTTTGGGCTATTTTAATCTCATCGGCTGTTCTGCGACGGATAAATACGGGCTTACCTCTCCACATAACCCTAATTGACTGTCCTTCTTTGATTGAGGACAAATCTACTTCAGTTGAGGCAAGCGCCAGAACGTCGGCAGAAGGATTAAGTGAATCAACCAAAGGCCATGCAAATGATACAGCACCTACACCAGCCATGGCACTTGCAGTAAGTACTATAAAATCACGCCTTGTTTGACTGTCTTTTTCTTTATTATCAGTCATAATTGTTCCTTAAATTTATTAGTATCCAACTAAATTTTATAGCCTATATATATAATTTGTTTAATAAAATCCAGTGATAATTTTATTCATTTCATAACAAAAACAATTAAATAGCTGCTTTCAGTGATTTAACGTGCATATAAAACATAAATATTTTTGCGTTGGTAAAAGAAACTATTCAACGCTAACTAGATAAATAGTTTTCAATAAGTGAATCGGCAAGGGTACTAGCTGATTCAGCTTTTACCCTTTTTAAAGAGCCACTAAGTGCCAGTGAACAAACGCCATGCAGACCTGCCCATAAAACAGTCGCAGCAAGCATGCTTTTCTTCTTGTCACCATTATATAATGGAGCTGTTATATCGCTTATCAGCATAAAAATTTTATCAATTTTTTCTTGATACCAGTCAGGAGGGGTGTCACTTGTAGGCAAACGATGCTCAAAAAGCATACTCCATAAATGGTAATTATCCTGACCAAAAGTTATATAGCAATGACCAAGTTTTTTTATGGTTCCTATGCTTGAATCGCAGCCAGATGATGTTTTATGCATAATATCGTATATCTCATCAAGTGTTGATGCGTTTATATGAAGTACGATTTCGTCTAAATTCTTAAAGACATTGTAAATAGTACCAACTGCACATCCTATTTGTGAGGCTATTTTACGTACGTTTAATGATTCAAAGCCATCATTAACAACGATCTGCGTTGATTTTTCAAGTATATCCTTTCTTACTGACTCTCTGTCAATATTTGGTCCTCTGGGCATTTATAACTCCATAAAAGAAAGCTTTTATATCATAATATACACTTAAAAAAATATTTTTTTAACAAAAGTATTGAACGATGTTCATAAGTGTGTTAAATTTATATATGAGCAACGTTCATATAAGGGAGGCTCTAATGAAAAAAAGAATTATAATTATACTAATATCATGCTTATCAATTGGTTTTACAAGTTCATGCACATATCAGGATGCTGCAATGATGGGAACTATAATAAGTCGTCCTGTTGGTTATCCATTGGGAGTGGCGGCTGTTGCCGTTGAAGAAGCATTTGCCACCGCAGGTGATATAAAAAGCGCGAGTCCAAGAAATAATAAAACAAATTATAATAACCGTAATAATCCTGCAAGTATTTGTGTGGATGGTTGTGTTTCAAAAAACTCAAGGGCCGTAGCTAGTAGTGATAGCAAATATTATGAAACAAAATTGGTAATAAAGTCAAAAGGGCCTATGCACATAGAAGATGTTTATTTTAAAGATTCATCTGATGTAACAGACTTTTGGGAATAAAATTTTTAACAACGTATGAGCGAGGTTCATATGTTTTAATCGGAGATGAAAAATGAAAGCGAAGTTTAATAAAATAATGCAGATAAGTATTTTGGGTACATGTGTTGCTGCATTTGCTGGAGGTATGTCAGCTGAAGCAGCAGGATTGTTAACGCCAAAGCAAGGCGGATTACCAGCACTGGATATTAAGAATCATAATGTGAAGGTTGTAGCTGAAGACGGTTATACCATTACAACAATAACTCAGTTTTTTTCAAATCCACATAATCAGGATTTGGAAGCTGTATATTCATTCCCTGTGCCAGAAAAGGCAACTGTTTCAGAGTTTACTATGTGGATAGACGGTAAGCCGATTCATGGTGAGGTGCTTGAAAAGAAACGAGCTAAGCAAGTTTATGAGGAGCAAAAAGCTGCCGGTAATGACACAGGAATAACTGAAAAAAATTCGTTCAAGACTTTTGATATTTCAGTTTCACCTGTCAGAGCAGGGCAGGAGACAAAGATACGTCTTGGCTATATTCAGTCTGCGCATGTGGATACGGGAATAGGAAGATATGTATACCCCCTAGAGGAGGGTGGTGTTGATGAACAGAAAATGTCATTCTGGACAGCTAAAGAAACTGTTTCAAGCGATTTTAGTTTTGATATGGTGTTGCGTTCCGCTTATCCAGTTGACGGGATTCGTTTGCCAAACCACCCTCATGCCAAAGTTGTTCAAAAAGGTAACGACTGGCATGTTCACATAGGCAATGATAGCAATAATGCTGAGGTTAGTGATTCTGAACAAGCTTTAACAATTTCTAACAATATACAAATTGATGAAGAAGAGGCTATCAAGCATAATAATGGTTCGGTTTATTCGTTGGATACTGACATTGTTGTTTATTACAGGCATGCAGATAATCTTCCCGGTTCAGTTGATCTGGTAACTTATAAGCCTGAATCTGATAAGCCGGGAACTTTCATGCTGACTGTAACACCAGGTATGGATCTTAAGCCTATTACTGAAGGAAAGGATTGGATATTTGTGCTGGATATTTCAGGGTCTATGAAAGCTAAGTACCACACTTTGGCTGAAGGTGTAAGCCGTGCATTGAAGAAAATGTCACCGAACGAAAGATTTAGAATAGTTTTGTTTAACAACAGGCCATCTGAAATTACTAATGGTTTTATTAATGCTACTGAACAAAATGTAAAGCATTACATTAATAAGGTTTCAAACATAAATCCTGATAATGGCACTAATGTTTTTGCTGGTCTTAAGATGGCTTTAAATGGTCTTGATAGTGACCGGACTTCTGCAATTATTTTAGTTACTGATGGTGTTGCAAATGTAGGTGTAACAAAGCAAAAAAAGTTCATTGAATTAGTAGAATCTACTGATGTAAGGCTTTTTACTTTTATTATGGGTAATAGTGCTAATCGACCTTTATTGAACTCGATGACTGACGCCTCAGGAGGTTTTGCTATTAGTGTATCAAATAGTGATGATATTGTTGGTAAAATACTGTTAGCGAAAAGTAAAGTAACACACGAATCTTTGCATGGAAGTAAAGTGAAAATTAAAGGTATAAGAACTTATGATGTCACTCCTTCAAAAATAGGCAGTTTATATCGTGGCCAACAATTAGTAGTTTTCGGGCATTATTCTAAAGGAGGGAAGGCATCTGTTTCTTTGGAAGGTAAAATATCTGGCGAGCATAAGGAATATTCAACAAATTTTACATTTCCTGAGAAATCTTTAGATAATCCTGAAATAGAAAGATTATGGGCTTACTCTAAAATAGAAGAGCTTACAAATGAGATAAATAACTTTGGAGAAAATGCAGATTTAAAGCAGGCTATAACTGATTTGGGAGTTCAATATAGTCTTGTAACTGATAATACGTCGATGGTGGTTGTAAAAGAAGAGGTTTTCAAGAAATTGGGAATAGAGCGTAAGAATCACCAAAGGTTACAACGTGAGTTCAAGGCTCAACAAAAAAGAGCAAGTACTCCAGTAGTAAACCGTAGAGTTGATGCGCAGAAGCCAATGTTCAACAACACTCGTCCAACTACAAGAGGCGGTGCAGGTAGTGTTGATGCTTGGTTCTTAGTATTGATGTTACCATTTTTATTGATAGCGTTTTCTGCAAGAAGGCCTGTCAGGAGGTAGTTCTAATGTTTAGGTTTTTAAATAACAAAGTAAGTCATGTAAAAGTACCATGGCTTACTATTGTTCTTAGTCTGGTAGTTATTACTTTATATTATGTTTATGGCGCAGCCGCAGAAGGATTGGTTTATCAAAGGGAGAGAATTATAAATGGTGATATATTAAACATAATAACAGCACATTTTACACATAGTGGTTTTAATCATTTGGTCTTTAATGTAGTAGCGTTATTACTAATAGGTTCGATAATTGAGCTTAAAAGCCGCTTTGTTTTGGGAATGTCAATTGTAATTGGGGTAATAGGTATTAATCTTTGGCTTATTCTTGACAGTAATATAATGTATTATTGTGGTTTCTCTGGTGTGTTGAATTGTCTTTTTGCCGTTGGGTTATTTTTGGTATGGCAGGAAACAAAGCATCCTTTTTTAATTTTTGTAATACTAGGTTATATAATAAAGTTATCATTGGAGATAATAAGCTCTGATTCTATTTTTATTAATATGGTATGGCAATCAGTTCCAATGGCTCACATTGCAGGATTGCTATCAGGAATAATAAGTATATTTGTAATTAAAACAATTTGCGGATTAATCCCTAATCTATAACGAATATCTTATTAAAATTCATTATTTCAAATGATTTCTTTATATGTGTCGTAGGGTTTCGTAGGATTAGTTTTCTTTTAGACTTTGACGTTTCACTACGTGCAATCAATAAAAAACCAAGACCTGCAGAGTCAATTTTTTTAGTTTGACTGAAATTTAAAATTAAAGTTTTTAGGTCTGTGCTTTTAAATTTATCTACTATTTCAATGAAATCTTGTTGTTGTCCAGAAACAAAACTATCGGGCATAGTAATTTCTCTAGAATCCATGTCGTCATTTTTTGAAAAATACATAATCTTTACACTACTATTGCTTTAACAGGGTGAGGTCTCCTTTCAACTCAGGATTGTATGCGTGTTTTTAATAAATGGAAAGAGAAATGTTAAAAAATATATGGTAATTGTATAAAGCTATAAATATAAAGAACTAAGCACTTACTTACCACTTGATAATAGGGTCAAAGTCGTTTTCTTCTTTTTTATTATTATTCTTTTTGTCTGAATCAGTCATATTTTTTAGCAAGTAATCAGCCAAATCTTGAGCAATCTTTTTTGCTCCATCAGCGTTAGGGTGTATCTTATCTTGTTGCATATAATGGGAATTTCTGTAATTAATTTTTTTTAGAAGGAATGGGTATAAAGGAACTTTATATTTTTTTGCAAGGTCGTAATATATAGAGTTAAACTCTTCTTGATACTGTACTCCATAATTGTTAGGAGCTTCTACTTCAGATAGAATAACAAAAGTTCCACTCTCCTGAGCAGTTTTAAGCATTGATTCCACATTGGACCTGATTACTTTGGTAGGGAAGCCTCTAAGCAGATCGTTACCACCAAGTGCTATAATGATAATGTCCGGTTTATGCTTTTCAAGAGTCCATTTAATTCTGTTGCGCCCTCCACCAGTGGTGTCTCCAGACACTCCACCATTTATTACTTTAACGTTAATTCCCTGACTTGTAAGTATTGTTTCAAGTTGGTGGCTCAATGATTCAAATTGAGCAAGCTTATAACCAGATATTATACTATCACCGAAGAGTAAGATTGAGGTTGCAGTTTTGGTATTAGCATGGGATATTGTGGAAAAACTAATAGTAATTATTATAACTAAAACACGAAAAAAAGACTTGGTCATGATTTCCCTTTCTAACATTTCACTAACTTTAAAAGGTCCTTCTGGCATCCCTACTTCTATTTTACACGATATTTATTTGAATGTACATAGTGGAGATTTTATTAGTATAACAGGTGCTTCAGGTTCAGGCAAAACTTCATTAATGATGCTTATAGCAGGCGTGGAAAAGCCTACTACAGGGCAAATAGTAATAGCAAAAGAGGATATTACCCATTTAGGTGAAGATGCTTTAGCGGCTTTTAGAAGAAATAATATAGGTGTAGTTTTCCAGAATTTTCATCTTATTCCTACAATGACTGCATTTGAAAATGTTGAAGTTGCTTTGGAACTTGCTGGTAACGAAAATGCTTCGGAAGTCGCAATGGAAAGCTTGAAAAATGTAGGTCTTGAAAAGCGTGTTAACCATTATCCTGACCAGTTGTCAGGTGGTGAGCAGCAAAGGGTGGCGCTTGCCAGAGCTTTCTCTACTCATCCGAAAATATTACTAGCTGATGAGCCGACAGGTAACTTAGATAGTGAAAATAGTAAATTAATTACTGACCTTTTGCTGGAGCTGAAAGAAAAATATGGCTCTACTTTATTACTTATAACCCATGATATGGAACTTGCAAAAAGGACTTCAAGGCAGTTTGTCATGCAAGATGGAAGGTTAGATGAAAAAAAATAATCTTCAGATATCTCTTAAATTGGCCAAAAAAGAATTATATCATGGCTGGAAACATTTTTCTGTTTTTGTAGCTTGCCTTATTCTGGGTGTTACGGTAATGGCTGCTGTAAATACATCGGGTTATATTGTAAAGAATTCTCTTAAAAATGAAGCGCAAAGCCTTTTAGGGGGAGATATTGAAATTAGAATAAGAGGCGTTGAAGCAACCGAAGAACAAAAGCAGTTCATAAAAAAATACGGTAAGATGTCATATGTTGCAACGCTTCGTTCTGTGATATTTGAAAAAGATATACATAATCTTGTAGAGATAAAAGCTGTTGATGATAACTACCCTTTAATAGGTAGTATAGAATTTAATGAACAAATATCGCAAAAAGACGTTTTTTCGGGGAATGGAATCGCTGTAGATAAGCTCCTTCTTGCACAAATAGGTCTTAAAATAGGTGATGAAATTAAAGTTGGTTCTTCTTCTTTTGTTGTGAAGGCGACTTTGAAAAAAGAGCCTGATAGAGCTGTTCAGATATTTAGTTTTGGCCCTAGGATTATGATGAGCCAGCAATCGCTTTCTACAACAGGTTTGGTAAGTACTTTTGCACTAATTGATCATAGATATAGGATAAAATTAGCAAATCCTTTGTTAATTGATGAGAATCTAGAAAAGCAAATAGAAAGTGAGCTTTTAAATAAATTTCCAGAAACATCATGGCGCGTTACTACGGGTACTGATGGGAACCGGACGTTGAGACGCTTTTTTGAACAGTTAATTGCTTTTATGACATTATCGGGGCTTGCCACTTTCTTAATTGCGGGAATTGGTATTGCAAGTGCTGTTAGAGCTTACTTAGAAAAAAAATCACAAACCATAGCGGTGCTGAAGGTTAACGGTGCAGCTCGAAGTGTTGTTTTTATGACCTATGTGTTGGTGATAGGCGGACTCTCTTTAGTTGGTGGGATAATAGGTGTTTTAATATCGGCTGGTATTACAACGTCGCTTATTCCGTTTATTGCAAATTTTCTTCCTTCTTTAAAAAGTAGTAATGGTATTTATTTGCCAGCTTCATTCTTGGCTATTTGGTATGGAATACTTATAGCATACTTGTTTTCAGTACCAGCCTTGTTCAGCGCTGTTAATGTGAGGCCGTCAATATTATTTAGAAGTAAGACTTCCATATTAAGGTTTAGTAAAGATAAAATAGTATATTTATCGGTTCTTATTATTGCATCCATCTTGTTACTTACTTTGTTCTTCAATAATGAAGACAAGGTGTTTATTGCCGGAACCGTAATTGTCTTTTTGTTCTCATTTGTTTTGTTCTGGTTATGCGCATTAGCTGTAAGGCTGACTACAAAAAGGATAAAGGTCAGGAAGTCATGGCTTAAAATGGCGTTGGGCAATATGCATCGTCCAGGCTCAACAACGGCAACGGTTATATTTGCGATAGGTATAAGTTTAACGGTTTTAATAGCTTTAATACTTACTGAGTCTAATTTTCAGTATAGGATAAATCAAATAATTGAAGAAAGAGCTCCATCGTTATTTTTAATAGACATACAGCCGCAACAAAAAGAAGAGCTCCAAGAGATGCTTTTAGAATATACTTCAAAAGACAATATCATGCTTTATCCAATGGTGCGTGGAAGAATAGTGAAAATTGCAGGAAAACCTGTTGAAGAGGTGAGTGTAAGCGAAGATGTGGACTGGGCAGTAAGAGGGGATAGGGGGCTAAGCTATAGTTTGGCTCCTCCAAAGAATGCAAATATTATAAAGGGAAAGTGGTGGGAGCCTGATTATAAAGGAGAACCTTTGTTATCAGTGGATGAGCGTTTCTTGAAAGGGATGGGCATGAAAATAGGCGATACTATGACCGTGAAAATATTAGGTAGTGACATAACGGCAAAGATAACCAGTTCAAGAGAAATAGATTACTCCACGTTTCAACTTAATTTTGCAATGATGTTCTCACCGGGGGTAATTGAGAGTTTTCCACATACTAGTCTGGCAACGGTGAATCTTGATGGAGGAAGTGACGAAGAGTTTGAGCTTGTAGGAAAAATTGCCAGAGGCTTTCCAGGTATTACTACTGTTCGCACCAAGGAAGTAGTGCAGCTTGTGCAGAATATTATGGAGAATATTGCCGTAGCACTTAGGGTTACAGTTGCTATAAGTTTATTTGCCGGACTCTTGGTTCTAACTAGTGCTCTGAGTGTTACTATAAATCAGAGGATGTATGATGTTGCCATATTAAAGGTTTTGGGAGCAAAACGTATAGATATACTGAAAAGTTGCAGCGCCGAGTGGATGATACTAGCTTTTGTAACGTCATTTATAGCAGCTAGTATTGGTACTACTGGGGCGTATCTAATCAATAGCCGACTTCGTGGCTCTGATTTCTATTTAATGCCACACGTTACGCTAACAACCATTATATCATGTATGATTGTTATATGGATAATAGGTTATATCGGCAATAGAAGGTTATTTAGCTTTCGTCCATCATCACTACTTAGAAATGAGTAGTGAGCTAGCTTAGGCTTTGTTCGCTATCAGTTCTTCTCATGGAAACTGATTCCGCATGTGATTTTTTTTGACTATTATTTGTATTATTGCTGGCTAGAGAAGTTTGGCTTGTGCAGCGCTCGCGGTCAGCCCAATTGCTGCGGTATGGTATTGGTGGGCAATAAGAACTTTTGTTTGCATCTTGTTCGTATAGAGGAAGTTCCCGTCCTTCATACTCTACAGTAGGGTGGTCTTTTGAAGAAGTGTTCTTGCTATGATCTTTTGTCATTTTTATCTCCGTAAAAATATGTTTGTTTAAGCTATTATTAAGACATAATAAAATTGGTATTATATTTATTATTGTTTTGCAACTTTTTAATATTATTTCCTAATGTAATAAAATAAATCTGTAAAACGACTGGTATTTAAGTTATAATTAATGTGTATAATACTTTAGGAAATTATTAGTCTGTAGGATTGATATTGAAGAAAAAACCTAAATACGTGTCATTCGACAATAATCTTCATCTCACTGCTTTATTTGGTGAGCATGATTGTAATCTTTTGAAAATTGAAGAAAAGCTGGAGGTTTCTATAACCTCTCGTGGAAATATGATATTTATATCCGGTGACAATGAAAAAGTTGTTCAGGCTGAGCATATATTGGAATCGCTATATCATAAACTAGAACAAGGTATGGAGGTAGGGATGAGTGAAGTTGAGGCGGCGATTAGAATGGTTTCAAATAACGTGAATGAAAAGAAAAAAACTAAGAATAAATTATTTGAGCAGGAAATAGTTGTAAAAACAGCTAAAAAGCAAATAGTGCCTCATTCAAATACCCAGAAGCAATATATTAAGGCTTTATATAAAAAGGATTTAGTATTTGCCAATGGCCCTGCCGGTACTGGTAAGACATATCTTGCAGTAGCTGTTGCAGCTTCAATGTTCTTAAATCATAAGGTCGAAAAGATTATATTAGCCCGTCCTGCTGTGGAAGCCGGAGAGAAAATAGGATTTTTGCCGGGGGATATGAAGGAAAAAGTCGATCCATACATGCAGCCTTTATACGATGCGCTACATGACATGTTCCCGGCTGAGAAAGTGCAAAAATATATCGATAACCGTGTTATTGAAATTGCCCCTCTTGCCTTCATGAGAGGGCGTACACTTAGAGATGCTTTTGTTATTTTAGATGAAGCGCAAAATGCCACTCCAACACAAATGAAGATGTTCCTAACAAGGCTTGGCGAAAATTCAAGGATGGTTATAAATGGTGACTTGTCTCAAATTGATCTTCCACCTCACAATAAATCAGGGTTGGATGATGCCCTGAATAAGCTTCGTGGTATTGATGACATTGGCTACGTTCAATTCTCGGATGAAGATATTGTTCGCCACAATCTGGTTAGTAAAATAGTTCAAGCTTATAAAGAGTAGCCCTAATCTAACATATCGGTTTGTTCAGTTTCAACTTTAGGGGTGGCTAAGCCTATATGGGTAAAGGCTTGCGGTGTAAGTATTCTGCCACGAGGTGTGCGTTGAATAAATCCAAGTTGCAATAAATATGGTTCAATTGTTTCTTCTATGGAATCACGTTGTTCGGAAAGACCTGCACAGATAGTTTCGACACCTACTGGGCCGCCAGAGTATTTTTCAGCAATAAAACGTAAATATCGACGGTCAGCGCTATCTAATCCAGAAGAGTCAACTTCCAGCCTACGTAAGGATTGGTCAGCAAGTTCTGACTCTATTATATCGTTGCCTGCAACTTCAGCAAAATCACGAACGCGCCTAAGTAGACGAAGGGCTATACGAGGAGTGCCCCTTGAGCGGTTTGCAATTTCAACTGCTCCATCTTCAGTTAATTTTGCATTTAAAATATTTGCTCCCCTTTCGATGACTAGTCTTAGTTCGTCAGGAGTGTAAAAATTCAAGCGGGTAGGGATACCGAATCTATCTCTCAGAGGGTTAGATAGTAAACCTAATCTAGTGGTTGCACCTACCAGAGTGAATTGTGGTAGGTCAATGCGTACGGTTCTGGCTGCGGGGCCTTCACCTATAATTATATCAAGCTGAAAGTCTTCCATTGCTGAGTATAAAACTTCTTCAACAGTTGTATTTAGTCTGTGAATTTCATCAATGAATAGAACGTCATTTTCTTGCAAGTTAGTAAGTATCGCAGCTAAATCACCAGCCTTTGAAAGAAGAGGGCCTGATGTTGCTTTAAAGCCAGTGCCTAACTCTCGTGCTATTATCTGCGCTATTGTAGTTTTTCCTAATCCTGGAGGGCCGTATAAGAGGACATGGTCAAGTGCCTCAGACCTTGATTTTGCTGCTTGGATAAAAACACTTAAGTTATTTTTTGCGTGTTCTTGTCCGATAAAATCGTCAAAAAAAGAGGGGCGCAGGGTTACTTCTGAGGTGTCTTCTTCAATGCGGTTTGAATCAAGGATGTTGGTCATTACAAAGCTATTATAATTTATCAATTAGCAGATAGTATAAGCAAAGGCGCCTAACTTTCAAATGTTAATAAATGTATTTTGTTTGTGTATAGTTATGATAAGGTATGATATAATTTATGTATATTAAAGCTATCTAACATGAGGTGGTGGTTGTCTTATGATTGATTACACCAAGAAAAAGAATAGAGGCAAGCATGCTTCTAAACTTCCTACCCAGAAAAAAGATCCTGTTCTAAAGGAGTCTTATGGCTTCATTTGGGTTATTGTAATGATACTTATCATGTATGTTATCAGTAATACCAATACTGATATTAAGTATAAATTATTTGATAAGGTTTCTGAGATACAAAGTTCTTTTAATAATAAGAAGCCAGTTGAGTCTAATAAGCCTAAATATAGTAAAATACGTTTTATAAATTCAAGTAATCAAATTAGAAAAATATATTGGCTCAATAACAAGAATAATAAGAGGAGGTTCTATAGAACCTTACGGCCTAACCAAAGTTATGTTCAGGATACATACCCTCATCATATGTGGCTTGTTACCGACTCTAGAGATAATGAACTTGCAAAATTTTATCCAAAAGGTGCAGAAAGTAGTGTTAAAATGTATGACGAATATATAAGGCAAATTGATGATAATTAATCTTTAAAGAATCACCCTTTTCCAAGCTCTTTTAGTCCATTGCGAATTAATAGGTCAATTGGTGCATTGTCATTTTGTGCGGCTATCTTTGTTATAACATTATAAGCATCTGAACGGCCGTAACCTAAATTAACTAACGCTGAAATAGCATCATTTATATTGTTATTAGCTTCCATAACTGCATTGGTAGAGTTCGTAGTTACTGCCGCAGGAGATGAGGCGTATTCGAATTTGCCTTTTAGTTCTGTTATTATGCGTTCTGCAAGTTTTGGCCCTACACCTGATACGGCTTTAAATGCTGACTTATCTTGAGCAGCAATGGCATTTGCAAGTTGAGATGGGTTTAAAACTGAAAGTATTGCAAGGGCTACCTTAACTCCAACTCCACTTACTTTTGTGATTGTTTTGAAGGTTTCTTGCTCGTCGGCAGAAGCAAAGCCAAATAGGTGTATGTGGTCTTCACGCACATGTGTTTCTATATACAGCGATGCGGCTTCACCTTTTGAAGGTAAGTTCCTTAATGTGTTTGCAGAGCAAAAGACACCATAGCCAACTCCACCAACATCAATAATTAAAGAGTCTGTTTCAATGTTGTCGATTTTACCTTTTAGCTTTCTTATCATTCTTTATGCCTTTTTATTTTTATATGAGTATAAAAACTAATTATGCTGATTCAAGCAACTTATTCATTGTATTGTGCTGACAGTGGCATATTGCGACAGCTAATGCGTCGGCTGCATCTTCACTTGTTATGGCGGCTTTTGGCAAGAGTGTTTTTACCATCATGGCTATTTGCGATTTATCAGCCCTTCCTGCGCCTACAATAGTTTTTTTTACTAAAGTTGCTGCATATTCATATGGGTTAAGGCCATTTAGAGAGCATGTTAAGATGGCTGCGCCTCTGGCATGGCCTAATTTTAAAGAGGATAGGGGGTTTTTATTTACAAATGTTTCTTCAATTGCACATTGGTCAGGAGAATGTTTGTTTATAACATCCTGAAGGCCGTCTTTTATAAACAGCAGCCTGTGTGCAAGGGAATCTTTTGGCTTTGAACTAATGGTACCGCAGGCAATGAATGATAATTTATTATCTTGTCTGCGAATTACTCCCCATCCTGTGTGACCAAGGCCGGGGTCTATGCCAAGTATTATGTTCATTTTATTTTTTGCCATATGAATTTATTTAAGCATCTACCATTTTAGGAGATATACAAGTAAAATTCTTTTGGCTGATAGCAAAATATTTTATCGATTTATAAAATACTAGCTAGCTAATTTCTCAGCTATTGCATCAGGGATGATGAAATTTCCGTAGACTTCCTGAACATCGTCATCGTCTTCTAAGTTATCAATAAGCTTGATAACTTTTTCAGCCTTATCTTCATCTAGCTCCATAGGGTCTTTTGGTTTCCACCCAAGTTTAGAAGCTTCAGCTTCACCAAATTTCTTTTCTAATACATCACGTATTTCAGCGAAACTATCAGGGCTACAAATTATAACATGCAGTTCATCATCAGACTCAACGTCATCAGCACCTGCGGTTGCGGCTTCTTCAAACATATCGTCAGCCGATGCAACATCCGCTTTATATTCAATCATTCCAGCTTGATCGAACATGAAATTCACGCTGCCGGTTTCACCTAGGTTTCCGCCAGCTTTGGTAAATATGGAACGCACATTCGCTGCGGTACGGTTTTTGTTATCTGTAAGTGTTTCAACAATTACTGCAACGCCACCAGCTGAATATCCTTCGTAACGCATCTCTTCATAGTTCTCGCCTTCAATAACGCCAGATCCTTTTTTGACAGCGGTATCAATTCTATCTTTAGGAACGCCTTGTTTCCTGGCCGCTGCAAGAGCTGCTCTTAGTCGTGGATTAAAATCAGGGTCAGGTTGACCTATTCCGGCTGCAACTTGAATTTCTTTTGTAAGTTTGCTAAATTCTTTAGCGCGCTTTGCATCTTGTCCTGCTTTTCTATGCTTGATGTTTGCCCATTTAGAGTGACCTGCCATGATATATTTCTCTTATTTTTGTATAAATTATTTTTTAATTCGTCTTTTGTGACATTGAGGGTAAGGCATATAAACATATAGTGTCAAAAAATGCAAATATACAAAAAAGTTTTTTCTATAAATGCTAAGTTTTTCTTAATATTTCTTTGTCAGTAATAATATAGTCAACTGGCATGTCTTGTTCGTTTGTAGGAATCTCATCTGATTCTTGAAAAGAATAGGCGTACCCTATGGAAATAAAGTCATATTTTCTTTCTTCTAAGTGTTTTAGTGTGCGGTCATAAAATCCCCCCCCATAGCCTAGCCTGTTCATGTTTCTATCAAATGCTAGAAGAGGTAATATTATTATGTCTGGTATAACAGATTTGTTGTCTGGTTCTTGTATATTAAAGAATTTGCTTCGATGTAGTTTTTCGCCATGTTGCCATTTTTGAAAATCAAGTGGGGAGTCCTTTGCTTTTATAACAGGTAAAGCTGTTGTAGCTCCTTGTGTGGAAAGTTTCTTAAGAAGCGATAGCGTGCTTAATTCATTATTTGCAGGGTAATAAGCGCTTATGATTTTATTGCAACTTTGAGGAAAGCTTTCAAGAAAAATTTTTTCAGCATTTTCCTCGGCAACATTTCTTTTTGATGTAGTAAGTTCGTTCCTTAAGTTTAGAAACTTCTTTCGTAAAATTTCTTTTGATTCTCTATATAGCATTTAATGCAACTGTAGTGAATATGTAAAAGTTAGAATGGGACCGCAGAAACCGTAGATATACTTGAGTCGCCAAGAGACCAAGTTCGTACAAAATCAGCCATATAACCGGAACACGTTCCGGACAGTGACAGCTTTATCTAATTTTAGTATCGCCTCCGGGAATACGTAATCTTACGCAAATCGCAGCTAACCCATCCTTTATACTATTTTATCTGCTTTCAATAAGATTTGCAAGATTTTCTACGTACTGTGCAATAGGTTCTATAGCGTCAGCTAAGGTATTGTTAACAATTTCAGCATGTTGCGATAAAGTTATAGTTTCTTCTGAGCCAAAATTTGTTTTTGGTTCATTGTTATTAGCACCGTTTTCTTTTAATGATGACATTTCATCTTCCATCATTAATGCGGTAAACGCCAAAACTACATTATCACTTGCAGTTCCACACGTTTTTGCCATTGCGTCAACTCTTACACAAAGATTTTCTGCTAACTTTTTGATTTTTAGCTCTTCTCCGTCGTCGCAAGCTATGCTGTAGTTTTTGTTGCGTAATGTAAAATTAACTGTAGCCATAATTAACCATTATCTTTTAATATAGTTTCCAAATTTTCAATGTGCTCGTCCAGGTCTTGTATAACCTCGGTACGTATCTTTTTTTCATCCTTTAAGCGGGAATTTTGCTTTTTAATTAGGGAATCAAGGTTGGTTAAAGAATTTTTAAGCCGTTCTTTCGCATTTGCTAATCGTTTTTCTGACGATGATTTTTGATCTTGCATTGTATCTACACCATTACTTAATTTTTTCACTGATTATTTTTTTTAGGATGAATATTAATAATACTTATGATAATGAAAGTAAACTATTTATAGAAAATATTTTCATAAGAACTACAGTCATTGCAGATACTCTGGGTTGAAAAATTAACTAAAATTTAACTCTTACGTAGTAGTATTATATGCAATGAACTTTACTGATTTACTTCTATATGTTAAGTGTTTGTTTATTTTATGATTTTGGTTTAGCCAAATTGTTTGTTTCGATGCAAAAAAAAATATAGGTTTGGTTGTGAAATTAAGTTTACAAAAGAAATTCTTATTAATTGGTTTGATAACCTCATTAATTGTTTTGTCTATGGTAGTAGAATCTATTGTAGTTAGTAATCAAAAAGTTGACCAAATAAAGAACATGAGATTGATAGCTATTGTAACCCAGCGTCATATGGAAGGTGATATGATGCATGATGCAATTCGTAGTGATGCGATGTCTGGGGTGCTTTCTATCTTAAAGAGTGATGAAGGGTCTTTAAATAAAGCAAAGAGTGATTTGCAGGAGCATTACAATATTTTTAAAGAAAATATTGTAATGAACAAAAATGAACCTTTGCCAGAAAACATTAAAGCACTATTTGATGGATTACTTGTTTCATTGGAAAGTTACAAAGAGGCTACAAAGCAGCTATTAAATGGAGGTGAAGAAAATGTTGATTTGTTAAAAGAGGCTTTTGAGACAAAATTTGAGGCAATGGAAGTTCAAAATAGTTCAATAAGTGAGGAAATTAACAAATGGGCGCAATCTGAAGAAGGTACTTTTTTGAAAGTAGCAAAAGTTTCAAAAAATGTTCAATTGACACTATCATTTCTAGCGATTTTATTATCATTATTTGTTCCGTTTTATGCATGGAAGTCTGTTTTTACTCCCTTATCGAAAATAATATCGTCTATGAAACAATTGGCAGAAGGCAATTCATCTGTAGAGATAATTAATTCCAAGAGAAAAGATGAAATAGGTCAAATGGCTTCTGCATTGGCAGTTTTTAAAGAAGATGCGATTGAAAAAGAAAACCTTGAAAAAGAGCAAAAAATTGCTGAGCAAAAAGCTGAGGAAGAGAAGAAAGTTGTAATGGAGAATCTTGCAAACAGATTTGAAGAAAGGGTTCAGGGAATGATACAATCTGTAGCAGCTTCTGCAACGGAACTTATGCAGACAGCGGAGTCTATGGTTGGTGATGTAAATGATGTAGACAAAAAATCTATAACTGTGTCAGAGTCATCTAATAGAACATCAAGTAATGTTGCGACTGTTGCTTCGGCTTCAGAGCAAATGTCGGCGTCTGTAAAAGAAATATCGAGTCAAATAACAAGATCTACATCAGTAGTAAATGACGCGGTCAAAAAAACAGAAGATGCTGAATCAAGTGCAAATTCACTAGAGAGTGCATCAAAGCAAATAGGAAGCGTAGTTAACCTTATCCATGACATTGCAGAACAAATAAATCTTTTGGCACTTAATGCTACAATAGAGTCAGCAAGGGCTGGAGAGGCAGGAAAAGGGTTCGCAGTTGTTGCATCTGAAGTAAAAAATCTTTCAAACCAAGCTACTAAGGCAACGGATGAAATCTCTAGCCAGATAGATAATGTTCAATCGATTTCTGCAGAGGTATTTGATGCCTTAAATGCTATAAAGGCTGCTGTTGATAAGGTTAATGAATATTCGGGCGGAATATCTGCTGCAGTGGAAGAGCAGACTGCTACTACATCTGAAATAGTCGAGAATATGATGGTAGCTTCAAAAGGTACTAAAGAGGTAAATGACAATATTTCAGATATAACTAAAATTGCCTCTCATGCTAAGGATTCGTCGATGCAAATGATGGATGCGTCTCGCTTGCTTTCTCAGGAATCTGAGCAGCTAAGTCAGGCAGTTTCTGTGTTTTTGCAAGAAGTTAGAAATGGTTAGTATAATTTCTTTTTAAATTTTCCTTTATGTAAAAATTTCATATTAATAAGTAATTAACCTCGCACATATTTTGTACGGGGTTAAATTTTTAATTTCCAAAGATTAAGAAGTTAAAATAATTAATTGTTATATTGAGTTTTTTGTGTTAGTAGTTCCACAATATTATAAAAAGTAAGAGAGATGCATAATGAATTTTAGAACGGTTTTATTAACTATATTCTCATTTATAAGTTTTATTTGTGTTTTTTCGACGTCAGCGATTTCAAGCCCAATGATATATAAACCAAACAATCCGTCTTTTGGTGGCTCTCCTTTTAACAGTAGTCATTTTCTAAATTTAGCTAATGAGCAGAAGTCTTTTCAAACTAGCAGGACGTCTGTTCCGAGGACTGATCCATTGCAAGATTTTTCCAGAACTGTTCAGCGTAGCCTTCTAAGTAGATTGTCTCAAGATATATCTGATGCGATACTGGGAGAAAATGCTCAGGATTCAGGAACATTTATTGTTGGTGAAAATCAGATATTCTTTGAAAGAATAGGTGATGATATATCTATTGATATTAATGATACTACAACAGGTAATTCTGTAAATATAGTCGTTCCGGCTAGTGCATCTCAATAAGAAAGTTAAAGTATGAAAAAGTCAATTATACCAATGCTTGTGGCAATGTTTGCTTTGTCATCTTGTTCTTCTGGTGTTGTACCATTTGAAATAGGTTCGCAGCCGCCTAAATTATCTCAGGCTACTAGAGTAGGGGTAGCATTAAAGCAATTGCCAAAGGCTAAAAATAAAACTGTTGTAGCCACATATAAATTTAATGACCAGACAGGTCAGCATAAGCCTAACGGTAATTTTAGTGAATATTCAAGAGCGGTAACTCAAGGTGGCCTTCCTGTGCTGAATCAGGCTTTATATGATGCTGCAAATCAGGGGTGGTTTACGGTATTAGAGAGAGAAAACCTTACTAACCTTATACAGGAACGGAATATAATTTCCAAAATGCGTATGCAGTATAAGCCTGCAAACGGTAAGAAATTGCCTCCTATTCCTCCTATGTTGTATTCTGGTATGATTTTAGAGGGGGGAATAGTTTCATATGAATCAGATACATTAACTGGTGGCTTAGGAGGGAAGTACTTAGGTATTGGTGGCTCTACAGAGTATAGGCAAGATGTTGTTACCGTATATCTAAGAGCCGTTAGCGTGAAAACTGGTGAGATACTTTTATCGGTAAATTCGTCTAAGACTATTTATTCGGCAGGGTTATCGGCTGGTGCATTTAAGTTCTTAAGTATAGATAAATTATTAGAAATAGAAACTGGCGTGACTGTTAATGAACCCCCGCAGCTTCCAGTAAAGCAGGCAATAGAGATGGCCGTTTATTCATTAATAATGGAAGGTTCTATTAAGAATCTCTGGAAATTTGAAGATGATGTAGTTGGCCAGGTGCTGGTAGATGATTACGTTAGAAGAAGGAATGAACCTTACGAAGACTTTGAAAATGTTTTTGAGGTTATGTCATCTAAAAAATTGAAAGAGCAATATTTACAGATTCCTGAGAATGAAGGAAATCTTTCAGACTTGCAGAAAGTTAGAAGGCGGATTTTGATGACAAAAAAGATTAGGCAAGAGCTAGAGAAAGCTGATAAGAAAAATGTAGTAGAAGCTATTAGAGCGCATAAAAACGGAAAAAAAGCTATAGATAAGATTGAGGAAAGAAGTATAGAAGATGTAATCAACAGCATTTATTGAAGCTTTCTGTTTAGGCTTTAACCATAAAAAGATATATCTAATAACAGAAATGGATAGCGTCTTTTTGGTAGGTTGGGATGTTATTATCTAGCTCTATTGAGAGAATTTCCTTCAATAAAATCTTTCGTTACAACTTCCCAAGATTTGAAATTTTTTAATATAGATTCGTTTATTGAGCCGTGTTTTTCATTTTTAGGATGTGATTCTTGATTGTAATCACTCATTTTAAAATCATTTAATGAATCGGTTATGTTTTTTGCAACGTCAGATACTTTCTTTAGTTTATCTGCTTCTTCATCACCCCAAGTTTTTTGAGCAATATCAAGAACCGTGTCTTCGTAATATGATTTGTTAGTAGTAGTTTCATTGATGCCATTATTTTCTACATCGCCGTTGTTTTTTTTGGTCCATTTTTCAAGCCAGCCTATGCTTGTATCATATCTGGTTTCGTTAAGGTTAGCTCCAAGAGCTATAAGTTTTACGGCTCGTTCTTTTGCGCGCTTTGAAGGGTTTTCTTGAGAAGCTATATTAAATAGCTGGTTAGTCGGTTTATCAAATAAAGGAAGCATGACATCATCATTTTCTTGGTCTCTTATCTCGGCAGTTGGATCCATCTGCTTTTTAACATACTGGGTGGTCATAAAAGCCAATTCTTTATATAGCTGGTGATTTTCTTTTTCGAAAATATCAACAACAGAATTGCCATCATTATTTTTTGCATTAGGGTTCATGCCACTTGTAAATAGCTGTTTAATAATTTCCATGCCGTATACGGTATGTAAGCTAGCATCCTCTTTGCTGGTGCTTGAATCAGATGTTTTTTGCACGGTTTTTTGTGCAACTATATGAGCCAGATTATTTCCTTCATCATCCATAATCATATCAGGGTTGAAGCCATATAGAACTCTATTTAAAACGCCATGCATCAAGTCGTTATCTATAAGGTAATGCATAGTTTTTTTTGCTGCTGCATCTTTATCGGATAACTTTGGTGACGAACTAATTGGCTTTTTATTTTCATTTTCACCGTCATCTTCAAGTCCGTCAAGGAGCTTCCAAGCTTTTCTTGAACTAACTATATCAGAAAATTTATTATCTCTTCTTCCAAAATGGCTTATAGAATCAGAAGGTCGTTTATTTTGAGGGCTTATAAATGAGTTTGTAAAAGAGAAAAGTAGCGGTGTAAAATATATAGCAGGCTTCATAAGTTGCTTGTCAGTTGATTGATTAAAACTTTAAAATATAACTGCAAGTGATTCCAATAACAATGTTTTTGTAATCATATGATTGTGTGTCTGGAGGGTGTTTTTAAACTTATGGGGGTGTGTGCCTGTAGCTTTTATGAATTCATTTAATTACTGACGCCGAACATGTGGCCGTGCTGATTATGTGGGAAAGTGCCTATTGCCAAAAACAGCTAAAAGCCTTATATAGTAATGGCAAACGTGGGGATGGCGGTACTTTTGCCGCTTTTTTATGGCCTTGTGCCGCAGCTTTTTGAAACCAGTATATTGCTTTTTTCTTGTTTTTTTGTATATCGTTTCCCTTCCAGTATGCAATTGCTACTTGGTATTGAGCATTTACATTTCCTGACTCAGCTTATTTTAAGTTTTTTTCAAACTGACTATTACTTTTTTGCTGCGACAATTTATCCGTATTCTTTTTAGTATGTTTGCCTATCTCTATTTTAAATGGCAATTCTACTTCTTTAAACTCTGAAGTATCAAGCAGTTGTATAGATTTTATGGGGATCTCTGTGTTTAAAGTAGCCGAATAACTCCACTCCTTTCTTTTAATTGATTTGATATAAAAGGGTAATGATTGACCATGCTCACCTTGCAAGTCAAAAAATGCTTTAGTTTCGGATAAATCAACTTGTATCTCTGTCGGTGAAATAAGTGATACTTTATATGTAGTTTCCATATCTTCGAACGGAGTTATTTCTTCTGTTTGGCCAGTTTCATCTAAATATATTGTTGTTATGTCTACATTGCGTATAACATATGTGTTTAGATAGCCTTCTATAGTATTTATATCTTGTAACTTTGAATTCTCACTAAGACTAATTACATCCCAGAAACTGAATTGTGACATTGTATCTAAATCTATTTGGTCAAAACCAAGTACGATATTATCTCCATTATGATTATAAACTTTTTCAATATATAATGAGCCGTAACCTCGCAAAGATAGAGCTGCATGCATATCTATACTAGATGGATATATTAGACCTGAAATTTTGTAGTCTGCGGTTTTTCTTTTTTTGTACTCATCATTTTCATAATATCCAATAGATCCTCCACCTTGTTCAGTAATTTCAGTTATATCAATGGTAAATTGGTTAAAATTTGTGCTTGCTAAAGTCTTAGAATCGTTGGTATTTTGTACCGAAGTTTTAATAAACTTTGATACATCTACTTCCGATATTTGGAATTTTTGATTTGTGTATTTTTCGCTTAAGCTTGTTCTGACGTTAGAAATGCTTTTTGTATTATTTAACTCTTCATTTCCAAGTTTTTTATTTTCTTGTTTTGCGTTGTTTAGCTTGGAAGATTTGATTTCAAATGGTAATTCCACTTTTTCAGATTCGGTAGCATATATTATGTCAACAGACTTAATGGGTTTTTCTGTTTTATATATTTTACTAAAATAATATTTATTATGCCTATCGCCTATAGACTCCTTTTTAATCACTAATGGAAGCCCATCTTCTCCTTTTGGAATAAAAATTGCGTCATTTCCGCCATTGTTATAGTCTGAAACACCTTGAAGGATTTTAAGTTCGGTTGGGGTTGTAAGAATTGCCTCAAATTCATCATAATCAGGAGTTTCAATTTTTTTTATTTTATTTTCTTTTTCAAAAAAAATAGTTTCTTTCCTAACTTCGGTAGCTACGTCTACCTTTAATTTACCTACAATTTTAATTATATCTTCGATTTTAATGCTTTCTTCAAAATCGTGATGGCTTTTATAGTAGGTATTAATATTATAACTCAATTCAATCTCATTAGAGAAAATAGTAAAAAAGTTTGATTTAGCAAGGTGGTTTTGGTTATATTTATTATATCCATCTGTTATGTCATCTAAGCCTTCAGCATCATTTAAAAATTCATTTTTTCTGCCTTCAACAAGACCTTCATCAATCTGATAGATACTTTTATTTATCTCTAACTCAATGTCTTTAATAACTATTGGTTTACCTTTATTTGAGGTGTAAACTCTCAAATAAATTTCTTCGTCTTGTACTCCGATTACGTCAATGGTAAATGGCCCTGAGTATGCAGCGAGTTTCTTATCTGAAAGTAAGGGAGGTTCAGAAAGAAAGCTTTCCAGCTTAATTTTAGTCGTTGGGAATTCTTCTTCTTCAGCGGCTTTTTCTAATTCTTTCGTACTTTTATATTTTGAATGCTTTATTGAAACATATGTTATGAATCCAGCAGTAGGTATTGCGTAAACAAGGGTTAGTATAATAAAATATTTCCAGAATTTTGATTTTCTTTTGTAGTCATAAATAACAACAGTTCCTGATATTATATCATGAATGGAACGGTGACGCTTGTTTAAAAGGCAAGGTATAAATAACAAAAATAACGTAAGTAAAAAGCTGATTATATTTATTATATGCGAAGTAATAAAAAATATAATTACAGAACTAAAGGCCGAAGAATAAAAGATTTTTTTCGTGTTTTGAATTAAAAGTTGTATCCCATCAATACCCGCACCCTCGATAAGTAGCTTTACTATAAATATAATAGCTAAGCTGATTAAAAATGACGCTATAAGGAAAGATATTATTGCAATTAAAAACCTAAAGCATGTTCTCAATATCCCAATAGGCTCTAATGTTTTATGGTGTAAGACTTCAATTCCCAGAATTTTTTTTCCAAGCGTCCTACTGTATTTTACAGTAGGAAATACAAAATAAAAGTAAAAGGCAAACAAAATTGGCATTATACTAGCAACGATTCCCCACCCTGTCGACCGTACACCATATGTTGTAAGGTTAAAAAGAGATAGTATCAAAGATAAAAAGATCGAAAAAATAAGTACTACGATTAGATTGAAAATAAAGAATAGTTG
>Ga0213866_10000616_pt1 | contig 27836 bp, 26 predicted proteins | sample PICome_11_FD_160079 | JGI IMG/M metagenome (GOLD analysis project Ga0213866, IMG submission 160079) | Coastal seawater microbial communities near Pivers Island, North Carolina, United States - PICO284 | ecosystem: Environmental > Aquatic > Marine > Coastal | place: USA: North Carolina... | reverse complement strand
GGTCGCGATGGCGGGGCTGGCGGTGGCGCTGACGGGGTTGGGGCTGGTGATGGCTTGGCGGATGGACTCGACGGCCGGCTACCACGCAATGATGAACATCCTGCTGATGCCCATGTGGTTCCTGTCCGGCGCGGTGTTCCCGGCGGCGACGGCCCCGGTGTGGATGAAAGCGGTCATGGCGGTCAACCCGCTGACCTACGGCCACCAGCTCGTGTCGGGCCTGCTGCTGGGCGACGACGCGCCGGCGGGCCTGGTGCCGATGTGGGCGGCCGGGCTGATCGTTGTCGGCTTCGCGGCGACAATGGTGGCGTGGGTCTCAAGGCTGGCGGGCAAACCGGCCTAAGATGAAGCTGATGAACAAAGCCCTTTTCAACCTGCCTGTGCTCACGGCTGCGGCGTTCTCGCTGGCGGCGACGGCGGTGATCGTGGCGCTGGTCTTCGCAGAAAAGCCCGAAGAGCCCTCGCTGCTGCTCGACGAGCCGATGCCCGTGCCCGACTTCGAGGTGCTGGGCCACGACGGCGAAACGATGACGCGCAAAAGCATGCTCGGCACGGTCTGGGTCTGCGACTTCTTCCTGACGCGGTGCAACGGCATCTGCCCGATCCTTGGCCGAACGATGGCGGATCTGGGTGACGATCTGTCAAAAGATGAGTCGCTCGACGATGTGAAGCTCGTCAGCTTCAGCGTCGACCCCGAGCACGACACGGTGGAGCAACTCAAGCTCTACCGCAAGATCAACATGGGCGTGTGGGACCGTGGGGACAAGGACCGGCGCGCAGAGATCAACCGCCGATGGGTGCACACCCGGGCGGACGAGCAGGAGCCGTTCTGGGAGATAGTCGAGGGGTTCAAGCTGTACGTAGGTCCGTCGGAGGACGACCCGAGCACGCCGGTCGCGCACAGCGGGAAGCTGGTGCTGATCGACAAGGCGGGCAACATCCGCGGTTACTATGACGGGCTGACCGAGATGGACATGCCGGCCCTGCTCGCGGATGTCCGCCGGCTGGTCACGGAATCGGACTGATCGGACGCCTCGTCTATGCCGAGTACCAACCCCAACCTGTTTGAACCGCCGACGGCAGAGCAGTTGTCCCGGCACCTGGAGCAGCACCCGGCGATCAATGTGGGGGGCTTGCAGGGCCGTGGGTCGTTGCTACTGATGGTTGCGGTCGCGGGGCTGGGTCTGATCCTGATGAACCAGCCCGGGTTCGCCCTGCTGCCGTTGCTGGGACTGTTGGCGTTGATGGCCTACCTGTCCGGGCAGGCACGCACCGCAAGAGAGCTGCAGGCCCGCGTGAACCGGGTGTGGGAGCTGGCGATGATCCGGCGGTACCGCGAGGCGCTGGGCCAGGCGTGGGACCTCGTGCCCGCCTGCCGGACCAAGCCCGATCTGCACGGCCGAGCCGTCACGGTCATCGCGCACATCCTCGGGGAGCTGGGCAAAGACGAAGCCGCCGAGGTTGCCTACGGCTACCTGATGGATCGGCTGCCTGCGGACCACCCGTTGGCGTTGAGGCTGCGTGTGCAACGTGCCGTCGCGGCGCTGTGCAGCGGGCGGCTTGCGGACGGGGATGAGGCGCTGCGCAAGGTGCGCGGCGCCGCGGAGAGCAGCACCGACCCGACCCTCGCCGCGTCGGTGCGGATGGCGCGCCTCGTGCAGGATGTGCACACCGGCCACTACGCCGACGCGATCAGTGAGGCCGAGCAAACCGAGGCGGCGCTGCTCCCGCTTGGGATCGATGCGGCGTACGGGCACGGGTTGCTGGCCCTCTGCTTCCACCACCTCTCGGAGCGCGACCCCGCTGCCGATGCGCCGCAGAAGCAGCAATTGGCCGAGCGCGCCAAAGCGCTCTGGGACAAAGCCACGCTGCTGATCCCCGCGTCCGCGCTGGTCTACCGGCACCCCGACCTGAAACCGCTGCTCCACCCGCCAACCGATCCGAGCACGACGATTGAGCCGGCACCGCCCGAATAGCCCCACACCCCATGACGCAGCAAACCCAGACCAACTTCAGCATCGACCGCTTCACCAAGCAGATGGCGAATGACGAGATGCTGCGCAGCCTGTTGATCGCAGGCATCGTCATGGCGCTGTTGGTCTCGCTGCTGCTACCGGGTGTGTCGTGGCTGTCGAGCCTTGTCGCGCCGGCGGTGCTCCTGGGTCTATGGCTATGGCTGTCGGTTTCGACGGCCAGGGTCGCGCGGTCGCTGACGACCTTCGGCGAAGTGATGGCATCGGACCCGGCGCAGGCCGAAACTGCGATCGAAGAGATGCTGCGTATCCGACCGGTGATGCGTTGGGCACGGCTGCTGAGCTACCACCGGCTCGCGGGGCTGCGCCACCTGCAGCGGCGGTTCGGGGAGACGGCAGAGATCTGCCTGTGCCTGCTCAATCAGCCGCTCAAGGGCCCGGCGCTGGCAACACGTCCGCACCTGCTGTTGATGCTGGCCGAGGCGCAACTTGAGCTCGGCAACCTGCCGGGCGCGTACCACGCGCTGGCGCACCTGCAGCAGACCCGGCTGGGGTTGGCTCAATCGCTGCAGCGACTGGCGATCCAGACGCGGTACGAGCTGGCGGTCGGGGCGTACGACGCGGCGATGCACCGGGCGCGTGCGAAGGTCGAGCTGGCCGAACTGATGCCCGCGGCACACTGTGCGGTGGTTCATGCCATGCTCGCGACAGCGGCAACCCACACCGGCGAGCAGCGCAAGGCCGACTGGCTGTGGCAACGCACCCGGGCGCTGGCGTCGCCGGAGCTGCTGGGCCAGCTCGAACAAGGGGGCTTCGGCGTCGCGGTGGTCGAGCACGACGAGATCGCCGAGGGGGCACCCGCTTGACCTGTGCCCCGACCGCGTCACAATGCACCGGTCCCTGACTCGCTGAACACCGAAGGCCTGGTTATGCAACTGATGTCGTGGCAAATCGCTCGCTTGGGCAGCCGGTTCGGCATGCTGTTCGAGCCGTACAAGCACCGGGTCATGCACAGCGCGATGGGCCGGCTGCTGGATCGCCCGATGGACCTGTGCGTCGGTATGGTCGAGCCGGACGGCACCGAGCGCACACTTCCCTTCACGACGATCGGTAAGCCGCTGGTCAACTGCGAGCAGTTCGAGCGTTTCAACTCGATCACCTACCGCGGTTACTCGGGCAAGCACAACATCCGGTTCGAGCTGAACATCCACAGCCCGTTCTATCCACAGGACGAGAAGCTGTGCCTGCTGCCGGTGTTCTACCTCGAGTTCCGCGTGCACCACGTGATCCATGCGCGCTGGCGTCAGCAAGCGCAGGAAGAAGACATGAAGGTGCGGCTGTTCCTGCGGATCAAGCGGCCGGACACACAGGTGTTTGTGGATGAACAGCAGATCCACATGAAGTACGACAACCACCTGTCGTTCAATGCCGACAGGTCCAGCCCGTTCCCGGAGACGAATCCGCCGCCGCAGGGCGGGCCGACGGTGCAGGCCTTGGAGCGGATCGTTTCGCTCAACCCCGAGGCCGAGCCGACCGCGGAGGGCGACGGGCTGACGATCCAGATGCCGGTGACGATGCCGGACCAGGGGACCAAGTGGCGGCTGGTGTGGTGCGCCCACGTGGCCGAGCCGATTGCGAAGGTGAGCCGCAACCAGGCGGAGACTTACGACGCGAGCTTCCGCTACGTCGACCACTGGCCGACGATCGACGACGTCGTTGAAGAAGCGGTCTCCACGCGCGACGACCACCTCGCACACTCGCGTCGGATCGAGAAGCTGATCCAGCAGGCGTCCTTAAACATCGCCCAACAGCACCTGGTCAGCCAGTCCTGGCAGTCGTACCTGGCCAACACGTTCTGGCTGAGTCACGAAGACCCGGGGGTTGCGGAAGAAAAGAGCCCGCCTGGCACGCGCAAGCCCTGGTTCTCTGTGATCGAGGGCTCAAGGCTGCTGCAGTCCAACCTCAACGCGGAATGCAACGCCGCGATGTTCTACCTTGGCATGTGGCCCAAGCTCTTAAAGATGATCCTCAGCCAGTTCCTGGAGCGTGTCACCGAGCACGAGCCCAGCGGCGGCGCAATCGTCGACCACGACTTGGGCGGCGCACTGGACATGGCCGTGCCCGCGTACGACCACCCCTCGCCCACCGATCAGAACGCGGACCTACTCGCGCTGATGCAGACCTACGCGCGCTGGGCCGGAGACACCTCGCTGGTTCAGGAACACCACGCGCTCATCACCAAGCTCGCCAAGTACCTGCACTGGACCGACCGCGACCACTCGGGCTTCCCCTCCACCGGCGTCTCCACCACGCACGGTTCGCGGTACTCCCCGGCCTTCCGCTCCTCGCCCAAGCAGACCTACCTCGCGGTCAAGCGCGTCGTGGGCCTGCGCGCCGCCGCCGACCTGCTCAAGCACGCCGGTACGCCCGACGTCGCACCCGACGCCAAGGCCTTCGAAGAGGAGGCCGAGGCCTCGGCACCCAAGATCGTGGAAGAGGCCTGGTACGCCGACCACTTCATGGTCTGCGTCGACCCCGCCTTCACGCAGAGCGCCGGGCAGGACCTGTCCAACGTCTACTGCATCTACAACGCCAACGCAGAGCTGCTGCCCATGATGGTCGGCATGCCTACCGCCCTGCCCGAGGATCTGCTCACCAAGGACCTGTCCAGCGGCAAACGCGAGACGACCCGACGCTATGGCTGCTGCAACACCACCGTCGAGACCGACCACCTGCGCATCAGTCAGAACCTTTGGCGGGACCTGCTCGCGCGCTACATGAAATTGAACTGGGCCAGCTCCGCCAGCCACTACTGGGATATGCAGGTCATGTGCAACACGCACCTGCAGTCCAAAGGCTTCGTCGACGCATACATCACCGACAACCTCGCGCACTACCCGCGCGGCGTCACCGTGCTGGGCAAGCTGCTCGCCGGGCCCCGCCTCATCATCGACCGCCTCGCGCCAGGCACAGGCGGGACCTACATCACCATCGACCCGGACCGCAACGCCCCGGCCCGCTTCCCACTGATGCCGCTCGCGGACTGGAAGGCCGGCAAGGTCCCCATCGCGGTCGTCACCGAAGATGGCGAGGTCCGCATCGAGTCCGAGATCGATCGCATCATCGTCCACGGCCAGGACAAGCCCAGCAGCGAAGGGCTGATCGGGTAAACGCTGCCGGGTGCGCCAATCTGCCACATACCGCGACTAAAACGGCATAGATTTATCCCGCGATCTCTGGGAACCTTAAAACTTATCCCTACGGAGCCTACTTATGCCACGTCTGCTTGTGCTTTGCCTGCTGTTGATCGTCACCGCCCTGCCACAGCAGTCCCGGGCCGATGAGAAAATAGATGCGCCGGGCCGAACCATCATCGCCTCGGACTCCAGCAAGAAGACACTCGCCATCATCAACGCCGACGGCACCGCCGTGTGGAAGTACACGATCGGCCCGCTGCACGACCTGCACCAACTCGACAACGGCAACCTGCTGTTCCAGGTCAACTGGACCCGAATCGTTGAGGTCGACCCCAAGACCAACAAAATCGTCTGGGAGTACAACTGCAAGCCCGTTGAGAGCGTCAAGCGGATCGAAGTCCACGCCTTTCAACGCCTGGCCGACGGCAGCACGATGATCGCCGAGTCCGGCAACGCGCGGATCATCGAGGTCAATAAAGCTGGCAAGATCGTCAAGCAGATCAAGCTCAAGGTCGACAAGCCCCACCCCCACCGCGATACCCGCCTGGTCCGCAAGCTGGACAACGGGCACTACCTGGTCGCGCACGAGGGTGATGGCGTCTGCCGAGAATACGACGCGAAGGGCAAGGTTGTCTGGGAATACGAGGTGCCGCTGTTCGATAAACCCCGCGCTGGCGGGCACGGACCCAAGTCCTGGGGAAACCAGCTGTTCAGCGCCTACCGCTTGAAGAACGGCAACACACTGATCGGCACGGGCAACGGCCACCGAGTCATCGAGGTCACGCCAAAGAAAAAGATCGTCTGGATGCTCACACCTGAAGACCTGCCGGATATCGAGCTGGCCTGGATCACCTCGCTGCAGGTGATGAGCAACGGCAACATCATCGTGGGCAACTGCCACGCCGGGCCGAAGAACCCCCAGCTCATCGAGGTTACCCGCGAGAAAAAGGTCGTCTGGACCTACACCAACTTCAAGGAGTTTGGAAACGCGCTGACTAACAGCGTGGTTGAGGATGACTATCTCAAGGATTGACCGCCGCAGCACGCTGGCTTATTCGTCGATCCCAAGATCGCTCTTGGTGAAGAGCGCATCAAACGCGAAGCCCGCGCCTTCGATGTTCTCGCGAGCGCCCTCCTGCCGATCGATCGTCGCAATGATCGCGGGGACCTCGACCTTGAACTCGTCCTGCAGGAGCTGGCCGGCCTCGAGGACCTGCCCGCCGGTGGTGGCGATGTCTTCGACCAGGACGACTTTTTCGCCGGGGTTGATCGCGCCTTCGAGCTGCTTGGCGGTGCCGTACCCCTTCTTCTGGTTGCGGATGAGGATCGCCGGCTTGCCCGTCGCGATGGCGGCGGCGCTGACCAGCGGGATCCCGCCGAGTTCGGTGCCCGCCAGGCGGTCGACGCCGGGGATCGCGTCGATTTTTTCCGCGAACAAGGCGCCCAGCGCTTCAAGGATGTCCGGCTGGGTCGTGAACAGGTACTTATCCAGGTAGTACTTGCTCGTCCGGCCGCTGCGGAGGGTGAACTCGCCGCGCAGCAGGGCTACTTCGGCGATCCGTTGACAGACTTCGTCTCGATTCAGCATAGGCGTGAGTATAGAACTGTTTAGCGGGCGACGCGAAGCGTCCCTTGCGAGCATAAACTCATCACATGCCCCGCGACCTAGAAAGCAAAGTCATCCTCATCACCGGCGCCAGCAGCGGGATCGGCGAGGCGACGGCAGTGGCCTGTGCCGAGGCGGGGATGCGCGTCTCGCTGGTTGCCAGGCGGGGAGACAAGCTCCAGAAGCTGGCGGCGAAGATTACGGGGATGGGACACAAGGCCCACTTCTTTTCCGCAGACGTCTGCAACACCGACGACCTGAAAAAAGCCTTCGCCGACTGCTGGGCGCAGTTCGGCCGACTGGACGCGGTCTTCGCGAACGCGGGCTACGGCCAGGTCGTCGACGTCATGGACATGGCCGAGCACGAAGAGCGCGCGATGTTTGAGACCAACTACTTCGGGACGACACGGACGCTGCGCATGGCGGTACCGTTGATGCGGCAGACCGAAGACGGGCTCAACCACCTGCTGGTGTGCTCCTCGGCGGCCAGTGAGATCGGGTTGCCAACGCTGGGCGTGTACAGCGCGACGAAGGCGGCCCAGGACTCGATCGCAGGCGCGGTGCGGGCGGAGCTCAACGACGAAGGATTCAGCGTGACAAGCGTGCACCCGATCGGCACGAAGACGGACTTCATGCGTGTCGCGGGGGAGATGGACAACAAGAACACGCCGTCGATGTTTTTGCAGACCCCCCAGAAGGTGGCCGGCCGGATCGTCGCGGCGCTGCGACGGCCAAGGCCCGAGGTCTGGCCCAGCAGGGCTACGCGGCTCGGCTTGGCACTGGGAACACTCAGCCCGCGGTTCGCCGCCTGGGCGATGCGCCGACACTACCGCAAACTAAAAAAAGAAGATGGCGACACCCTTTAGCGGTCATCCGCAAGGGCGATACGTGCTACGCGGAGAACACCGCCCTCGCGGGCGGTCGCTCAACATCAGCGCGCCGCCAGCCAGAACGAGATCACCGAGAAGGCGATGTAGCCGATCAGCAGCGGCCAGCCCATCCACTTGCTGAAGTGGCCTTGCTTGGAGGCCTTGAAGATGCAGAAGCGGAAGTAGATCAGCATCGCCATCATGGCGGGCAGCGCGACATACACAAACTGCGTGGTCGGCTGATCGGTCGCCTGGTCGTATGCGATCGAGAGCGGCGCAGCGACGGCGGCGGCACCCACCACAAACAAGACGTTCAGGATGTCAGCACCGATCACATTGCCGACCAACAGCTCGGCGTGACCCTTGCGCAGAGACTGGATGCCGACGACCAGTTCGGGAAGTGACGTGCCGAAGGCGACGATCGTGCCAGCGATCACCACGTCGGGCACGCCCCACTGCATGGCCAGTTCGCTGACCGAACCGACGAGTCCATCGCCGGCGGCGATCACCACGACCAGGCCCAACAGTCCGAGGCCGAAGAGCGCGAGCAGGGATTTGTCCTCCGCGTCATCGTGCATGTCCATCTCGACCTCACCCCCATCTTTGCCTTCGATGAGGTGCGGCTCGCCGTGGGTGTGCTGCTTGGCCCACTTGACGCTGATGGCGAGGTAGGCGACGAGCATGCCCAGGAACAGAACGCCGATCGGCCAGCCGAGGGTCGCGTCGTAGCCCTTCATCGCGAAGAAGACCCAGCAGAGCACCGAGAGGATCAGGGCGCTGCCAAACTGGACCCAGCCCTGACGCTTGAGGACGAATTTGTCTGCGGGAAGCGCGACAAGGATGCAGCCCATCCCGAAGATCAGCCCGGTGTCGGCGATGATCGATCCCACGCCGTTGCCTAGCGCGAGCCCCGCGTTGCCTGAGAACGCCGCGAGCACGGAGACCGCGGCCTCGGGGGCGGTCGTGCCCAGCGAGACGATCGTCGCGCCGATGATGATCTTGGGCATGCCCAGCTTGCCGGCAACACCCGCGGCACCCTCGACCAGCCAGTCGGCGCCGTAGATCACCGCGCCCATCGCGACGACCGCGATGAGGATCAGCACGAACTGGTTGCCGCCTGCGTACCATTCGGCGGGGGACAAACTAGCGAGCTGGAGCAAAGTCATAGCGGGGCATGATACGCCGAGTGATCAAGCGGCGCACTCAGCCGGTCGGCAGGGTCTTCATCAGCCGGCCCACCACCTTCGGGACGACGTCCAAGGCCCGGTCGATCTCGGCCTCTGTCGTCAGACGAGACAACGAAAACCGAACGCTCCCGTGAGCGACCGGCTCGGGGATCCCCATCGCCAGCAGCACCGGCGAGGGGTCCAGCGACCCGCTGCTGCACGCCGCGCCCGCGCTCGCGCACACCCCCTGCTCGCTCAGGCCCAGCAGCACCGCCTCGGCCTCGATGCCCGGGAAGCCCAGGTTCGTCGTGTTCCACAACCGCTCGGCCCCGCCTGAGTTGATCACCGTATTGGGCAGCACTTCGCAGATGCCCTGTTCGAGCTTGTCACGCAGGCTGCGCAGGCGATCGATCGCATCGGTGTCTTTGACGAACGCCTTGGCCGAGTCCGCCGCGACACCCATCCCGATGATGCCCGGGGTGTTCTCCGTGCCGCCCCTTCGGTCGCGCTCCTGTGCCCCGCCGACGTGCGTCGATCGCAGACGCACACCTTGTCTGACCCACAGCGCACCGGCACCCTTGGGGCCGTGGAACTTGTGTGCGGCCAGCGTCAGTAGGTCGCAGCCGGCTTGCGCGATATCAACAGGGATCTTGCCCACCGCCTGCGTCGCATCCAGGTGCAAGCGCAGCTTGAGCCGATCCCCCGCCTCGGCGGCATGCTCACGCCGGGCTTGAATCGCTTCTGCGATCTGCGCGATCGGTTGGATCACGCCCGTCTCGTTGTTCGCCCATTGGATGCTGACCAGCGTGGTGCGCCCGGGTCTCGCGTGTTCATCCAGCAGTGCTGCGAGTGACGCCAGATCAACCGAGCCGTTGAGATCAACCCCCGCATACACAACAGCCCCGCCCTCTTTTTCAATGCGCTCGGCCGGTTCACGGACCGCGGCGTGCTCGACCTTCGTCGTGATGAGCATGAGTTCGCTTGCGGGCGCGGTGCCGAAGAGCGCAAGGTTGTCCGATTCCGTGCCGCCGGAGGTGAAGATCAGTTCGCGCGGCTTGGCACCGATCAGCTCGGCCACGCTCTGCCGGGCCAGCTCGATGCGCTGGCGGACCTGCTGGCCCATGCGGTGGACGCTCGAGGGGTTGGCCCATAGCTCACGCGTCGCTTGATCGACCGCCTGTGCCACCTCGGGCAGCGGGCGCGTCGTCGCGTTGTTGTCTAAATACACCCAGTCCATCACTTCATGTTATCGCGTTGGATCGCGAGGCATCACAGCGACTGAACAAACGCCTCGGCATGACGCGGTGAAGCCAGCCTGACCGCGTGACAAACGTGTTCGGGCGGGTCGGCAAACATCTTCCGGTACCGGGCTCGGTAATCACCAAAGGCGCCACATGCGTACAGCAAGATCGAGTCCTTGCTCGCAAAAGACTGCCGCCAGCTCTCGGCGTTGCCGGAGAAGACCTCTACTTTCGTCCACGCTCGGCGGACGGTCCGCTTGAGCAGCCTGCTCATCGTGACCGGCCAGGAATAATCCAGCCAAATCAGCGTGTCCACGCGCGGTAGCGTGATCGAGCGGTTGCTCCCGATGTTCCCGTCGTAGACCCACCCGTCGCCGGACATTTTTCTCGTCAGGATGCTGCGGTACTCGGGCTTGGGACGCTGCACCCAGTCGGGAAGCCAGAAGATTTCATCCGCGTTGATGTATTGGTGCCCGGTTCGCTCGGCGATCTGCTTGGCAAAGGTCGATTTCCCCGCACCACAGCAGCCGACCACGGCGACGCGCTGACCGATGGTGGCAGATGATGTTTTGGAGCTTTGCATCGTGTATCGCCTCGGACCGGTCCGCTATCATACGCCGCTCGGCCTTTTCCCTACTCCCGACTCCCTATCCCTTACGACCCATGGACCACTTCAACTACCGCGACGGCGAACTGCACTGCGAAGACACCCCGATCTCTGAGATCGTTCAGTCCGTTGGCACACCCGCCTACATCTACTCCAAGCAGACCTTCCTCGATCACTACAACTCGATCAGCGAAGCCTTCGCGGCGCTCGACCCGATCGTCTGCTACTCGATCAAGAGCTGTGGCAATCTGCACATCGTCAAGCTGCTGGCCAAGCAGGGCAGCGGGATGGACGTCGTCTCCGGCGGCGAGGTGTTCCGTGCCCAACAATCGGGTGTGGACATGAGCAAGGTCGTCTATGCGGGCGTGGGCAAAACGGACGAGGAGATCGAGCAGGCCATCCGCGCGGAGATCGGCTGGTTCAACATCGAGTCCGAGGCGGAGTTCGAGAACATCGCGCTCATCGCCCAGCGTCTGGGCAAGCAGGCGCACGGCGCGCTGCGCATCAACCCCGATGTCGCCGACGCACGCACCCACGCCAAGACCACCACCGGCAGCAAGGAGACCAAGTTCGGCGTCGACATCGAGCGGGCCAAGCGGTTCTTCCAGACCTACGGCAAGAACGAGCATCTGCGCCTGGACGCGATCCACCTGCACATCGGAAGCCCGATCTACTCGCCCGAGCCCTACGTCAAAGCGATTACCAAGACGCTTGAGATCATCGATGAACTGCGCAGCGCAGGCTTTGAGATCAACACGATCGACATCGGCGGCGGCTACGCGGCGGACTACGAGACCGGCGCATCGCCTTCGTATAAGGAATACGCGGACGCGATCGTCCCGCTGCTCAAGCCGTTCAAGGACGCTGGCGGCACAGTAATCCTCGAGCCGGGCCGCACCATCGCGGCCAACGCGGGCATCCTGGTCACCGAGGTGCAGTACATCAAGCAAGGCGGCGCGAAGAAGTTCGTGATCTGCGACACCGGGATGCACCACCTGATCCGTCCGACGCTGTACGAAGCGGAGCAGTTCATCTGGCCGGTCAAGGTCGACTCCGAACACGTCCCTGCGGAGCGCAAGATCAAGATGGACCTGCCCGGGCTTGAGGTGAGCGAGATCGTCGGCCCAATCTGCGAGACCGGTGACTACCTGGCCAAGGACCGCGCGATCCCGCAGGTCGGCCGGGGCGACCTGATCGCGGTCTACAGCGCCGGGGCTTATGGCATGGTGATGGCCAGCCACTACAACGCGATGCCCAACCCGCCGGAGGTGCTGGTGGGTGGCGATGCATTCATCACGATCCGCCGACGCGAGACGTATGAAGACCTCGTCGCCGCCGAGCGTGTGTGATCGCCCGCGCGACCGATCCGCGGTAAATTTTTTTCGTAACAATGCTAACTAACATCTGCTAGCTTTTGAACGTTTTCATCCAATTAGCGTTCATTTATTGCCCTCTACTTATCATTTTAGCGATCATTGATCGTTTATTATCTCTAAATATCGTTCAAATCGTTTTTTTTCGTTATTTGACTCAACCCTATCCGCGATCATTCCGACGTCTTTGCCAGACACAGGTGCCGCATGTGTAGCCGCGGTACAGCAACACTGCTGGAGGCAGAATAATGGGCGTCTCACTCGGAAAGAAACTGGGATTGGGTTTCGGAACGCTGTTGTTGATGATCGCGGGGCTGGCCGCCGTCGTCGAGTACAAGGTCGACAGCCTGAACACGCAGACGACGAACCTACTCGAACAGAACGTCATGTCTGTCGAACACGCGATCGCGACGCAGGGCGAGATCCACCACACGCTGTCCGTGCTGCGCGGCAAGCTGATCCTAGGCGACGCAAAGCTCGAAGAAGAACGCCAGAAAGCTTGGTCGCGGGTCGACGATCACGTCAAGAGCCTGGAACAGCTCGCGACGCACTGGAAAGACCCGAAGGTCCTCAAAAACTACGAGCGATTCAAAGCGACCTTGAAAGACTTCCGCGCAAGCCAGGACGCATTGGTCCGGGCCGATGTGAACAACGCCGACACATACCGTGTGGCGATCGCAGAGAACGACAAGATGGCGCACGAATGCATCGCGCTGCTGGAATCGGTGGTCGATTATCAATCGAAAACCAAGAAGAAAGCAGCAGCCAATGTGCAGAAAGCAGGCAAGCAACTGAGCCTGATCACGCTGATCACCGCTGCCGTGGCGTTTGTCATCGGCATCACAGTCGCGATCGTCCTAAGCCGACGCATCACCCGCTCGCTAAGCAAAGTCGTTGAACGGGCCCGCGCGATCGCGGACAAGAACCTCGCGGTCGAGAAACTCGACATCAAGAGCAAGGACGAGATCGGCGAGCTGGCTAATGCAGTCAACGACATGCTTGATTCGCTGCGTCAGATCATCTCCGAGGTCTCGCAGTCGTCCAAAGCGGTGGCCTCGGCATCGACCGAGATCGCCGGCAGCGCCGAAGAGCTCTCCCGCGGCATGGACGAGCAGCAGAACCAGGCCATGCAGGTCAGCTCGGCGATCGAAGAGATGTCCGCCTCGGTGGCTGAGGTCGCGCGGAAGTCAGCCGACGCGGCTCAGAACGCCGAGGCAGCCGGCCACAGTGCCTCGGAAGGCGGCGCGGTCGTCAGCCAGACCGTCGACGGTATTAACGAGATCGCGCTGGTCGTAAACGAAGCGGCTAACGCCGTTCAGGAGCTCGGCCAGCGCAGCGAGCAGATCGGCCAGGTGATTGAGGTGATCAATGACATCGCGGACCAGACGAACCTGCTTGCCTTGAACGCAGCGATCGAGGCGGCCCGAGCCGGGGAACACGGCCGAGGCTTCGCGGTCGTCGCGGACGAGGTCCGCAAGCTAGCCGACCGTACGACCAAGGCAACCGAAGAGATCGCCCAATCGATCATTGCGATCCAGGGTGAGACCGGCCAGGCCGTGACCCGTATCGAGCAAGGCACGGCCAAGGTCGAAGAAGGCGTCACGCTTGCTCAGAAAGCCGGCGAGTCGCTGTCCTCGATCGTGGATGGCAGCAACAATGTGTCGCAGATGATCGGCTCGATCGCCGCGGCCGCCGAGGAGCAATCCGCCGTTAGTGAGCAGGTCAGCCGAAACGTCGAGCAGATCGCCCAGGTGACCCGACAGAGCGCGGATGCGAGTAGCCAGTCTGCTCAAGCGGCCAACGACCTGAGCCGGCGAGCTGAAGAACTGCTGAGCATCGTTGGGCAGTTCAAGACCGAGTGCGAGCAGTCTTCTACAACAGGCTGAGCAAACACAAAGCCCCCCATAAAGCGTCCGTCGCACATCGTAGCCCGGCGGACGTTTACTCAATTAATGATTGCGTTCTTAGAGAGAGCGAGGCGTTTCGCCTTTAAAACCGCCTAAGCCCAAGGAACCCGACCGGGTTCTCGGTGCGACCGGTGGTCGCCAGGTCGGCGAGCACCTCGCCCATCACACTGACAAACTTGAAGCCGTGGCCAGAGAATCCACAAGCCACGATCGCGCGGTCGGAGCATGGGTGTACATCGACGATGAAGTGGCTGTCAGGGCTATTGGTGTAGAGGCAGGTCTGGATGGCCAGGCACGGGCCGTCCGCATCGGGGATCTTGTCCCTCAAGACTGAGGTGAGCTCGGCCTCATCCGCTGCCGTCACTTCGCGCCTTACGGAATGGGCGGTCGTCTGTTCGCCGGGCTTATGCAGCGCGACCTTGAATCCGGGTTGGCCGGACAATAGCGGGAAGCCGTAGTACCCCCATCCGTCGCCGACATCGATGAACCAACTCGGCAGTGCGCCAAGCGCTAACGCTGACTCGTTCCTGGGCGTGAACCACCCAAAAGTCTGCCGCGTCACGGTCAAAGGCACGCCCAGGTCCGTCACGATCGCGTCGGTCCATGCTCCGCCTGCAAAGATAATGCGGTCTGCTTGGTAGGTCCTCCGGTTCGTTGTGACCGTTATGCCGTCACCGTCTTCTTGCCATTTCGTCACCGGCTCGTGGCCGTGCAGCTCGGCGCCGTGTTGAAGCGCCAAGCCGACATGCGCCACCATCACGCGCTCGGGGATCAGCACTCCCGCGCGGTCTTCGTAGAACCCGATGTGATCGTCCGGCAGCACAAACTGCGGGTAACGCTCGCTGAGCTGAGTGTGATCGAGTAACTGATGGGGCAAAGCGTGCTCTTCGCTGGCACGCTTGGAGCCGGTGATGATCCCGCAATCCGGCGGCCCCATGTACAGCCCGCCGGTGATGTGCATGACCTGCTCACCACTATCTCGTTCTAGCTCGTGCCAGAGCGTGTACGCGCGTTTGAGCAGCGGGACATATTCCGAGTGCTCATAGTAGGCCTGGCGGATCATGCGCGACAGGCCGTGGTGGGCACCGAAGGTATGGGGGATTGAGAACTGCTCCAACCCAAGCACGCTCACCCCTCGTCGGGCGAGGTGATAGCACGCGGCGGCCCCGATCGAGCCGACGCCAACGACGATGACATCGAAGCGATTGGCCATGGCTCAAGTTTATCAGCACAAGAGTGATCCGATGCGACGGGCATTACGTACAATCTCACCATGCCTGAGGGCTCAAATCACGTTGATCTGACGCAGCTCAAGGACGAGCAGCTCGTCGTCGCGTACCGCGAGGGCAACGTCGCGGCACTGCCCGAGCTAATCAGCCGATACGAAAAAGAGCTGTTCCACTTCCTGATCCGATTCGCGGGAAACCGTGCGTTTGCCGAGGATTTGTTCCAGGAGGCGTTCCTGCAGGTGCACCAGTCGGCGGGGACTTTTGATGCAACCAAGCGGTTCAAGCCGTGGCTCTTCACCATCGCCGCCAACAAGGCCCGGGACCACCTGCGTCGCGAGAAGAGGCGGCGGACCGCCCCGCTCTCGGCCATGATCGACCCGACCGGGGACTCGGGCGCGAGCTTCATCGACCTGATGGAAGCCGACATCCCACTGCCTGCCGACACCGCGGACAACGCGGAGATCGCCGAGCTGGTCCGCGAGCTGGCAGATCAGCTGCCGGACCACCTGCGTGAGGTGCTGGTCATGGCCTACTTTCACCAGTTTGCCTACAAGGACATCGCCGAGATGCTCTCGATCCCACTGGGAACGGTCAAGAGCCGGCTGCACGCGGCGGTGGGCACGTTTGCCCAGCTCTGGAAGGCCCGGCACCCCGAATCAGCGGACAAAATGCCCCCCCGCTAATCCGAAAGCGACACCTAAAAAACGCAAACCCGCACCCGCCCCCGGTCGTATCAGTACCGCACCACTGGCCTGGAATGCAGATGGACCCGAATACCCCCGATCGAGGGCTGACTAAGCTCAGCCCCGCCGACGCAGAACTGATCGAGCGCCTCCTCGCGGGCGAATCGATCGGGGATGTCATGGATGCCGATCAGCCTCAGCGTGCCGAGCGTGCAAGCCAGCTGCTGTCGCTGTTGGAGCGATGGGAAGCACGGGACGCTGAGCCGGGCCTCTCGGGGCGGACCCTGGCCGGCGTGCTTGCTGCAGCCCCGGTCTCCCTCTCGGATGAGGACGGCCAAGCCTTGGATGCCCTCCTCGCGCTGCGTCGTCAGGGCCTGGCGGATGGGCCGATGCTCACGGGCAGCCGTGAGCGGGCCGATCGCGTGTCGGGTGTGCTGGCACTTCTGGATCGCGTGGCCGACGAGCCGCTTCCGGGTGGGCTTGCCGAGCGAACGATGCAGGCGGTCCAGCACGACCGAGAAGAACAAAGACGGCTGTCGATTGCGTCGGCCATGGCCAGCGGCGATCAACGGCTTGGCGGGGGGAGCATCCGCCAGCTCGCGACGACCGCGGCGCTACTGCTGATGGTGCTGTCGGTCCTGCTGCCGATGCTGGATATGGGCCGACGCGACGCGATGATTGCCCAGTGCGAGCAGAACCTTGCGGGGCTAGGGGCCGACCTTCAACAAGTCGCCTTCGACAACAAAGGTGCTACGTACAAGCCCGACCAGCCCGAGACCGGCATCTTTGACCCGCTGTCGAAATTTGCCCGCCGGGGGCTCGACGGCTCGAGCATCCCGGACTCGAAGGTCCACCTGTTTGTCCTGATGGACGAGCGCCGCGTGCCGTCAGCCCACCTGACCTGCCCAGCGGTCGGTCCCAACAGCCCGGACGCCCAATACAACGGACAGAACCCCGTGGCCGGCGGCCCCTTCCGGGTCTTTCTGGAAGCCCGCCCGATCTTCGCCGACACCAACCCGCTCTACCGCGTCACGGCCAAAGGCCTTATCCTTAACGAGGATGCACCAACGCTCTCGCAGAGCAAAAACCACGACGGCGTCGGGCAGAACGTGCTCATCAGCGACGGATCCGTCGAGTGGATGGTCCGCCCCGCGATCGGCAGCGACTCTGATACGAGCGACAATATCTGGCTCTACCAGCCTCCAAACAATCAGGACGGTGATTCGGATATCTTCCTGACACCGTGAGTCGCGCTCAACAAATTATTATTGTTTTACAAGTAAAAACGCTTGTATTTCAAATCACTGATGAGTAGCATCAGGGTAGAGTTGTAAGTATTCGTTTCGCATCAAAGCACGGCAAGTAAAAGCGTTTCACCGAAATAATCTTCCGTTATTCGTCGTTTCGTCAGGGACCAACAATTTGTCAGGTGAGAACAATCCACCCCTTTGAATGGGAGGTGCGCGATGATGCTGGCTATCGAAGAAACCGCTCAACAATGGATCAACGACGAGCTGAGGTCGTTTAACGACCGCAACCCGTTCAGCGAAGACGATGCACAGTTGAAGCTGCAGCTCTCCCCCGCCAAGTGGGTGCTACCCAAGCTGCTGCGCATTGTCTACCAGAACACCGACCAGCCCGTCGAGGTGCTCGCCCCGCTCATCCGGAGCATGCTTCAGGATCAGGCCTTCGCGAACACCGGCGGTGACCCGTGCAACTGCGAGAAGCTTGAGCAGTCCATCGATGAGACGGTCGCCTTGCTCGTCCGGGTACTCGAACGTGTCCGCCGGCAGTGCATGATCCAGCCCAAGCTGGCGTGATCACACTCATCCTGCATCACCTGGCCCGCTGAGCCTATGATGAGGCTGTCCCACGGACCTGCCCGAGACCTGCCATCAGCGATTCAACCGACCCACCACCCCGACTCGTCCTCTGGCCTCTGCCCGATCAGCGGCACCTGTACATGCTCGTTGCCGGCGTGTTGCTTGGGGTGCTGCTGGGGCCGGCCGTGCTTGGCCGGGTCGCGCCGCAGCTCTACGACCCGATGTTCATGGGCAGCGGCGACATGAGCGCGTTGGATGAAGCCCGCACTGAGTTGGATGCGTTTATCTCCGGCGACGACAGCGATGAGCGCATCGCGGACATCATGAAGCAGGCCGAGGTCTTAGGTGACGATGGCGATTCTGCCCAGGCCTCGACCCAGGAACAGATCACCGCCATCATGAACGGCTTCGCGAACAAGCAGGCCGATCTGAAGGACGCGGTCGAACTGGCCAAGATCCCCGTCCTCGCCAACCAGCAGGCGCATCGAGAGAAGCTCTCGGGGATGGCGACGGTGATGCTGCTGTTGATCGTCCTGCTGTTCGCAGCTGAGGCGATCCTCAGCCCCCAACGCGACGAGATCGAAGCGGGCAAGGCCAGCCTGTCGCCCGCGCTCTCACGCCTGATCACCATCCGCTACGGCTTGGCCGCGGGCTGGCTCATGCTCATGCTCGCTCAGCCCGTCTGGCTCCGCGGGATCGACGTGATGTTCGGCGGCCTGCTTCTAGTGGTCGTCCTGCTCGCGGGGCTGGTGCCGCTGGGTAAGCGCGCTTGATCAGGGGCCGGATATTTCTCTGCAATCGCATGACTATTCAGCCGATCATAGAGCTATCCCTATCTCCTTACGGGAATAGGTCTGCCCCATGCCCGATCAAAACAAACAACATTGGTCGACCGTTCTCCTAATCATGCTGCTTGCGGCAGATCTGGCCTTCATCTTGATCGGCTTCGGCTATGACTTGGGCTACTACGAAAATGACAACCTTTCATTCCATACCGATCGCGGTTACGCCGAGTTTTTCCAGTACACCAAGTTCCTCTGGATCGGAATCGCATTATTAATCCTCACCGTGCTCAAGCGGCAAATGATCTATGGGGTGGGATCAGCACTGTTCTTCTATCTGATGCTGGATGACTCGCTTGAGATACACGAGCATGGGGCAGGGATGATTGTCAAAGCCCTGGGTAAGTATCACGGCAGTACACCCTTCCTTGGCTTACGGAATCAGGACCTCGGCGAGATGCTTGTTTCTGGCGCGGTCGGAGGGCTTGTGCTCGTCTTAGGCTTCCTGGCATACCGCTACGGAAACAAGATGTCCCGAAGAGTTGGCATACACCTGCTCATCGGCATGCTCGCGCTTGCCTTTGCGGGTGTCTTTATCGACATGCTTGCCATCATGGTCGAAGAATATTCCTTCTGGCTCGACCAATTGATGGTTGTGCTCGAGGACGGCGGAGAGATGGTTGTTGTCAGCGCCATCACCTGGTACTGCCACTCATTGCTTTCACAGGAATGGCCTCGAGCGAGGATTCGCGCGATGGTCGATTCCGATACGGCCGAGTAGTCGCAACACTTCCGGCTTATGGCTCCGATTCAAACAACCTGGTGTCATCTTGTAGATCCTGATCTAACTTCAGCCCCAAATGTTCTGCATCGGTACGCGTGAGCTGAAGGACCGTCGGACAAATCGTGACGCAGTCACCCGAGGCAATGCGGCTTGAGCTTCTGACTATTTTCTTCCGTCGATAGCAACGTCATCTCAATCGGGGCGGGATCGGTGGATGGCAGGGGCTGCGTTGATCAATAATCCAAAACCATACACAGGCGGCGCTGCGGTGCGGTGATGGCTGGGGATCGGTGCAGGACATACTCGCCGTTGTGCGTGGGGTGCGTCGTGCCCTTGAGCAGCGCGATCGCGCCGAGGGCTACGACGTTATCTTCGGCGCAGTCGTCGGCTTGGCGATACTCGGTGGTCGGTCCGGCGTAGGTCGTAATCAGCCGGACCGACCGGGCATCGCAATGAAACTTCGGACAAGACTGACGGTTGACGACTTCGACGCGGAGGTTGGCACGCCGGGCATTGAACTGCTTGAGGAAGCGTGCGGTGAGATCCCTCATGTCGTCGGCAAGCGCATCGCAGTGAGACAGCCCGAGGTAGGCCAGCGCGTCGGTAATCTGCACTTCTGCATCGTGTTGATCCACGACGCATCGGATTGAATCTACCCTTGCATTCGCCACGTCTTGTTCGCTCGGCACCGGAAAGTCCGATCGATTAACAAGGACCAGGTCGATGCCCGGGTTATTGATTTTTTCCAGCTGCTGCGTGTCCCATGACTCGAGTTGAAGGACTCTGTCTTGTAAGAGAATAGAACTCATCGGATCGACCTCCTTAGGCGTGTGTTTCTTCTGCGGGTGCGGTTTCCCAAACCGGCAGCGGGTCGGGGAAGTCGGCCCAGGCGGATGGTCCCGCAGCGAGTTCCTCGTCGGTCAGCAGCGCTTCGTCCAGCCGTTTTTCAATGGCCTGCTGGTCCATGTCGATGCCGATGAAGACGATCTGCTGTCGGCAGTCGCCGGCGTCGGGGTCCCAGTGCTTTTCAACCCAGGCGCGGGCCTCGGCGTCTTCGGGCAGGCGGTCCTTGCCCATCGCCGCGTACCAGTAGCCGGCCGGGTCGATCTGCAGCGAGGTCCCCGCCTGCGACCAAACCATGCAGAACTCAGGGCGCGAGGCCATCCACAGGTAGCCCTTGGACCGGATGACGCCGGGCCGCAACTCGTCCCAGATACTGAGCAATCGTGTGGGATGGAACGGCCGACGACGCAGGTAGACGAAGCTGCTGATGCCGTACTCTTCGGTTTCGGGGGTGTGTGCGCCCATGAGCTCGCGGTACCAGCCGGGCATCTGCGCCGCGGCCTCCTCGTCGTACAGCCCCGTGTTGAGCACCTGGTCAAGGTTGATGCGCCCACGTGTCGTCTTCACGATCTTTGCGGTCGGGTTGAGGCGGTAGAGGACCTTTTCCAGACGGACCAGCTCTTCATCGCTCACCAGATCACACTTGTTGATCACGATGACATTCGCGAACTCTGCCTGATCGATGAGCAGGTCAACGATCGTGCGTTCGTCCGTCTCGTCGGCTCCGGTCTCGCGCTCGTTGAGGCGGTCGCTCGACTCGACATCCTGAAGGAAACGCGAGGCGTCGATGACAGACAGCATCGTGTCGATGCGCGAGGTGTCGCTCAGTGATTTACCTTCCTCATCGCGAAAGGCGAAGGTGGTCGCGACAGGCATTGGCTCGGAGATACCCGTCGCTTCGATCAGCAGGTAATCAAACCGGCCTTCGCCTGCCAAGCGATTCACCTCAATCATCAGATCTTCGCGCAGCGTGCAACAGATGCAGCCGTTACTCATCTCCACGAGTTTCTCTTCCGACCGAGACAAGCCGGCCCCGCCGTCACGGACCAGTTCGGAATCGATGTTGATCTCGGACATGTCGTTGACGATCACCGCGACCTTGAGCCCCTCACGGTTGTGAAGAACAAGGTTGAGCAGCGTCGTCTTGCCCGCGCCTAAGAAGCCGGAGAGCACGGTCACGGGCAGGGTTTTTTGTTCTTTCTTTTTGAAGAATTGCATGGTGGTTTCAAGGGTGAGGGTTGGCTCGGATGTCCTGACTCTGCTCTGATCTGCCCGGCGTTGACGCTGAAAATCCGAGCGCCAAGGCCTGCTCGCCGTGAATGTGAGTGCGAAGCAGTGTGCGAGTATATGATAATGAATACTCAGTGTCAATAGTAGGCCGTCGCAACGACAGGCCTAGGGGCGGATCGCATGCGCAGCCCTAGGCTGAATTACGGCTCGCACATCGGGCGCATCAATTTTGCTGTGCAGGCCTGCCGTACGATCTCGGTTTGTCTTGCTGTGCTTGCGGATCGGGGCGGGATCGATTGGTGATGGAGATCTGCGCGCGCGAAGACTATTGCCGGGCCAATTATGGACGGCGCACTTTTGGGTGGGGTCTGCGGCTGTGTTGAATTGACTTGCTGCGCTGAACCGATCGGCTGAAGAACCCGACCCTTGACTGACCGCCCGCTGCCAATCGCGGGCGGTTGTCGTTTGAGGGGGCGAATTCGGCCGGTCGTTGAGAGGCCGTGATGTATACGTTCTGTGTCACATCGCAGAGCTTGGGCCGGCGCTACTCAAACAAGTGCTCGGCATCGTCCTTGAGCTTTATCTTCAAGCCCAAGTGCTCAGCCCCGGCGCGCGTCAATTGCCGGCCTTTGCGCGTCCGGGCCAGGAAGCCGATCTGCAACAGATAAGGCTCGACGGCTTGCTCTAGGGTGCCCGCATCGTCACCCAGCGTGGCCGCGACCGCTTCTAAACCCACCGGCCCGCCCTCGTAGACCTCGGCGATGCAGCGCAGGTACTTGCGGTCCAGTTCGTCGAGCCCGAGTTCATCCACGCCCTCGAGCTTGAGCGCTTCGTCCACGACGCTGGGGTTCAACGCGTTGTTGTGCTTGACTTGCGAGAAGTCTCGGACACGGCGTAAGAGCCGGTTGGCGATGCGCGGGGTGCCGCGTGATCGTGACGCAACCGTCGAAAGCGCCTCGGGCTGATCGGTGGGCATCTCCAGCAGCCCCGCGCTGCGGGTGAGGATACTCAGAAGGTCATCGTTGTTATAGAACTCGAGGTTGTGCGACAGGCCGAACCGGCTGCGCATCGGGCTGGAGATCAGCCCCGCCCGGGTCGTCGCTCCGATCAGCGTGAAGGGTTGCACCGGCAGCGTGATCGTCTTCGCGTGCATGCCGCTGTCGATCTGCACGTCGATCTTGTAATCCTCCATCGCGGAGTAGAGGTACTCCTCCAAGGCGATGGGAAGGCGGTGGACCTCGTCGATGAAGAGCACGTCGCGCGGCTGGAGCTTGGTCAGGATGCCGACGAGGTCGCCGGGCTTGGTCAGCGCGGGGCCGGCGGTGACGGTGAGGTGGGTGCCCATCTCGTTGGCGATGATGTGGGCGAGGGTGGTTTTTCCCAGGCCAGGCGGGCCGTGCAGCAGGACGTGCTCCATGGCTTCGCCGCGTTGGCGGGAGGCTGTGAGGGTGATGGAGAGCTTCTCGGTGAGTGCGGGCTGACCGACGTACTCCGCCAGCGACTGGGGGCGGAGCGCGAGGTTGAGCTGCTCGTCCTGGGGCGAGGCGGCGTCGGCGGCGATAAGGCGGTGTGTGGCCACGGGGATAGCTTAACGAGTGTGCGGGTCGGGCAAAAAGGGGACGTAAAGCTCCAAAACCCCCGCTCCGGCAGCTTTCAGGCCGAATTTTCGCAATTGTCGGAAACAATTCTGGACCATAATCGTCTTATTCCTCCTGGGATTGCATTAGGCCGTCGGTCGGCCGCGTTAGATCCCTGTCGGTCGAACCACTCCGGGGTCGGCCAAAACTGATAGGCCAGAGAAAACCATGCAGACTTCAACACCCACCGCAACCCAATCCGCCCCCCGCGTCCAGCGTGTGCTGGCCCGGCTGCGTCGCAAGCAGCTTGACCTGGCGATGTCCGGCAACGTGTCCGGCTCGGCCAAGTACGCCCAGCGGGCGTGGAAGGTACGCCTGTTCGGCCGAAAGGCCGCCTAAGCACGCCTGAGGGCCCCATAAGCCCCCGAAATCCGTTCAGCGCGAACCATTCTGCCCGCTTTGACGTGCTACAATTCCCGGTCCATTCGTTGGCCTCTCGGAGTTGTCCATGTCGACCGCAGCGTCTCACTCACACGAACACGATCATGACCACGAACACAAGCACGGGATCGACCCGGAATGCTGTGACGTCGGGGGCATGGCACAGCTGGGTCAGACCAGCGACGGCGAACACAAGCTCGACCTGCAGATCATCGCCGTGCTCATCGGCGTCACGATCCTGATCGCCGCGACGATCGCGCTGCTGGTCTTCGAGAACAAGTTCCACTCCGACATCCTCGCGATGGTTGCCTCGCTGCTACTCGGCGGGCCCATCGTCTGGGGCGCGGGCAAGGGCCTGATCACCGGACGCTGCTCGCACGACCACGGCCCGGGGCACCTGCACGACCACGAAGGCCACGAACACGTCGCCGGCGGCTCACATATGGAAGAGCTCGTCGCGCTCGCGATCATCGCGGCCTTCGCGGCCGGCATGTACTTCGAATGCGCGGTCGTCGCCTTCTTCATGCTCATCGCCTCGCTCATCGAGCACCGCACCGCGGCCGGCGCATTGAAAACCATCGAGTCGCTGATCCGTATCACCCCGACCAAGGCCGTCGTGCTCAACGAAGCAGGCGAGCAACACGAAGTCGCCGCCGCCGACCTCAAGCCCGGCGACCGCGTGCTCGTCCTGCCCGGCGACAACATCCCCGGCGACGGCAAAGTCGTCGAGGGCAACTCCACCGTCGACCAGGCCAACATCACCGGCGAGTCCGTCCCCGTCGAGAAAGCCCCGGGCGACGAGGCCTTCGCGGGCACGATCAACGAGACCGGCCGATTGGTGATCGAAATCTCACGGGCCGGCGAAGACTCAACACTCGGCAAGGTGCAGTCGCTGATCCTCCAGGCGGCGCAGTCCAAGCCCGCCGTCGTCCGCGAATTGAGCAAGTACGCCTCGTACTACACGCCGGTCGTGATCATCCTCGCGTTCATCATCTTTGTGTTTACTCAGGACCTGCGGGCCTCGATTTCGCTGCTGCTGATCGCCTGTCCCTGTGCATTGATCCTCTGCGGGCCCACGGCGATCGTCGCGGCGCTGTCCGCCTCCGCCCGCCTCGGCGTGCTGGTGAAGTCGGTGTCCGATCTTGAAGTTGTCCGCCGTGTCACCGCGATCGTCTTCGACAAAACGGGCACGCTGACCACCGGCGACCTCTCCGTCACCCGTATGAAGCCCGTCGACGGCATCGAGGGTGCCGAGTTGCTCCGGCTCTGCGTTTCCGCAGAGGTTCACTCGCGCCACCCCGTCGCAAGGGCCGTTGTCGAAGTCGCCGAGAAGGCCAAGCTCCAGCCCGCAGCGACCAAGCACTTCGAAGAAGTCTCCGGCCGCGGCGTTAAGGCCACCCTCGAAGACGGCAGCGTCGTTCTCGTCGGCCGAGAAGCATTCCTCACCGACAACGGCATCGACGTCTCCGTACTCGACACGTCCGAGACCGAGGGCCTGAGCCTACTGTTCGTCGCGCACGGCGACCGCGCGATCGGCTGGCTCGGACTCGCCGACCAACCCCGCGCTGGTGCGGCCGACGCGCTGCATGAACTCGACGAAGCGGGCGTGAAGCGCCGTGTCATGATCACCGGCGATCGGTGGAGCCCCGCCCGACGCGTCGCAGAAGCCCTGGGCCTGACCGACTTCACCGCCGAGGCGCTGCCCGGCGACAAGCTCGAGCTGGTCGAACAACTCAAGGCAGAGGGCCACACCGTTGCGGTCGTCGGCGACGGCGTCAACGATGGCCCCGCGCTCGCTGCCGGTGACGTGTCCCTGGCCATGGGTGCCGCCGGCTCAGACGTCGCGATCAACTCCGCGTCGATTGCGCTGATGAACAACAACCTCAACCGCATCCCCTTCATGGTCGGGTTGTCGGCCAAGACCGTCAACGTGATCCGGCAGAACCTTGCGGGCACAATGATCTACATCCTCGTCATGATCGCCCTGCTGCTCGCCGGGTGGATGGCCCCATGGATCGCCGCTGTAGGCCACGGCATCAGCTCGATCGTCGTGATCTTCAACTCCGCACGCCTGGTCAGAGAAGGCGAAGACCTGCACACCCCCGACACCACCGTCGAGACCGGCCGCCGCGCCCGCAAGCTCGAACACGTCGGGGCGCCCGCTGCAGCACCTGCAACGGCCTGACCCCGCCTAAATCCCGCAGATCAACGCCGCGAGGGGCTCCGTGCCGATAAGATAGTTATCGGTCCTGCCCCCGTGACGTGATCATGCAAAACACCCGCCCGACATACCGAACCGCCGCCCTACTCACCGGGGCCCTCGCGCTCGCCGCCGTGCCATTGAACGGCTGCGTCTCGACCTGGTTTGCCTCCAGCGACAAGCCCGCCCCTGCGGTCCAGCCCAACGACTTCATCGGCGACGCCCAGCCGATCAACGCTGATGAGCAGCCGGTCGACAACCTGGTCGCCACCGATGTCGATCCGCAGGAAGCCAGCACCGACGAACCCACGACCGCAACGCGCAGCGACGAGGCCCTCTCGGTCGACGCGATGGTCGGCCACATCAATGGCGAGGCCGTCTACGCAGACCAGATCTTCGACGTCAACCTCGTCGCCCAGCTCGAATCGTTCGGCCGGCGCTACAACGGCGATGAGTTCCGCAAGTTCGCATCCGCCGCGATTATGGACCGGTTGCAGGGCGTGGTCATCAACACGCTGATCCTCGGGGAGGCCGAACGTAACCTCAAAGAAACTCAACGCCGACAGATCGACGGCCGCGTCAATGCTGAACGCGAAGAGCTGCTTCGATTTCACGGCCAGGGCTCGATCGCCAAGGCCAAGGCCGAGTTCCTCAAAGCGCGTGGCAAAGAACTCGACCGTCACCTGGTCGACTTCCGCGAAGAGTTGGTCATCGGCAGCTATATCCGCTCGAAGGTCATGCCCAAAATCGTTGTCAACCAGCGCGACGTCGAACGCTACTACGAAGACAAGAAGAGCAAGTACCAGCAGCCCGACCAGCGCGTGATCCGCATCATCCGTGCCGCGGACGCGTCGACAGCAGAACAAATCCAGCGCAGGCTGAAACAGGGCGAGGCCTTCGACAAAGTCGCAGCCGACCCCGATGCGAACACCTACAACCCCGACAACGCGGGTATCTTCAACGGCGGCGAAGCGATCCCCGGGGACAAGGTCATCGGCATCGCGCCGGTCAACGAGGCGCTTCTCCCGCTTCAGGCAGGCGCTCACGATGGGCCAATTGTTGCAGGTGACAACCGATTCTTCGTTCAAGTGGTGGCCTTCGAGCCGGGCGTGAAGGTCCCGCTGGCCGACGCCCAGATCGAAATTGAGAAAACGCTCCGCGCTGCACAGTTTGAGCGGCACGCCCTGCGTTTCCGGATGGACCTTTTAAAACGCGGCAGCTACTCCGACCCCAAGGAGATGGGCAGCAAGCTGGTCGAGATCGCGTACGGCCGATACGATCAGTAGGCACATCTGGCTATGGGACTGCCCGAACCTCTCCGCCGCCTTCTTGGCATTGCTGATCCGTCGCCCGGGGCTCAGGGCGAGCGCCTCGCCGAGAAGCACCTCCACAAGCAGGGCTACAAAACAATCGCACGCAACCTGCGCAGCAGGCTCGGAGAGATCGACCTCTTCGTGCTCGGCCCCGACGGCCAAACCATCGTCTTCGTCGAAGTCAAGACAGCCAAGCCCAACCGTAGCTCAGCCATCCCGCCCGAGCACCGCGTCGGCAAGCAGAAGCAGCACAAGATCGCCTCGCTGGCCGCCAAACTCATCGCCAAGCACAAGCTCACCGGCCGGCCGATCCGCTTCGACGTGATCGGCGTGGATCTGCACGACGACCGCGAAGCCGACATCCGCCACTACCCCGCCGCGTTCGAATCGCCGTGGTGATGATTCAGGCAGTCGGAAATAGGGAGTCGGCAAGGCAAAAAAAAACGCCGCGGGTGAATGCGGCGTTTGATGCTTTGCGTTGTGTTGTGTTTTCTGACCGATTCCCTACTACCTATTCCCGACTCCCTACATCAATGCGGGTCGGAATCCATCAGCGCCGGCGGTGGGACGTAGGTGCCCTGGCCGTCGTTCGCTCCGTCGTGAGCGGACTGGTCGTCCTGTGCGGTGATCTGCGGCTCGTACTGCCAAGTGTCGATCAGCGTGAAGCCGATGAAGAGCGTGACAAAACCCAGCGACGCGGCGATGAGCAGGCCGTGGAACGCGCGGTCCCACCAGATGTGCATGAAGATCAGGACGACCAGCAGGGCCTTGACCAGCGCGATACCTAAGGCAACGACGATGTTCAAGGGGCCCAGGTCGACGTTGATCGCTGCGACGGTGAGGATGGTCAGCACCATCAGCGCCAGGAAGACGATCGTGAGCAACTGCCAGCTGACCGAGTGGTGCTCGTGGTCATCGTGGCCGTGGTCGCCGTGAGATTCGTGGGGTGTGGCTTCGGACATTGGGGTTTCTCTTACTTCATATCCTGCGGC
>Ga0213866_10000615_pt1 | contig 27920 bp, 13 predicted proteins | sample PICome_11_FD_160079 | JGI IMG/M metagenome (GOLD analysis project Ga0213866, IMG submission 160079) | Coastal seawater microbial communities near Pivers Island, North Carolina, United States - PICO284 | ecosystem: Environmental > Aquatic > Marine > Coastal | place: USA: North Carolina... | reverse complement strand
GGTGCCCTGGCAAGGTAAACTGGAGTATGATTATCAACTCTGGATTGATAGCGACATCGTATTCAACACCAATGCCTTCTGGGCAGTCTTTGACATGGACAAGGACATTGCCTGTGGTTGGTATGCCACAGAGGATGGTAGAACCACTTCTGTTGCTCATTGGTTGGACGAGGACGACTTCAAGAATAATGGTGGGGTCATGAATCATGAGATGGTTGATACCATTCAGAATAGAAAGAAACCATTTACTGTTGACTATACTGGATTTGGTTGGACCCTGATCAAGAAGGGCGTCTTTGAGCACCCTGAGATGAAGTATCCTTGGTTTGCTCCTCAGATGCAAGTCTTTGATTCAGGTGAAGTACAAGACATGTGTGGCGAAGATGTCTCATTCTGTCTTGATGCCAAGCGTAAGTGTGGTTTTGATATCTGGTGTCACCCAGCAATTAGAGTTGGTCACGAAAAGACAAGGGTTATCTAATGGATAAGTATCGTATTCTGTATAAAGGAACTCCCCTACAGAAACACAGGGACAAACCCATACCTGAGGAGTTGACAGAAGAGCAGATGTTCAGTATTATGGACGATCTATCTGAGTCGTACTTCCAGGTAGGGAAACCTGATCCACAGGATCTTAAAGTTGAAATTATTAAAGAGGAGAATTAATCATGGCAAAGCGTCCTTCACTCACTAACAAAGTCATCATTGAATCCAAGCCTAAGACCACTCGTCAGGGCAACAGCAAAAACACTAAGTATTCTGCAACCTCTCGTAATACTGCTAAAAAGAAGTATCGTGGTCAGGGTAAATAGTATTAGTCCACTGACTATGCATGAGTTGTTTAATCACTAACCTACCTGCACAGAAAGTCTGGGTAAGAAAAGAATATCTCAGAGACCTAAATGATGGTCATGGAGAATTTGTAGAGGGCGTCTGGGTATCGGCAAAGTCGATGCCTGGGCGTGCTTTTTATTTTGAGACATACTTACCTGAGTATGGTGCAATGTATGATAAGTTGCCCATATCAGCATTTGTATCTAGACCTGAGACTCCAACCCCTGACCTAGACCTTCCAAATTTACAGTTTTGGAACTGTATGGATTATGGTGTTACAACAGTCTGTAAGCAGTTTGTTGCATCAATGGACTGGGAGATAAGGTCAAGGCATTTTGGCACCCTTAGAGGGCATTATATCTGCACCTTAGACAACTATCATAACAGTGCTGATGTGATAGATTACAGTACAAGTGAAATTCCACAAGAACATAAGTCGTTCAACCTAATTGAACTAGTAAATGGTCAGTTTGCACTGTATCCAAACAATAGATGCAGGATTTATGATATTAGTTTAACCCCAGATGTGCCAAAAACACCTGACTTTAAGGTGTCTACAGAGTATTATGAAGTTGAAAATGGTGTAGACTGGGGAAGATTGGGAGATACTGATGAATATTTTTGGGAAACTTCCTCTGAAAGGGATAGCAACCCCTTAAAAAGTTCTGATTTTACCAAAAATCAGGAGCAATTATGCAATCAGACAGAGATCAAGAGTACATGATGAAGATGTGGGGTACAAATAGACTTGTATCTGACTATGGATCAATGAAACACATTAATGTGTATGAAGAAAAAAGAAAATTTCTACAAGAAGTGATGGAATATCAAGACCATCACTTAAAAGAACAGGCAGAGATTCATGAAAAAATTAGAAATGATGAAGACTATGATGATTGGGAGTATGGGACTGAACCAATTTATGGAAAACCCCAATAAATAAAAGTAAATATAGACTCTCAAAGTGCCTTTAGAATCTGTCTCAAGGGGATTTAAAGATATAAGCCTGTCTTTTAAGAGGAATCCAGTCACTAATGACATCATTTCACTAAGAAATGAGGATGCCATTAAGAGATCAGTCATCAATCTAGTGAGAACTAGAGTTGGTGAGAGGTTCTTTAATCCCCTTTTAGGGTCTAAAGTTGATAATTACTTCTTTGAGTTGGCAGATTTTACTATTGTAGAGCCTCTTAGAACTGAGATCAGCACAGTAATTAATAATTTTGAACCTAGAGTTGCATTGAAGAGAGTTGATGTTGAACTCTATCCTGAAGATAATGCCATGGAAGTGAGTATTAATTATGATATTGTAGGTCTAAGTGCACCACAACAGGCAATAACTTTCGTATTACAACCAACTAGATACTAATGGCACTAACTCAGTTTACTAATCTGGATTTTTCCCAGATTAGAACATCAATTAAAGACTATCTAAGAGCAAATTCAACCTTCAGTGACTTTGATTTTGAAGGTTCAAACTTCTCTGTATTAATTGATGTACTTGCCTATAATACCTATCTGACTGCATTCAACACCAACATGGTGGTTAATGAGTCATTTATTGATAGTGCTACCCTCAGAGAGAACGTAGTATCTCTTGCAAAGAATGTTGGGTATGTTCCACTATCAAGAAGAGCAGCAACAGCAAATATAACTTTTAGTTTAACAGACGTAAATACAAATTATAACACAGCAACTTTAAAGAAAGGTGTAGTTTGTACAGGAAATTTAGATAATACCAGTTATATCTTTTCTATTCCAGAGGATATTACTGTTGGTGTGTCTAATGGACAAGCATCTTTTGAAAATATAACCATCTATGAGGGAACTCTTTTATCAAAAACCTTTGTTGTAGATAATTCCCAACCAAATCAAAAATATATTTTACCAAATCCTTACATCGATACATCTACAATTAGAGTTAATGTAAAGGAAACTTCAGAATCAACAACCTCAAGAGAATATTTGCCAATAGAAAATATTATTGGTGTAGATAAAAATTCTGCAGTTTTTCTGATTCAAGAGATATCTGATGAAAAATATGAAGTTTTCTTTGGTGATGGGGTAATTGGAAAGAAACTTGAAAACAATAATCAAGTAAACATCACATACATCACAACAAATGGCAAAGAGGGTAATGGGGCTAATGATTTTGATTTCTCTGGAACCATAGTATCAGATACTGGTGCAAATATTTCATCAGCAGTTGGTGTCATCATAACCACAGAATCAGCAAATAATGGTGATGATATTCAATCTATAGAATCAGTAAGGTATTATGCTCCTAGATTATATTCCACCCAATATAGAGCAGTAACTGCATCTGATTATGAATCACTGCTACCATCAATATATCCTAACATAGAGTCTGTAACTGCATATGGTGGGGAAGAATTAAGTCCACCACAATTTGGTAAAGTTTTCATAGCAGCAAAACCAAAAAATTCAGATTACCTTTCTGAACAAACAAAAGAGTTTTTAATCTCTGAACTAAAGAAATATTCTGTTGCAGGAATTCAACCAAACTTCGTAGATATTAATGTCCTGTATGTTGAATTGATATCAACTGTTTACTATAACTCAAATTTTGTTGGTGCTCCAAATGATTTGAAGACAAAAATTTCCAACTCACTTCAAACATATGCAAATTCAACTGATCTAAACAAATTTGGAGGAAGATTTAAGTACAGTAAGTCAGTCAGACTTATTGATACAGCAAGTGATTCTGTAACATCAAATATTACACAAGTTAGAATAAGAAGAAATATTGGTACTATTGTTGGTGAACCAACACAGTATCTTGTATGTTTTGAAAATAGATTCTATGTTGATCCATCTGGATATAATATAAGAAGTTCAGGATTCTTTATTAATGGTCTGTCTAGAAAGGTTTACATTTCAGACAAACCAGAATCAGACTTAAAAACTGGAAGATTGTATCTGTTTTCTGTTGATGGGGAAACTGAATCAACAGAGCAGCAAGACATAGGAACAGTAGATTATATTACTGGTGAAATTGATATAGATAATATAAATGTATCTTCTACTGCTCTTTCCAATAATATCATTGAAATTGAAGCAACTCCATACTCCAATGATGTAGTTGCTAAAAAATCAATTTACTTAAAATTAGATATTGGAAAGAGTTCAATAAGTATGGTGAAAGATATTATATCCTCTGGAGAAAATGCTTCAGGAAGCAGATTCCAACCAGAATCAAGTCATTCCACTGGAACTAAAATAAGAAGTTAAGATGGTAGAAAATCAGAAGCTAGTAAAGATTAGTGATTTAGTTGATAACCAAATCCCAGAGTTTATTTTAGAAGATAATCCTAACTTTTCAGAATTCTTAAAGCAATATTATCATTCTCAGGAATTTCAGGGAGGACCAGTTGATCTCTCTGAAAACTTGGTATCGTATAGAAATATTTCATCTTTTAATTCTACCAATTTAATCACATCAACAACTTTAGTTGGTGATGTAGATTTTTTTAGTGATACAATTTATGTAGAATCTACTAATGGTTGGCCTCAATCATATGGTCTCTTAAAAATAAATGATGAGATTATCACTTATACTGGAATAACTACAAATTCTTTCACTGGATGCATTAGAGGGTTTAGTGGAGCAGATTCTCTTCAACAAGAGACAAATGATGAGTTTTTAGTTTTTACTACCACTGAATCTAGTGATCATTCATCTGGAGATACAGTTAATAACTTAAGTAACTTATTCCTTATAGAATTTTTCAAAAAACAAAAAAACTTATACACTCCTGGATTTGAAAATGTAGATTTTGCTGAAGAAATTAATCCACAAAATTTCATCAGCAAAGCAAAAACATTTTATCAGTCAAAAGGAACTGATGAAGCGTATAAAATTTTATTCAGGGTTCTCTATGGAGAAGATGTAAAGGTTATAAAACCAAGAGAATATTGCTTCACTCCATCTGATGACAAGTGGATAGTTACTGAAACTTTTGTTTGTGATTTAATTGAAGGGAATCCATATAAACTTGCTGGTCAGACTTTATATCAGGATTCAGACCCATACAATTCTAAAGTTTTACCTGCAAGTGGATCAATATATGCAGTTGACTCATATCAACTAAATGGAAAAATTCTTTATAAAATTAGAATATTTTCTGGATACTCAAACAACTTAAATCCAAAGGGATCAATATTTGGAACTTTCATTCCAACATACAAAACATATGTTGTTGAAGATGCTCCATCTGGATCTGATACTATTTTTGTAGATTCAACTATTGGATTTCCTCAATCTGGAATCTTTAACATTGGGGAAAATCAATATGAATACACAGACAAAACTAATAATCAGTTCTTACATGTATCAAAAGTTGGTGAGGCAAATATTACAGATTTGGTAGAAAGAAAATCTGAAATATACTCTACTAACTATGTCTATTCTTATGAAGATGGTGATATTAACAATGTAGTAAAACTTAGAGTAAACAATGTACTTTCAGTTTTTGCCCCAGAAACCTCTACTTATTCTTTAGTTGATGATCCACTTAGAGTAGATAATGTTGGATATACTGATAATAATATTTTTGTAAGATCTTTAAAATTTAATCATCCAATTTCCATATATTGTGGAGAAGCAGTACAAGAAATTGATGCTGGAGTTAGATCTTTTTCAAAGCAAGGATTTGCAATTTCTAATGGACTTGCTTTAAGTAAATATGAGCACAACTTAAAAAATAATGATTTAGTTGATCTTTATGTTAGATCTCAAGGAACCTATCAAGTATATCTTTCTAACTTACAGGTTTCAACTGCTTTATCCAAAGAATTTAGTACCCAAAAAATTGAAGACACGAGTATTTTAGGTAAAGAAATTCTTTTTAGAAGAAAATTAAAAAAATCAAAAGCAATATCTTTTACTAAATTATTCAATCAAATTAATGACAAATATACTGCAAATATTCAAGATGCTTATGCTGATGATAATTACAACTACATAACTTCAAATGGACTTCCAGATTATGAAGTAAGTCCATACATCAAAGAATTTACTTTTGATGCTAATTCAAACAATACTGCCACTTTAGTGGGATCCCACAATTTTTACAATGGGGAAGCAGTAAAAGTTGTTGGATATGGAATCACTGGAGACATGACTAGTGAATTTATTGATTCTGTTGGGTTTAATACTGGCAATACTTATTATGTTAAGAAATTTGGTCCAGCATTAATATCTTTATCAGAAAGTAGAGAAAGTTTAGATACAGTTCAATTAAATTTTCTAGAACTAACTGAAAATGGATTTATTGCTGGATATTATGAGAATATAATTCTTCAAAGTTCTAGAATTTATGGTAATGAATTTTCAACTCCAAAAGTATTCAAAAAAATACCAAAAACTCCAAGATTCCAAAAAAATAAGGTAGTAACAGAACCTGGACCTTTAGGGATATTTTGTAATGGAGTTGAGATACAAAATTACAAATCTTATGACAAGATTTTTTATGGAAAAATTGATACTGTTGAAGTTTTAAATGGTGGTAATGGATATAGTCTATCAAATCCACCACAATTTAGAATATTCAATAATACCTTTGATGAAGACACTGAAACTTTCTTAATTCCAGAAATGGAAGGTGAATTAAAATCTCTTAGAGTTAAAAATCCTGGATATAACTATGAGGCAGCTCCAACTGTAACAGTTACTGGTGGAAATAGAAAAGATATTCCCACTACTGTGAAAATGAGATACATTGATAAGGAATTGCAATTTAATGCTACAACTAGGGATACTGTAGTTAGAACAGTAGACAATACTTTCCAGTTTGATTCTGTCCATCCATTTACAGAAGGGGAAGCAGTTGTGTATGAAACCAATGGAACATTCCCCATTGGAATTGGAACTGTAGTTGAGGATGGTACACTATTAGATAGGTCAGTTTATTATATTGCTGAAGTTGGTGCTGCAACTTCATTTAGATTAGCACCATCAAGACTAGATGCTGTAAATAAAACTAATTTAATAGATATTAGAACTACTGGAGGTGGAGTACAAAATTTTAGAGCATTAGAAAAAATTCAAATTATTGATGAAGTTTCTTTTGTTGGTGTTCAAACTGGATTTAAATATAAAAAACTTTCTTTTGCTCCAGAAGACATTAATACTTTTGATAATATCTTTACCTTTAAAAATCATCAATATAAGAGTGGGGAAGAGGTTGTAGTTACTCAAGATGGATCCCCTCTTAGTGGAGTTACTGCTGGACAAATTTATTATATTGACAAAATTGATGATGATAGTTTTAGATTAACTACAGATTTTGCAAGGAAAAATATTTTAAACGTTTCTGGATTGGATTTTGCCACAACTTATTTTGTTCAGTATCCCCCAATTGAAGTTACAGTCTCTGGTAAGTACAAAAAAACTGCTGCAGCAGTAACTGGATATGGGGCAACTATTGTACCAGTAGTGCAAGGATCTGTAAAATCAGTACATGTTCAAAAAGGTCTGGCAAAACCAGCAAAAGAACTTCTTGGTTCTAGAGAGGTTGTAAACCTTCACCAAAGACCTAGAATTGAAGTTAAAGAGGGTTATGATGCAGAATTTTTACCTCTAATTGATCGTGGCAAAATAATCAAAGTCATAGTAAAAAATGCTGGACAAGATTATGTCAATGATTTTGAATTTGAAATCTTAGGTCAGGGATATGGTGCAGAATTAACTGCAGTTGTCAGTAATGGAGAAATTTACAATGGTGCAGTAAGTTATAATCAAATAATATCTGTTGATGTGGTAAATGGTGGAGTTGGATATGCTTCATCAGATACTACAATTAGAATAAAGTCATCAGGAAGAGATTTAAATCTAACTGCCAGTTTAACTAATTGGACTCTTAATGAAGTTGCTAAACTTGGAACATCAAATCTTAAAAATGGATTTTTGTTTGGTGCAAAATATTCAAGATTTGGAAATACCTATGGAACATTTTTCTTAGACTCAAATTTAAGACAATCTTTTTGGATAGATTCAACTAAGCACTCTCCAATAGTTGGATGGGCTTTTGATGGGTGTCCAATTTATGGTCCATATGCATATGAAAATGTTGATGGAACTGGAAATATCATAAAAATGAGAAGTGGATATACTAGAAGTAAAATTAGTCCACCATCAACCTTAGAATGTATTGAAGACTATGTTTTCACAAATAATGGCACTTTAGATGAAAATAATGGAAGATTTGCCATAACCCCAGAATATCCAAAGGGCATCTATGCATACTATTGTACTTTAGATACCACAGATAATCCAGAATTCCCATACATAATTGGAAATACTTATAACTACATTCCAGAAAGTTCAAATTTTGATTTAGACTTAAATCAAAACTTAGACTTTAATGAATTAGGAATCATCAAATATACTAAACCATATAGAGTTGATGATAAAGAGCATTACTATGAGTATTTTGATAATGTTACTACAGATTCTGCTTTTGATGCTTATGTTACAGCAGTTTCTCAAGGATCTATTGACTCTGTTGATGTTTTAGACGGTGGTCTTGGATATGAAGTTGGGGATAAAGTTGAATTTGAAGAGGAAGAAGTTGATTTAGGTGCATTTGGTGAAGTTGTAAGTATTTCTGGCGTAGCAGTAACTTCAATATCTGCTGGTATTACTACTTTCAATGATATTGTTTTTGTTTCAACTCAAGATGGAATAATTGGAATAGCAACAACCACCCATAACTTTAAATCTCAAACATTTGTAAACATAACTGGAATTTCAACATCAGATTTTTCAGAAATAGAAGGATTTAGAAAAATTAATGTAGAAACACCATCTACGATACTAACTCAATCTTTGGGGGACGAACCCACTACAGGAATAGTAACATCTATAAAAATCAAAGCTCCAATTGGCAACTATAGAGTAGATGATAGATTAGTCATCGGTACAGAAACTCTAACAATTTATGGAGTTGATAACTTAAACAATCAATTAAATGTTTTAAGGCAGGCTGGATCTCCTGGATATGCACTTAGCACCCCAGTCTATGATTTTGTAACTAAATTTACATTTTCATATCCAGAGCTAGAGAAAAATTTAACTGAACAAAATATTTCTTACTACTTTAAACCAATAGAATCAGTTTCTGTTGGAATAAGTACTATAGCTGGTATTGGAAATACTTTATCAACTAACCCCCTTGGTTATGGGGTATCAATTACAAAATATGTTGAGCATGGTGGCATATTCTTACCATTCAATCAATTTAGAGATGGGGAAAAAGTATCCTATACAACAGATGCTTCTTCTATAGTTACTAATGCAGGAAATCTTGTAGATCTTCCTGATCTGTATGTGGTTAAATTATCCCCAGACGTAATTGGATTAGTCCAGAGTAAGCAAGATCTCAAAAATAGAGAAAATTTATTGAGATATAATGCACTAGGAACGGGAATTTACCATAGATTTAGAACTCAAAGAGATGTTGTAACTGGAACAGTCAATCAAATTAATGTAAATGTTTCCACTGCATCAAGTCATGGTTTAAGTGTTAATAATAAAATAAACACTAATGTTATTTCTGGGGTAACTACAACATATGTTGTTGGTTATTCATCTACAGAAAAAAGAGTTTTGATAGATGGTCAAGTAAATCCAAACATTAGAGTATTTGAGAATCAAATAGTTAAGTTTGACTTGACAGATTCCAGCATTACAGGAAAAGATTTTAATTTATACAGTGATGATGTTTTTAGAAATTCTTATTTTGGTAATGAAAATGGAATAGAAGTTGTAAAATCTTCAACAGAACTAAGTCTAACAATTACAGACTATACTCCAAAACTTTTATATTATACATTGACTAACATTACAACATCTGATGAAATATATTCAGATTCAACTGTTACTAATAATAATCAATTAAAAATAGAAGAAAGTCTCTATAAGCAATCAGAAGGAATTGTGATTGGAATTACAACCAATACATTTACATATAATATGAGTGCTAACCCAGAACTATTAGATTATAGTAGCTCTAACTCCAAATTATCATATGAAGTTTTAGATAGTGGTGTAAAAGGACCAATATCTAAAGTTAAACTTCTATATGGTGGAAATTCGTATGAAAAAGTTCCTGGAGTAAAGAATATTATAACTCAAACTGGAGAAGGTTGCAATCTTTATCCAAAAACTACAACTATTGGAAATGTCAATGCAGTGAAAATATCAAACACTGAGGCAATCTATTCTAGTGATAAAACTCTTTCTCCAGTATCAACTTTATTCTCAGCAGTAAGAATAAAAAATAACTATAAAGTTTCTGATCTTCTTTTAGTAGATCCAGGAAGAAAATATATAAATCCACCAACATTAATATTGTATAATGAAACTGATGATGTTGTTTCAAATACTTTTTCTGCAAATGTTGAACTTAAATCTCAATCTGTAGATAAAATTATAATAGTTGATCCAGGAACTAATTTAAAAACCACTGACAATAGAATTGTCCCAATTAATAATAGTAATGGAATTAGAATTCTTAGTGTTTCTGTATCTGGGTCTGGTCCATATGATGTAGATTTGACTTTAGAGACCCCACTTTCTGGATTCTCAACTGCAAACCCGCTACCAATTTCAATTGGTGATTCTATTTTTGTGGAAAATATTATAAACAGTTCTGGAAATGGATTTAACAGTTCAGATTATAAGTATAAATCATTTACTGTAACATATACTAATCCAAACTTTAGTGCTCCAGATGCAGCTGTAGTTAGATATCAAGTAGATCAAGATCCTGGGGTGTTTGATTCTACAACATATAATGCATCAGTTTCAAAATATGATGATCTAATTAAAGTTGAACCAGTATTAGAGAAATATCCATTCTTTAATGCAGAAAAAGTTTCAGGTAAGCAAATAATAGATAATGATGCAAACTCTCCATTAACTGATATTATCAAATTTTATGATACTCCAGAATTTTTAGTTGGAGACACCATAGAAGGTGAAATTTCAAAATCACAAGCTCAAGTATCTTCAATTGAAACTTTCAAAGCTATTACAAAGGTTGATTCTAGTGTCTCTGAGGTTATTGGATGGAAAGACTTTAGAGGAAATCTTTCCACTATTTTACAAAAATTACAAGACAGTGAATACTATCAGAATTTCTCATATAGTCTAAAGAGTAGGAAATCATTTACTGATTGGCAACCAATAGTTTCAGATTTATCCCATGTATCTGGATATAAACAGTTTGGTGACTTGTCAGTAGAATCAGAACTTCCAGTTGGAATAGCAAAAACTCTTACTGTAAAATCAGAAAGTTCTTCTCAGGTCAATGTATCTTTAATATCTGAAGTGGATACATCTACAGTCAGCAATTTTGATTTTGTTATTGAAGAGGACATTGATGACAGCGAAGGACTATATTCAGAATACTTAAAATTCTCATCCAAAAAACTATCTGACTATTTACTATCAGAGAACAATAGAGTTCTCCCTATTGATGACATCTCAAACCTTTTTGATAGTGATAATTCACCATTTGTTAGAATTCCACTAGATACTGTAGACACCACTGACAATATTGTATTAAAATATTTCTTCTTTATTGGAGCAACAGTTTCATTCTTTGGAGATTTCCAAAAACCAGAAGTATTTGATTTATTTGTAACAAGAAATGATGCTACTGTCAACTTAACTTCATATGCATATTATTATGATTTCTATAATGAGTTTGGGAATGTACAACTTCCACTTGGAGAAATTGAAGCCACATTAAGCCCATCCAATGGTGATGAAATAACTATTAATTTCAATCCAAGAAATATTTTTAATAGTTATGCAATATCTGCTGTTAAAGAGACTGCTCCAGTAGCAGTTGGCATTGCATCAACATCATATGGATATGTAGCTAGCATTGAAAAAACATCCACATATGCAGCTTCTGGATCTCCATCCACAGAAGTTATTTACAGTTACCCAATGGCAGATTTAACTTCTGGAACTGGAATCATTGGAATATCATCATCTCAAGGAAAAGTTGAAGATGCTTTTGAATTTACATTTATAAAAACAGTAGACAATTCTATCTCATACAACATATTTGCAGAACAAAAAACTAAAAATTTAGGGACATTTGGAATCTCAACAAGTGTTGGTGGTGCAGTTGAATTTACGTTTACACCAATATCTGGAGTTGGAATAACTGCATTTAGTAATATACAGATTTTAAATTCCAATAATGTTTCCCCAAATACAGTAACAAATACATTGAGTGTTATTACAAGTGAAAGTGTTACTTATACAGGAGCATCACAATTCCAAGTGGCATCAGTATCAGAATCATTTGCAGCAACAAAGTATATTATTGAAGCTGAAAAAACAGTTGGGTTAAGCACAGAAAGATCTATTTTTGAAATAAATGCAGTTCATTTCCAAACTTATAACAATAATACGATTTATGGTTTTGCTGGTGATTTGGATGGGGGGGAGTTTGATATAGAAACAAATTATAATTCTTCTAGTGGGGAATACATTTTATCCTTTACTCCATCATCTTCAGCAACTTATAATTTAAAAGTTATCAAAAAGTCAATCATCTCTCCAAACGTCTAATAAATATTTTAAAAAATGCCTGTTTCAGATATTGGTGCAATTTATACTCCATCAATCTATGGGAGAACTTCTTTCCCCCTTAGATATAATCAAGAGCCAATTTTTTATAAAACATTCAATGGATCATCTGAAGAAATAGTAGGTATATCTTCTGATATTTTATATGTCAGAGAGCATTTTTTCAAAACAGGAGAAAAGTTAACATATAGTCCAGGAACAGGAACTTCAATTGGAATCTCTACCAATAGTCCAGGGAACATTGGATTTAGTAGTTATCTTCCAAGTGAAGTTTATCCAATAGTTATAGACAAGGATAGGATAAGAGTATCATTAGCCTCATCCTTAGCACTTTTGGGTGAGTATGTTGATATAACTGCTACTGGAATTGGATCAAACCACACTTTATTAGCAGAAAAGCAAAATTCAAAATGTTTAATTTCTGTTGACAATATAATCCAATCTCCAATTGCAGTTGCTTCAACAGTTGGAATTGTAACTTACACCAATACTTCATTTTCCCTAGATACATTGGAAAATGTAAGATTGGGATCTTTGCTAAGAGTATATGGTGATAATGAAAGTGAAATAGTAAAAGTATCTGCTATTGATTACTCAGCAAAAAATATTTCAGTATCTAGGGGAACTGGGGTTATGGGAACCCCCCAGTTTACTTTTACTGGAATTATAACACAGACTCCAGCAGAAGTTTTATCTGGAAATTATAATATAGTAAAAGATGTCATCTATTTTGTAGACCCTCCATTAGAAGGAAGAAGAGTAAACTTAGTTATTCCAACAGCAGACATTGATTTTGCAGACAATAGCTTTACATATTTTACTGGATCTGATGAAAACATCATTACAGGATCTCAAGCAATATTTTACTCAGAAAATCCCCCAGTTGAACTTGAGAATGGTGGATTGTATTATTTAATTAGAAGTGCTAACAATACCTTTAGATTTGCAGAAAGTTTATTTAAAGCATTTAATGGAGTATTCATAGAATTCTCATCAACATCAAGTAATGGATTCCCAGTAGGATCTTTTCAACTATTTTTAATCCTTCCAACTGATAACAGTTCCTTTCATGGAAGAGTTTTTCAAAGATCTAATTATGATGGAAATTATGTATTTGATGATATTTCAGAACAATTTACTGGAATTACAACATCATTTGAATTAAAAGTTTCTGGAGTTAGTACAGTTGGAATAAGTTCTGATAATGGCATAGTTTTAATTAATAATATTTTTCAATATCCAGAATCTGAAGAGGCATTTTCTTACAGGGAAGATAGTGGAAAAACTTACATTGAGTTTAAAGGTTCTGATCAAACAAAGACATATGACGTCAATGTTGGGGGAAGACCTAGAGGGGGGATTATAGTTGCATATGGAGTCACTGGTGGTAACTTATATGCTCCATTGATACCAGCAAATGGGTTTGCAGTTGTATCTGCAGCAGGAACAGTAACAGACATTTATATTGGAAATCCTGGATCTGGTTATAGAAGTGGAATATCTACATACTATATTGAAATTGAAGATGCAGAATTGCCTGGATCAGGTGCTCTTGGAATTGCATATCCAAACAGTGTTGGTATTATTACTGGGGTTGGGATTATAACTGGTGGATCTGGATATTTATATAATGGGACATCATCCAGTTTAACAGGAACAATAAATGTTTTAGATCCAAATGGAACTCCTATATCAGTTGCATCAACTACTGAATTTGAGTATTTTAGGGGGCAACAAGTAAGCATAAACAATCCAGGTTATGTCGCAATTGGCACTGAGCTCATTAAATACACTGGGATTAACAATGCAGGTAGTGAATTAACTGGTTCTGTAAGAGGTCAACTTGGAACTATAGGAACTTCTCACACTCCAGGAGCTACAGTAACAAAATATGAGTATGATTACATAGTAAAATTTGATGCCCCTATGCCTTATGATAATATTCCCTTAGATGGATCATCTGCTGGTATTGGTGCATCAGTATCGCTTTATATTGATGAGTTTGGAGAAGTTACAAACTTAAGTTTTACAAATAAAGGATATAATTATAGGGTTGGTGAAGTTTTAACCCCATCTGGAGTTCTTGGGGTTTCTACTCAAGTAAATGATGATAAGTTACATATAACTATAAATGAAGTTGCTAAAGACGAATTTTCTGCTTGGAATGTTGGACAATTAAGAAAATTAAATGATTTAACTGATAAAGTCAATGGAAGAAGAAGTATTTTTACTTTATTCGAAACAGTTGCTACCCCAACAGGAACTGTTACAAGAAGAACTAGTTTAGAATCTAATCCAACTGCAGGAATTGATTTATCATATAATCTTCTAATCTTTGTAAATGATATTCTTCAAATTCCTGGAGAATCTTACACATTTTTAGGAGGGTCTCAATTAGAATTTACTGAACCACCCCCATTAGGAAGTGAAATAAAAGTTTACTTCTATGAAGGTTATAGTGGGGATGCCTCATTCTTCCAATCACAAACTGATATAAAAGAAGGTGACAAATTAAAGATTCAAAGAGATATCTATGAAATTTTGCCAATAGAACAAAAAACTAGAACAGGACAAAGGGTTGTCAGTTCAGATACGATTAGGACAGAAGTTTACTCAGATAGAGGATTATCAGAATCCTCATCACAAAGAAGAGCTATATCTTGGACTCCTCAAAAATCAGACTCTATTATAAATGGAGAGTACGTATCAAAATCCAGAGAAAAACAATCTTCTGGAATTTTGGATATAGAAATAATTTCATTAGATTATGAAGTAGTTGCTGGAGTGCAAACTGTTGGAATAACAACAACAAATGGCACATTCAATGGATTCTGTACTAGTATAATTGGAATTAATACAAATGCAGGTATTGGATCTTTGATTCAAATTGGAGATTATGTTGAAGCATCTTATATTGCTATTGGAGTAACTATAGTTTCCATAGGATCAAGTCAAATTGACATTGGATCACCTTCAATTGGAGTTTCTACAGAATTTTCAGATTTGTATGTAGGATTTACATCCTATTCCACATCACCAGTTGGAATAAACACAGTTCCCCTATCTTTCTACAGAAAGAACTAATAAATAGCAATAAAGTACACAAAAACAAATGCCTGCAATAGTAACTGATAGATTAAGATTATTGAATTGTAGAAACTTTATTGAAGATGTTGCCGTAGGTGGATATTACATTTTTCTTGGACTTCCTAATGCTACAACATTAGATACTGATTGGGACACTTCCCAACCAAATCCCATTGACAATGAACTGTATTTAAATTCATATAGGGACACTATTCTTGGAGTCAAGAAAGTAAATACTTCTGATGTCATTAGGGTTATTCCAAAACTCCAATGGGTGACTGGAAGAAAGTATGATATGTATAGACATGATTACAGTGTTTATAATTTATCTCCAGTTACATCTTCAACAAGATTGTACGATTGTCAATATTTTATAATTAACAGGGACTACAGAGTCTATATCTGTTTAAATAATGGATCTGCACCATCCAATCAAAATAAAGGTGTAATTTCTACTCAAGAACCATTACATACTGATGTTTCACCTAGAAAAGAAAGTGATGGATATATTTGGAAGTATCTATACACCTTGAGCCCATCTGATGTATTAAAATTTGATGCTACAAATTACATCTCAGTTCCAAATGATTGGGAAACAACCACTGATGCAGAAATATCAAGAGTTAGAACTAATGCATTCAATGGGAAAATTGAAACTATTTTAATTGAAAAGCAAGCTCAATATAATTTTGTTGGAACATTAACTGGTGTTCCAATTAAAGGTGATGGATTTGGGGGAGAGGCAAGTATTGTTTTTGATGAAGAATCAAAACCAGTTTCAGTAGAAGTCACTGCTGGTGGTCTTGAGTACACCTATGGGACTTTAGATTTGGATTCAGTTCTTCCCCCACTGGGAGGAGAAAAAGCAATATTTAATGTGATTATACCACCCCCAGGGGGTCATGGGGCAGATATTTACACTGAGTTGGGTGCAACTAGAGTCTTAGTTTATAGTAGAATTGAAAATGATCCTACTAATCCAGACTTTATAGTTGGAAACCAATTTTCTAGAGTAGGCATTGTAAAAAATTTAAAAGCATTTGGAACAAATGCCATATTTACTCAAAGTAGTGGTTCTGGTGTTTATGCTTCAAAACTAGCAACTTCAACTATTTTGGAACCATTGGATTCTAAAATAACTCAATTATCTTCAAGTGGAATTGGAAATTTAGTCAGTTTTGATTCAACTACACAAGTTCTTAGGTATATTCAACCAAGAACTAATTATGTGGATACTTATGCTGTTGGAAATATAATTACAATTGATTATCAGTATGCAGATAGTTCTAGTGGAATTCAAACAGCAACTAATTATGATCAAAATGAATTTGATAATTCATCCAACATAATAATAGGATCTAATTCCTATCCAATTGATAATACATTTAATGGCACTTCAACTACTGTTGGATCTGTGGAATATTATCTTGGACAGCAATTTAGCTCTGGCATGTCAAGCCCAGATATAAATAACAAGAGTGGTGAGATACTTTATGTAGATAACAGAGCTTCTGTTACCAGAGCATCTCAACAAAGAGAAGATATAAAAATTATTTTAGAATTCTAAGAAAATGCCCCAAAGTACCAACCTAAACAAGACTCCATATTATGATGATTATGATTCAGAAAAGAACTTTTATAAAGTTCTTTTCAAACCTGGGGTGACTGTACAGACAAGGGAACTTACCACATTACAATCAATTTTACAGAATCAAATTGAAAAATTTGGCAGTAAATTTTTCAATGCTGGTGGAGTAGTAATTCCTGGAAACACAGCATTTATACCAGTATATAATGCTGTTGAGGTAGAAACTACCTATAAAGGAATTAACGTTGAAACATATTTTTCAGAATTACTTGGGAAAGTAATATCTGGGGCAGACAGTGGAACAACTGCAAAAATCGTAAATATTGTAAAATCTTCAGAATCTGATAAAGGAAGAACTACAATTTTTGTAAAATACCTTTCTTCTGGAACTGATTTTGAAACTGAATTATTTACTGCAGGGGAAGAACTTTTAGCTGATTTTGACCTCCCAGTTGGGCAGGGATTTATTTTAACTGGGGAACCTGTCCTCCAAGTAACTAATCCTGTTGGTAGATCACCATTTTCAACAGGATCTGCTGCAAAAATAGAAGAGGGTGTATTCTTTGTAAGAGGGTATTTTGTAGACGTAAAAGAGCAGGAAATTATATTAGATCAATATGGAACAACCCCTTCATATAGAGTTGGTCTAGCAATTTCAGAAGATGTTGTTACTGCAGATGAAGATGGATCTTTAAATGATAATGCTCAAGGGTTTTCAAACTATGCAGCACCTGGAGCAGATAGATTTACTATAACTTTAACTTTAGCAAAAAAATCTTTAGATGATTACAATGATGATAGTTTCATTGAGTTGTTTAGAGTAGAAAATGGTATAATCAGAAAAATTAAACAAGATACAACAGGATCTTTTATCAGTGATGTTCTTGCAAGAAGAACATTTGATGAGTCTGGAAACTACACAGTTCTCCCATATGACTTAAAAGTTCTAGAATCATTGAATGATAGATTTGGAAATAATGGAGTATATCTAGAAGACCAAAAAACTTCTCAAGGTAGTACCCCATCAGAAAGTCTAGGATTAATCCAAGTATCCCCAGGAAAATCATATATTAAAGGATATGAAGTAGCAACATATGATACTGTAATAGATTATCCAAAACCAAGAACTACAAAAAAAGTAGAATCTTCATCTGTAGTATTCTATGGTGGAGATTTAATTAGAGTCAATAATGTAGTTTCTGCACCTAAAGTAGGACTTTCTACTAGTGCAGTTGTTGCATTAAATGGTCAAAGATTAGTAAATCAACAACCAGCTACATCTGGAGTTACTACAATTGGTTATGCTAGGGTTTATGACTTTGAGCATCATAACACTTCTTATGAAAATGCTACGAGTCAATTTAATTTGAAGTTATTTGATATTCAAACTTACACAAATTTACACACAGATATCCCAGTTACTGGCATACCAGTTGGATCATACATTCAAGGTTCTAATAGTGGGGCAACTGGATATGCATCAACCATAACTCAAGGAGACACTCTATTCTCTTTATATCAAGTTGCTGGAAAATTCATTAGAAATGAAAGTTTAGTAATTAATGGAATTAGTAGCACATCTGCTACAATTGGAACAGTAACTGACTATTCAATCAATGATGTTAAATCAGTTTCAGATGGATTAGGATTTGTTGCAGATACTGTTCTTTTAAATTCATCAACATTGGTTGGACCTTTTAATGTTGAAACATATCATGGAAATCCAGCAGAACCTGGAATAGCTACTATTTCTAGAGGAAATGGAACTGCATTTACTGATTCAGTAAAAGTTAATGATGTTGTATCTTATCAACCAACAGGATTTACTTCATCTGTTTATGCTAGAGTAAGTTCATTTAATAGTTCAAAAACTGCTGTAACTGTTGTTGGAGTGACAACTGTTACTAATATTTGTACTGGGGATGTTGGAATTGGAACTTATAGTATTCAAAATATTGATGTCATCAGACCAGAAATTTCTAGACCTGAGAATTCATATCTTTACAATGAACTATCCCATAAAAATATTGCATCTATAAACTTAGAAAATTCAAGTTCTTTAGTAAAAGTACAAAATACTGGAGTAGTTAAATTATCAACTACAGCAACTCTTCCCAGTTTGGTTGGCACTGATTATGTTTATGCTGGTTTTGATGAAGAAAGATATACCCTAATCAATGCTAATGGATCTATTGAAAACTTGACTAATGCAACATTTACATTTACATCTGGTGGGAAAGAAGGAACTATCAGTGGGTTATCAGTTGCTGCTGGTCCATGTGTTTTAATATCAACCCAAATTAAAACTAATGTAAGTTCCAAAAAGAAAAAATACCAAAGATGTAACAGTATTGTTGTAGATAAAACCAAATATTCAACCCCAAGAAATGTTGGACTTGCTAATACTACACTATATGGAGTTAGGGTTGATGATGATAAAATCTCATTAAATCTTCCAGATATTGTTGAAGTTCATGCAGTTTATGAGGCATCTGGAACTGGAGATCCAGAGATTCCATGGATTGCTCTATCTGATATTATTAGTCCACTGTCAAATACTTCAGATTTTATTTTAGGGGAAAATTTCTATTGTACAGAAAGTGGTGCAGTTGGAACATTTTTAGAGGTAAAAAATACCAGTCAAATTTATGTAGTATATAAGACTGAGGCTAGACCATCTGTATCTGAGAAAATAACATTCTTAGAAAGCAAGTACACAGCTATTGTTAGTCAATCAAATCCAGGCGACAAGAATATTTTAAGCAACTATACTCTGGATAATGGTCAGAGAAGAAACTTCTATGACTATGGAAGACTTATCAGAAAACCAGGATCCCAAGAACCTGCTGGAAGACTAAAAATTTACTTTGATGTCTTTAATTTTGACAGTGCAGATTCTGGAGATGTAATTACAGTTAATAGTTATTTACAATCACTGTATGGCAAAAAAATTCCAAGTTATGCTGGCATAAGAAATACTGACATTATTGATATCAGACCAAGAGTTGGTCCATATAATATTGCATCTAACAGAAGTCCATTTGACTTTACATCCAGATCATTTGACTCTGCTGGTGGGGCTGCTGCTCAAGTGTTAGCGTCAGATGAAAGTATTACCTTTGATTATGACTTCTATCTCCCAAGAGTTGACAAGTTAACCTTAGATCAATCTGGAGAATTTAACCTTGTTCTGGGGGAACCATCAGAAGATCCAATAGTTCCCCAGGTGTCTGGGGAGGTTCTTGATGTTGCTACAATAATAAGCACTGCATATTTGTATAATGTTGAAGATTATAATCAAATTCAAATTGCCATAACTGACAATAAGAGATATACCATGGCTGATTTGAGAACCATTGAAAATAGAGTTGATGATCTTGAATATTACACTTCACTAAGTCTTTTGGAGTCATCTACAGAAAGTTTACTAATTGAAGATGCTAATGGATTAAACAGATTTAAATCTGGACTTTTTGTTGAAAATTTTGCAGATATTTCAATAGCAGATGTAACTAATCCAGATTTTGATGGAGTTATTGAAAATGAAACATTTACACCTTACATTACTAATAATAGAGTAGATCTCAGCTTTATTAGTTCAGATGATGTAATTGCAAAATCTGAACTTGATATGGGATCAACAACTTCAACAAATGTAGTTAGAACTGGAGATACCATTACTCTAAATTATAATGAAGTTGAATACTTTAAACAACCATTTGCAAGTAGAGTTGTAAGTGTGAATCCATTTGATATTGTCACTTGGGTTGGAGTTTTGCAGTTAAATCCAAAAATTGATACTTGGACAATTTATGGTCCAGCAATATTCCTTGGTAGAATAAGAGGTGGTGGTAACAGAACTGCCTTTACTGGATATAGATATACAAATATTCCTACCATGAGAGCAAGGAATATTCAATTTGTTGCCACAAGACTAAAACCAAGCACTAGATTTAAGTTTATATTTGATGGTAGGGCTATTAGTGGAATTGATGCTGTCCCACCAGGGTCAGTTTGTTTCCCTAAATTACTGGAAATTACCAATGTTGTTGGGTCGTTCCAACCTGGAGAAACCTGTATTGCTATTGATAGTCAAGGAAATAGAACTTGTGCATTTAGAATTTGCACTCCAGATCATAAAGATGGTCCAATCCTAAATCCAACATTTAGATACAATGTAAATCCCTACAGTCCAACTGTTGGTATTTCTTCCTTGTATGGACCACAATCAACAATTTTGAATGTTGATACTGAAACTTTGCAAGTTCCTTATGCAACTAGTTTCTGGGGAAATATGGGAACTGGATCAAGAATCTATGGTCTTTCTAGCAAAGCAAGTGCAAGAGTTGCAGATAATAGACTTGTTACTGATGACAATGGTACAGTCGTTGGTTCTATTTGGACAGGTGCACATAACTTTAGAACTGGAACTATTACTGCAAAAATAACAACACAAAAACCACCAGCTGGAGTTCCTGGAGAATTTACCAGTGAGGCATCAAATGTCTTTACATCAAAAGGAACTATTGTCCAACCAACTTATGTTGTATACTATGATCCATTAGCACAAACATTTATTGTTGATGATGAAACTGGAATTACACTATCTTCTGTTGATTTATACTTCTTTGAAAAGGATAATTTTATCCCAGTTGAAGTTCAAATAAGAGAGACCGTAAATGGATATCCTGGAACTCCAGATAAAGTTGTTCCTGGATTGAGCAAGGTTTTGATGCCAAGTCAAGTTAAAACTAGCACAAATGCATCAGTTCCCACAACCTTCACTTTTGATAAGATGGTTAGACTTGAGGGTGGAAGGGAATATGCTCTTGTAATTGTATCAGATTCTCCAAACTATTTTGTATGGCATTCAAGGATGGGTGAAGTAGAAATATCTACTGCCCAAAATAAAGAAATTGGAAAAGTAATTATTAACAAACAACCTTCAATGGGTGTCATGTTCAAGGCACAAAATGGCAGCACTTGGACACCTAGCAATTCAGATGATATTAAATTCACTCTAAGGAGAGCTAATTTTACAGCATCTAGTGGAACTGTAAGGATGTTTAATGCACCACAGCAATCACTTGTTCCTGAAAATATCTTATCTGAAAATCCAATTTATACTATCTCAACTAATGCAGATTCTTTAAATGATGGCAGACATATTCTGATAAATCATCCAAATCATGGAATGCATTTCCCAAGTGAAAAGGTAGCTATATCAGGAGTCAGACCAGATTCAATCCCAACAAAAATTAGTGTTTCTTATGGTGCAACTGAGACTTCATCTATTAGTATAGCAAGCACTTTAGGATTTGATTATTATGATGGTTCTCCAGTTAACTCTTTACATACTGGATATGCATTGATTGGGGATGAAATTATTGGGTATAATAGTGTTCTACCAGATGCTCTTGGCGATATTTCCAGATCACAATTTGGAACAGTTTCTATAGGATATGAGGCAGAGACTGAAATATCTAAGTATGAGTTTAATAATGTTCCTCTATCCAAAATAAACACAACTCACACAATTCTAGCAAATCCAAAACCAACTCTAGATTCATATTATGTTCAAGTTGGATCTGGTAGTACATTTACCACTGATAAATTTGGTGGTGGAGCAAATGTTTATGCTGGAAAAGATAAAAACTTTAGTTCATTCAAACTGAATGAAAACTTTATAACAGTTCCAGATAAAACTACTACAACTGGAAGAGTTAGAACTATCTCACAAAGAAGTATAGATGGATCTGAGATTGCATTTGTTGATCAAGGATATGAGCAAATTGACATTTATGAAACGAATATTTTTGATACTTTAAGAACTGTAGCATCTAAAGAAAATGAAACTGAATTTTTAAACTCTACAGCATTTGAGGGTCAAAAATCATTTACTTTAGAACTTAATCTCTCAACAACTGATTCTAGAGTTTCACCAATCATTGATATTGATCAGGTGTATTTGGATATGGAATCTTTCATGATTAATAGACCTGTAGGAATAAGTTCTTATGCCACAGATTCTAGAGTAAATGCTAATACAGGTGATCCACATTCATTTGTTTACATAAGCAAGAAAGTTTCACTTGAGCAAAGTGCAACATCAATTAAGGCATTTATTTCTTGCTATAGAGATGCAGCTTCTGATGTAAGGATGTTGTATAAGATCTATAGATCTGATGTTCCTGATGAAGATCAGGTTTGGGAACTCTTCCCTGGATATAAAAATATTGATGTAAATGGTAATGTAATAGATTCTGATAACAATGATGGAAGATCTGATACTAATGTTCCAAGTAGTTTTGAAGGTGAGTTTAGGGAGTATTCATTCACTGCTGATGATCTTCCACAATTTACTGGATTTGCAATTAAGATAGTTGGAACAACAACTAATCAAGCACTTCCACCAGTTATCAGACAACTTAGAGCAATAGCATTAGCATAATGGCAAATAGAAGATATGCAAAAGTGGAGGGTCATCCTAATTTACTTAGGGACCTCTCCACTAATGCAATAATTAATACTGACAAAGTTGGGTCTGAGCAGTATATTAAAACAAGAGAAAGAAAACAACAAGAACAAGAAAAAATCTCTAATATGGAATCTGAAATAGAAGACATTAAATCTTCTATTAATGAAATAAAAAGTCTCTTGAGAAAAATTTATGAATCATGAAGAAATGAAACTGGAATCAGTTTCTAAACAATTTGAATTTGAAAAAATTTCTAGAGAATTGGATACTTGCACTAACGTTGATATGTTAAGAAATTTGTGCAAATGTTATGTAAAACTCTATATGAGACAGCAAGAGACCCTGATTTATATGGAGCAAAGTTTTGGTTCTAAATAGTTAAAAACTTAGAATAATGGCAAAACCAGCATCAAGACAAGAATTAATTAATTATTGTTTACGTAAACTTGGTGCACCAGTATTGGAAATCAACATTGCTGAAGAGCAATTGGATGATTTAGTGGATGATGCCTTGCAATTTTTCAATGAGAGGCATTTTGATGGTGTTGAGAAGATGTTTCTCAAGTATAAAATTACTGCAGATGATATTGAAAGGGGAAGATCTAAAGCAGATAATAATAATCTAGATGTAGAAATTACTACAGCAAGTTCAAATATTGGAACTTTTGAATGGGAGGAAAACAGCAACTTTATTCAAGTTCCAGATGCTGTAATAGGTATTGAAAGAGTATTTAAGTTGGACAATAGAACTATTGCATCCAACATGTTTAATATAAATTATCAACTATTTTTGAATGACATATATTGGTTTAGTTCTACTGAGATGATGAACTATTATATGACAAAAAGATATCTAGAAGACATTGATTGGATTGTAAATCCAGAAAAGCAAATAAGATTTAATAAAAGACAAAATAGATTGTATATTGATACTAGTTGGGATACTCTCAATGCTGATGATTATCTATTAATTGAATGCTATAGAATTTTAAATCCATCTGATTTCACAAAAGTTTATAATGATTCATTTCTTAAAATGTACCTTACATCCCTAATTAAAAGGCAGTGGGGACAAAACTTAATTAAATTCCAAGGAGTTAAACTGCCAGGTGGAGTTGAACTTAATGGTAGGCAAATTTATGATGATGCAGTTAGGGAATTGCAATCAATAGAAGATAAAATGATGACAACTTATGAACTTCCACCAATGGATCTTATAGGCTGATATGTTAAATCCATACTTCATTCAAGGAACATCTGGAGAACAAGGTTTAGTTCAAGACCTTATAAACGAACAATTGAAGATGTACGGGATAGAAGTTTACTATCTTCCCAGAAAAATTATTAACAAGGGATCTGTCATTCGTGATGCAATATATTCCAAATTTAATAATGCATTTCCAATAGAAGCTTATCTAGTTAATTATGAAGGATTTGATAATAATTCCTTTATGATGTCTAAGTTTGGGGTAAGAATCCAAGATGAAATGAATTTTATAATTTCAAAAGAAAGATTTGATGATTATATTGCTGCATTGATGCAAACTACTGATGGATTTGGTAGTTATACCAGACCAATGGAAGGAGACTTAATATATGTTCCTCTTTCCGATAGTTTGATGGAGATTAAATATGTTGAAAATAGAAAACCATTCTTCCAACTTCAAAAAAATTATGTTTATGATTTGAGATGTGAACTCTTTGAATTTGAAGATGAGGAAATTACAACAGGAAATCCAGAAGTTGATTATCAATTAAAAGACATTGGGTATGGTGCAGAATTAACTCTTTCTGGTCTAGGAGTAACAGCAACTGCATATACTGGATTAGTTGTTGGTGGAGTTCAATATGTAGACATTTTGAATGGGGGATATAGATATTCATCAACACCCAACTTAGTTGTAGATGCCCCAACAAGTGGATATAGATCAATTTTAGTTGGGGTGATGACTCAAAGTAAAGGATTGACAGTAGCTAAAAGTTTAGATCAAATTTATATTGAGAATCCAGGATACGGGTACACAGAATCTCCAAGTATCAATTTTTATGGGGGAAATGGATATGGAGCTTCAGCTAGAGTTGCAATCTCTACATCTGGAAGTATAGGGATTGTTACTACAACTTATTCTGGAACTGGATATACTTTTGAACCAACTGTAACATTCTCTGCTCCAGATGTTGCTGCAGGAACAACTGCAACTGCTAGAGCATTTTTAAATGCTAGTGGGGGAATTTCAACCATTAGAATAATAAATGCTGGTTCTGGATACTTATCTAATCCAACTATAACAATTTCTGCTGGATCTACAGTGGCATCTGGAAATTATATAGTGGGTGAGAGAGTTTCTGGTTCTATTTCTGGTGCATTTGGTATTGTTAAAAATTGGGATGCTGCTACAAATAAATTAAAAGTATCTGGTCTTGGTACTGATTTTGTTGATGGAGACATAGTAGTAGGAGCAGCTTCAAGTGCAATTTATACTTTAAGAATTGCAAAAACTTATGAACTTCAGCAAGCTTATGCTGATAATGACATTATAGAACAAGAGGCAGATGAGATAATAGATTTCACTGAAATAAACCCCTTTGGGGAAGTTTAACTAAATAAAATAAACTGCGTATTATAATGTCAAGGCAAATAATATCTACAGGAACAACACCAAATGATGGTACTGGGGATACCCTTGCCAATGGTGCTTCTAAAATTAATGCTAATTTTAGTGAACTTTACACTACTTTTGGAGATGGTGTAAATCTTACTGGGTTTCAAGGTGCTCAGGGAAACCTTGGTCCTCAGGGTATTCAAGGATTTCAAGGTCCACAAGGAGAACTTGGTCCTCAAGGACCACTTGGACCACAAGGAACTCAGGGAGATATTGGAAATTATGGTCCACAAGGTGCTGTTGGTGGAATATCATTTAGTGTAACTAATTCTGGATCAAGTGCATTTATTTTTGACCCATCAATTTTGGGAATTTCAACAAATCCATCTCTTACTTTGATAAGAGGATTAACATATTATTTTAATGTAAATGCTATTGGACATCCATTCTGGATTAAAACTGATCCAGTTCCTGGCATTAGTAGTTCTTTTGATGATGGAACTGATAATAATGGAGTTCAAGTAGGACAACTATCATTTACAGTTCCCTATGATGCTCCTTCAACTTTATATTATATTTGCCAAAACCACCCTGGAATGCAGGGACAAATAGCAGTAGTTGAAGCTGGATATTTTGGACCTCAAGGTGCAACAGGTGCCCAAGGTGCTATCGGTGCTCAAGGTGCTGTAGGAATTGCTGGAGGTGTAGGACCTGAAGGACCACAAGGTGCTCAAGGAGTCCAAGGTCCACAAGGAGAAATTGGTCCTCAAGGTCCTATTGGATTCCAAGGGAATTTGGGGGTTCAAGGTGCTCAAGGATTTAGAGGACCTCAAGGTGCTCAAGGATTCCAGGGAGTTCAAGGTACTCAAGGATTCCAAGGTCCACAAGGATTCCAAGGTCCACAGGGTAGCATAGGTCCTCAAGGTAGTATAGGTCCTCAAGGAGTCACAGGTGCCCAAGGTGTTCAGGGTGCTCCAGGTATTGTAGGTGCACAAGGAGACCAAGGATCTAATGGTGCACCAGGATCTCAAGGTATTATTGGACCACAAGGAAATGATGGATTGCCAGGAGGTCCTCAGGGTTCCAGTGGACCCCAAGGAGTTCAAGGACCACAAGGACCTGTAGGACCTCAAGGAATTGGACCACAAGGATTTATAGGACCTCAGGGTGCTCAAGGTTTCCAAGGACTTTCTGGACCTCAAGGATCATTCAATCCATCCCTTGGACTAGATCTTGCTGATGATATAAAAATTCGTCTGGGTGATGGAAATGATTTAGAATTTTTCCATGAGTCTGCAACTGGAAACCATATCATTAATGGTATAGGAACTGGATCACTAAACATCCAAAATGAAGTAATTACATTAAGAGGATCTTCAGGATCTGAGGTATTAGCACAATTTACTAGAAATGCTTCTAGTGATCTTTACTATAATAACTCTAAGAAGTTAGAAACTACTAATACTGGTATTAAGGTTAGTGGAATTACTTCAACAACAAACTTAAATGTTTCTAGTTCAGTCGCTATAGGTACGGATTCTGCAGCATATGATTTAGATGTTGCTGGATATGCAAGAATCAGAGACGGTCTAATAGTTGAAGGAGGAAGCACATATCCAGTTGAAATCAGTGCTGATGTAGCTGTTTATAACCACAACTTAAATGTTTCTGGCATTGTCACAGCAACATCATTCTCTG
>Ga0213866_10000614_pt1 | contig 27938 bp, 19 predicted proteins | sample PICome_11_FD_160079 | JGI IMG/M metagenome (GOLD analysis project Ga0213866, IMG submission 160079) | Coastal seawater microbial communities near Pivers Island, North Carolina, United States - PICO284 | ecosystem: Environmental > Aquatic > Marine > Coastal | place: USA: North Carolina... | reverse complement strand
CTGGTGCAGCCAGACCTGGAAGTAGTCCTTCCGGGTGTAGGGGTGGCTGCGGACCAGTTCGCGGATGCCCTCGGTAAAAGCAATGAGCTTGTCAGGCGGCGTATCGTACTGCACGCCGATGTGGGTTTTCCATCGGCGGTACTTACGCCGGCCGTAGTTGTCGACGGTCGCGCGGACGAGGGTGGCGTTGGGCACGGTGATCTGTGAGTTGTAGAACGTGCGGATGCGCGTCGAGCGGAAGCCGAGTTCCTCGACGGTGCCCTCGGTGCTGCCGTCGATGACGACCCAGTCGCCGACCTCGAAGGGCCGATCGAGGATGACCGCGACGGAGCCGAAGAAGTTCTCGATGGTGTCCTTGGCGGCAAAGGCAAAAGCCAGCGAGCCGATACCCAGTGAGCCGAGCAGCGGGACGATGGGCAGGTTCAGGGCCTGGGCCCCATAAACGATGCCGATGGCGACGGCGAAGATCTTCGCGGCCTTGGCGAACATCGGCACGAGGATGTCGTCGAACTTCGTCTGGGTTTTTTCGGCCTTGGCAATGGCGATCGAAGCAATCAAGTCGATGAGCTGCCAAGCGGCGAGGATGCCCGCGAGGACCGTAAAGACCGCGGCCGCGCCGTAGAGGAACCGGTGTGCGATATCCGGCAGCCCGACAAGCGTCAGCCCGAGCATGACCAGCACGCCCCCAGCAACGAAACCGAACGGCCGAACTGTTTTAGCGAGTTGTTCTTTTTGCTCGTCTTGCTGCTTCCGGTTGAACTTCGCGATGATCAGGCCACGCAGAATCGTGCGGAGCACCTGATCGATCACTACGCCCAGCAAGATTAGAATCGCCAACGCGAGCCACTGCCAGTAGAACAGGCCCAGCACGTCGCCGGACTTGAGTGACTCGGGCATCAGCTCAGCCAGGAACTTGCCGCCGTCGCTGTAGTCCTGTTCGCTGTATTGTTCTTCACTGTGTTCGAGCAGCAGGCCGTGCAGCTCGTCAAGGTCGGCGAAAGTGTCCGCGGAGAAGGTCCAGCCGTTGGTCGCACGCGCCTGCAGCGCGATGGCCAGATCATCTCGGCCGATGGCTTTGACCGCCTTATCGTGCGATGAGTTGAACGCCTGCGGGAAGTAGACGAAGTAGTCCTCGTCGGTCGAATCGGGCAGCTCCTCCTTCACTTCGACGCGCCCGATGTAGTCCAGGGTGTCCTTCAGCTTGACCGCCCGGCGGCGCAGCGTATGCGCCACCTGGGCACTCGGGTCCGCCTTGCCCATCAATGGGTAGACCTCCGACCAACGCTCTTCATCGCCGTCCTCGATCGCGTTCATCGCTGAAAGGAACGTGAGCATTGCCGCCCGCGGCGAGTTGCGGTCGGCGGGCATCACTTCTTCGGGCTGCTGGGCATTCAGCGGCGCGATCGACAGAAGCAAAACGAACAGGGTCAGGGCGGTCCACAGCGATCGACGGGTCATAACAGCGGGCTCAGGGGGAGTCGGGTCCGTTCGGAAGCCGGGATTGTACGCCAGCGGCGAATGCGTCAGGAGCGATTGACCACCCGGACATTCTCACGCCCTTCGCTGGCTGGAGGCCCCTGCGTGGGGACACCCCCCTGCCCCTGACCCGTGAGGGCATCGATCACCCTCGCGATCGTGCTGAACACAAACCACGCCAAGGCCGTAATCAACAGGGCCGCGATCATCAGCAGCGCCAGGGCGATCAGCGGGATCGCGAAGACGACGACGGCGACAAAACCGGTGGCCTTGAGGACCCAGGGCGGGCGTCCGGTCGCAAAACGGACGGCCTGGCCGAACTGAGGGTGGGATTCGAATCGGGATGACCATTTCATGCCTACATGATAGCCCGCCGGTTTTCCCACCCCTGAGAACTATGATGGGATTATCCTTGGGCTGGTGGATTTGGGGCTTGGGTGTACACTGCGTATTGACGTATTTTGAATCCGGGGACTGCTTATGAAGGATGACACCACAACACGAGCCCTGGGCCTGAAGCGGGCGATGCTCGCCGGCGTGGTTGTGGCGGCCTCAGGCTGGCCTTGCGATGGTTTTGCGCAGGATTTGGCCGTTGAGGCCGTCGAGGTTGAAGTCAAGCCTGCCGAGTTGGAGAACGAACTGGACCTGACCCACTTCGGCCCGGGCTTCATGCTGCCCGTGGCGGATGTGGATCTCCAGAAACAGGTCGCCAAGCTCGACAGGTTCCTGAAGGCCGAGGATTGGGCCAAAGCGTTCCGCCTACTCAGCGAGTTGGGCAACGATCAGCTCGACGTCCTGGTTTCGGCCGGTGAGGGGGGCCAGCACATTGCTGTGAAAGAACAGTTGCAACGACACCTGCTGTCGCTGCCGCCGGATGGGCTGCGTGCGTTCCGTCTGTATTTTGACGGGCAGGCCAAAGAGCAGCTTGACGCGGTGAAGAACCACCCGATGCCGGGCTCCGAGGCGCAGTTGGTCCTCGCACAGTCCTTGGCCGATCGCCTGCTCGCCTCGAGCATCGGCGGCGAGGCCGCGGTGATGCTGGGGGACATGTATTTTGAGCGAGGCCTGTTCGCTCGGGCCGACCGCTACTGGCGCCTGGCGCTGGAGCAGGGGCTGGTCACCGGGCAAGCAGCGTTCGAGCTGCAGGCCAAGCGGGCGATCGCGATGCACCGCGAAGGCGATGAGTCGGGTGCCGCAGCGCTCTACGGCGAACTGAAGGCCCGTTATGGGCAGGCCACGCTACAGATCGGCGACCAGAAAATCGATGCGATCCAGATGCTCGGACAGACACTTGGGCAGATCGATCAGCCCGATGTGAGTGACAATAACGAGGACAAGACAACGGTCCTGCTGCCTGCGGACGATGCGATGCCGAGCTGGCACTTACGTTTTCTGGACCGCGCAACGCGGGGCCTCGTGCTCCAGAGCCAGAACCGGCGCAGCTACTACAGCCCGCCACACGACATCGACAAGCACGTCCCGGATGTCGTCGCGGATGACCAGCGGGTCTATTTCCACTGGATCGGCGTGGTCTTTGCCCTGGAGCGGCAGACGGGCAAGATCGCGTGGACCCTCGGTTCGATGCGTGAGACCGCGGAATCCCTGCAGCAGCGGGTCCAGAGCAATCAGGGCGACCCGCGCAACTACAACATCGCGCTGGCCGGAGATGTCCTGCTGGTCACGTCCGCGAAGACCGGCAACATCAACGGGCCGATGGTGATCAGCGCGTACGACAAACAAAACGGCCGACTGCTCTGGAACAGCAACACGACCAACGGTTGGAACCTGGAATCGAAGAACACCGAAGAAAAGACCACCTCGTCCGTGCTGGGCGAGGTCTCGATCGTCGACGGCAAGGCCTACACCGTGGTCCACCGCGTCGGCCAATCCGATTGCTTCCTCCGACGCTTTGACCCCGCTACCGGGAGCGTGGATTGGACGCTTGAACTGGGCGGTGCCGAGCCGATCGTCTTCCAGTACACCCAGGTCAATCGGATGCCTCAACCGCGTATGCTCAAGGGTGAGTCGCTGCTGTACGTGATGATGAACAACGGCGCGCTGATCGCAGTGGATGTGGTGTCCAGCGAGATCCGCTGGGCGCTGAGAATGGATGCGCCCTTCGGCCTGGGCGACACCAGCAACGGCCAGCCCTTTTTCCGCGGCAATCAACTGGGCAACAAGTTCGAAACCATGGCCAACCCCAACGGCTCGGGGCGGATGATCCTGCAGGGCGGCACGCTCTACGCCAAGGAACACAACGGCAAGAAACTCTACGCCCTCGATGCCGAGACCGGCGATCTGAATTGGGCGGCAGGCCAGCTCAAGCCCGACGCCCGACTCATTGGCGTCGATGCCGAGCAGTTCTACTTAATGGACCGTGGGATCGCGAGCTACAGCGTCAAGGGCAACCACGACCTGGTGAAAAAGAACGCACAGACCGGCAGCCCGGATGAAGGCGGCGCCATGCTGCTGGAGGACAAGATCCTCTTCTACGCGAACCACAAGCTACGTCAGCTGGACACGACACACCTCGACCCGGCGGGCAAATACAGCAACGACGATTACCTGGGCCAAAGCGGCGGCAGGCTCTACCAATTCGGCGACCTGCTCGTCTGCATCGACGCCACCCAGATCACCGCCTTTAGAACCCAACCTACAGATAAGAATTAAACCCTAGAGAGACTGTCCATGAAACTTCAGACCATCCTGCTCACCGCACTGTTGATACTTTCCACCTCGGTCACCGCACAGACCATCACCGTGAGCGCGGTCGGCGAATCCGAAGTCAGGCCGGACACCATCGTCCTCTCCGGCGGGCTCACCGAAGCCAACGAAAAGATGAAGGACGCGGTGACCGCGTTCAGCGACACGCGCCGCAGAGCCATGGCCGCGATCAAGGAAATGGGCATCGAGAACCTGAGCGTTTCGACCAGCGCCCTGTCGGTCGACCTCGCGGGCTCTCCGCAGGCCAACCCCTTCGGCGGCGAACAGCCCAACGCCGCGCCGGCGGGTTCACTCATCATCAGCCAGTTGGTCACACTGACCGTCACCGGCGTGGACAAGATGGAAGAGCAGGCGGTCATCGACCTGGTCGTCAAGCTGATGCAAGGCGCGAAAGAAGCGGGCGTCAAAATGGAATCGGCCAGCGGCCCAGAGGCCATGATCATGATCCAGATGGGCATGGGCGGCGATGGCAACAGCTCGGCCCAGTTCAAGATCAGCGACCCCAAAGCGGCGCACAAGGCGGCGACCAAGGACGCCGTCGACAAAGCCCGCGCGGATGCGGCCTACCTCGCAGAACTCGCGGGCGGCAAGCTCGGCAAGATCGTCGACATCAGCGACGGGGTCATGCCCGCCACCGGCGACGACTCCGCGATGAACCCCTACGCGATGATCTTCGGCATGATGACCGGCGAAACCGCCGACGCCTACTCCAGTGACACGCTCGATGCCATCACCGTCGCCCGTCCGCTGAGCGTCAGCTTCGAGCTCATCAACGACTAATCCGGCCTGTGAGGGTCGCCACAGCCCGATCGTTCTTTTTCTAACAGCAGAGAACCCGGGCAGCCGGCCATGCGTCTATTCTGTTGACTTGCCCGCCTGAACACACAACCGCCTGAGTGCCTATGCGTCCACAACACTTCACACCCGCTCTGCTACTCGCCTTGGGGTTGATCTGCGGCTCTGGTGTGGCGACCTACGCCCAGGACGAACCCAAACCCGAAGATGCCCCCGCGGCGGAAGCCGGCAGCACCTCAGCCTCCGAATCGAAAGAGCCGGACATCGTGCTCGATGAGAACGGCAACCTGTTGCCCAAGCATTTCAACGAGCGGACGCAGAAATCGATCGAAGCGGGCATGGAGTTCCTCTCCAACAGCCAGTCCCCCGACGGCAGTTGGCGCAACACCCGTGACGGATCGACCTACCCGGTCACCATGACCTCGCTCGCCGGGATGGCGATGCTCGCCGGGGGCAACACGACCAGCCGGGGCCCCTACGCGGACAACGTCAAGAAGGCCGTCCGCTACATCCTCGCGCAGGCCAACCCCAATACCGGCATCATCGCCGCGGCCACCGAGAACGGCCGGACCATGTACCCCCACGGCTTCGCGATGCTCTTCCTCTCCAGCGCCTACGGCATGGAGAGCAACGAAGCCATCCGAGACCGCATGAAGTCCGTCATCGAAAAGGGCATCAAGCTCATCGCCTCGGCCCAGTCCAATCTTGGCGGCTGGTACTACACGCCTAACTCCGGCGACGAGGGCTCGGTCACCGTTACCCAGCTCCAGGCCCTGCGTGCCGCGCACAACGCCGGCTTCATCGTCCCCGAGGACGTCATCGACAGGTCCATCCAATACCTGGAGATGTGCCGAACCCCCGACGGCGGCATCCGCTACTCGTTTAACAGCGGCAACAGCACGCGGCTGCCGATCTCCGCCGCCGCGCTGCCCTGCATGTACTCGACCGGCGACTACGAGTCGGAAATGGCAGAGGCCTGCCTCGAGTACGTCTTCTCACAGTACTGCAAAGACGGGCGGAACAAGTCCTGGAACAAGAGTGGCGGCCACGATTTCTACGGCCACTACTACGCCGCACAGGCCTTCTACCAGGCCGGCGACGAATACTGGGACGTCTACTTCCCCGCCGCTCGCGACCAGCTCATCAACATGCAGGGCCAAGGCGGCGAAGGTGCATGGAACGGCGACGGCATCGGCCCGGTCTACGGCACCGCGATGGCGCTGACCATCCTCCAACTCCCGTATAAGTACCTGCCCATCTACCAACGCTAAGCCGGCGAGGCAAACAACTTTTCAACACCCGCCCGCTCTAGCTGGCCACCTCAACAACCGCCCGAACCCGCCGATACGGTGCACCGTATCAATGGCGTTCTAACCCGGAGACCCTCCCTTGACCGACCACGACGCTAGCACGCAAGCACCCGACATTAAAGACCTCGAAACGCTCAAGAACGCGTACGACAACGTACGCGAGCAGATCGGCAAGGTCATCGTCGGCCAGGATGACGTCATCGAGCAGCTGCTCATCTCCATCTTCGCACGCGGCCACTGCATCCTCGAAGGCGTGCCCGGGCTCGCGAAGACCCTGCTCGTCTCCACCCTCGCCAAGTCCCTGTCTCTGGACTTCACCCGCGTCCAGTTCACGCCCGACCTGATGCCTTCTGACATCACCGGCACCGAGGTCATCGAAGAAAACCGAACCACCGGCCAACGCGAATTCAAGTTCGTGCATGGCCCGGTGTTCACCAACTTCCTCCTCGCCGACGAAATCAACCGGACACCCCCCAAGACCCAGGCCGCACTGCTTGAAGGCATGCAGGAGCGACAGGTCTCCGCCGGCGGCAAGCGATACCCGCTGCCCGACCCGTTCTTCGTCCTCGCGACGCAGAACCCCATCGAGCAGGAAGGCACCTACCCGCTGCCCGAAGCGCAGCTCGACCGCTTCTTCATGAAGGTGTTCGTCGACTACCCGACGCCCGATGAAGAAAAGGCGATTTACAAGATGATGACCGGCGCACCGGTGAGCGAGCCCGAGCCCGTGCTGGGCGGCGAAGAGGTGCTGCGTCTACAGCAGACCATCCGCCGCGTGCCGATCAATGACCTGCTGCTGGACTACGTGATGCGGTTTATCCGCGCGACGCGTTACAACACCGAGGATGCGCCAGAGTTCATCAAGCGTTGGCTGCTCTGGGGCGCTGGCCCGCGTGGCGGCCAGGCGATGATCATGGCCGCCAAGACCCGCGCCGCGCTGCAGGGCCGACCCGAGGTGAGTATCGAAGACCTGCACGCCGTGGCCGTCCCCGTGCTGCGCCACCGCCTGGTCATCAATTACAACGCCGAGGCCGAGGGCGAGTCCACCGACACCGTGATCAAGCGTCTGATCGACGAGATCCCCGTCGGCGGCGACGCGGCGGCAAGCGACAAAGCCGTCCAGCGCACGCTGACGTCGTGATGATCCAACACATGATCTGACTCTTCGGCCATCTCGCTTAAGCGATATGGCCCACCCCCATTAACCAAGTCCGCGTCCGCAATGGCTCAACCCTCCAAACTCCTCGACCCCGCCGTCCTCTCGCGCATCACGCCGCTGGGGTTCAAGGCCGCGCGTGTCGTCGAAGGCTCCATCACCGGGCTGCACCGCTCGCCCATGCACGGCGTCTCGCCCGAGTTCGCCGAGCACCGTGAGTACTCGCCCGGCGACGACGTCCGAAACCTCGACTGGAAGGTCTGGGCCAAGTCCGACCGCTACGTCACCAAGCGCTACGAGGAAGAGTCCAACCTCCGCTGCACGATCCTGCTCGACGCGTCACGCTCGATGCAGTACGCCGGCAAAACCGCGCAGGAAGGCCGCAGCAAGTTCGAGACCGCCTCGACCATCGGCGCGTGCATGATGCAGCTGCTCATGAAGCAGCGCGACGCGGTCGGCCTGATCACGATCGACACCAAGCCCCGCGCCGTGCTCCAGCCCAAGGCCACCAATCGCCAGGCCGCGCAGATCCTCGACACGCTCGAATCCACCAAGCCCGGCGGCGAGACCGACCTGGGCCCGGTCATCGTCCGCGCCGCCGACCAGCTCAAGCGACGTGGCATGATCCTCGTCCTCTCGGACCTGCTCTGCGACCTGGACACGCTCTATGAATCGCTGGGCAAGCTGCAGCACAACGGCCATGAGGTCGTCGTCATGCACATCCTCGACGGCGAGGAGATCGATCTGCCCTTCAACGACTCGATCATCTTCAAGGACATCGAGGGCATCGAAGAAATCTTCGGCGAGCCCTGGGCCTTCCGCAAGGCTTACAAGAAGGCGATGGAAGAGTTCATCGAACAGGTCACCACACGCTGCCTGTCTCGGGGGATCGATCACCTGCTCGTCCGCACGGACCAGGACCTGGGCCAAACCTTGGCACAGTACCTACACCGGCGACAGCGCATGGCCGCGACAACCGCCGGCCGAGGACGCATCGGGGGGTCGGTGGTATGAGGATGTGGGTCCTTATTGATGGAGGTGCTGTATGCCGTTCCTAGCACCCCTGCTGCTGTTCGGGGCCGTGTTCGCCGCGGCACCGATCATCATCCACCTGCTCAACCGCCGGCAGTTCAAGCTGGTCGAGTGGGCGCCGATGGAGTACCTCAAGCTCACGCTGCGCACCAACCGGCGTCGGCTGCAGCTCGAACAATGGATCCTCCTGGCGATCCGCACACTGCTCATCCTGATCCTGATCTTCGCGGTCGCCAGGCCGTTCCTCTCCGGTAACGCCGCCGCCGCGTGGCTGAGCTTGGGCGGGCGCACCAGCCGGGTGATCCTCATCGACGACTCGCTGTCCATGGGCCTGACCGCGGCGGGCGAGAGCTCGTTTGAGCGGTCTGTTGAGCAGGCGGCGGCACTGATCGAGTCCGTCGGCTCCCAAGACGCGCTGACGGTCGTCACCACCTCCGCGATCACCGCGCCCCTGAGCCGGGACACCGTGCTCAGTCAGGACGAGGCCGGCGCACGGGCCGAACAGGTCCGCCAGCTCGAGCCCGCCGAGTCCGCAAACAACTGGGCGGCCACGCTCTCTGAACTGGCCGACCTCTTAGAAGGCACCGCCCACAGCAGCAAAGAGGTCCGCATCTTCACCGACCAGCGCGCCGCAGGCTGGTCCGCCGACGCCGCCGAGCAGGCCGCCAAGCTCGAAGCGATGGGTGTGCGTGTCGTGATCGTCAAGGTCGGTCAGAGCTCGCCGGGCAACGCCTCGCTCACCGAGCTCAACCAAGCCACCGGCGTCGCGCTCGTCAATACGCCCATCGAGTTCGTCGCGACCATCGACACCGACGGCGACCCGCAGTTCAAGGTCGACTATGCCACGCTCGTCATCGACGGCGTCGAGAGCCCGATCAAGCTGCCCGACATCGCCGCCGGCCAACGCGGCGTCGAGCTCCGCCTCTCGCACACCTTCGAAGAATCCGGCCAGCACACCATCGAGCTGCGCCTGCCCGACGACGCGATGCTCGGAGACAACAGCCGGTCGAGCATCATCAACGTCGCCGAGTCCGTCCGCATCCTGCTCGTCGATGGCGAGCCGGGGATCGCCGCCCGAGACAGCGAGGTCTTCTTCCTCGCCCAGGTCCTCTACAGCGGCAGTACGCCGATTAAGACCACCGTCCTGCCCGACTCCGAATGGCTCGATCAGCCGACCGTCGGCAACTACGACCTCGTCGTCCTGGCCAACGTCGAGAAGCTCCCGCCCACCCGGATCGAACAGCTCCGAGCGATGGTCGAGAGCGGCATGGGGTTGATCGTCTTCACCGGCGATCAGGTCGATCCCTCGGCCTACAACGCGATGATGTACGACGGCGGCAACGGGCTGCTGCCCGCGCAGCTCGAATTGGGCGAGGAGATGGAAGTCGAAGGCCTGCTCGTCGAGCAACTCGACAACACGCCCATGCCCGTCCTCCAACAGATCTACCTGGATAAGCCCGCACTGCTCGCACGCATCGCGCCGTGGAAGGTCGCCCGCGTGACCCTGCCCACACGCGACGAACGCAACGATACGCGCGTCCTCGCGCGGTGGAATGCCCAGGGCCAGCCCCCCGCCGCGATCGAAAAACGTATCGGCAAGGGCCGGGTGATCCAATGGACCGTCACCGCCGACCGCGGCTGGAGCGATTGGCCGACCGAGGGCTCGTTCTTCGTCGGCATGCGTGAGACAGCACTCTCGATCGCCGGCGTCAGCTCCGCCTCAGGCAACCTCACCGCCGGCCAGCCGATTCGCCAACGCGCCAGCGCGTCCAACCCACCGAGCCGAGCCGATATCGTCCGCCCCGGTGAAGAGCAGTCGGTGCCTGCGACGATCGATCGATCGGACCCCAAGCGGCCCCAGATCCTTTACGCAGACACACACCAGGCCGGGCTCTACGACCTGACCTGGGACGTCCCCGGCCGTGACGAGCCGAGCGCCAAGCGCTTCGCGGTCAGCCCGGATGTGCGCGAAAGCGACCTGCGTCAGCTTTCAGAAGAAGAGATGCAGCAGATGCTGCCCGGCGTCGACCTGACGCTCGTCGACCTCAGCGACCCCGGCTCGACCGGCGCGGAGCGTGAGATCTGGCGGACGCTGGCGATCCTGCTGTTGGGTTTTGTTGTAATCGAGAGCGCGTTCGCCGCGTGGGTGGGCAGGGAACACTAAGCGATGAACCAAGCGTTGTACTGGCTATTGGGGGTTGAGCCCGAAGACTGGGCCGAGGGCGGGACGTGGTCCCTGCAGTGGCTCGGCGCGCCGCGCGGGGGCGACACGATCTTCATGATCCTGCTCGGCTGCCTGCTCGTCATCGCGCTGTTCTGGTGGCTGTACCGCCAAGAGACCGGCCAGCTCACCACCAAGGCACGCTACCTCCTGCTGTCGCTGCGTGTGCTACTCGCGGCGATCGTTTTGGCGATGCTACTTGAGCCGGCGTTGGTGCTCAGCCGAGTCGAGCAGAAGCCCAGCGAGCTGCTGGTCCTGGTTGACACCTCGCAGTCGATGGGGCTCAGCGACGCGTGGGTCGAGCCGACGCAGGCCGCCGACGCGGTGCGCCTCACCGGGCTGGACAGCGTCTCCGACCTGGCCACGACGCCACGCATCACCCTGACCCAGAAGCTGCTCGGCAGCGAGCTGATCGATCAACTCGAGAAGAACGGCGAGCGCAACATCCACATCCACCGCTTCGACGAGCGGCTGGGCGGCGCAGAGCTCGACCTCACCAATAACGAAGCAGCCTTTAAACTCGGCGGGCGAAGCACCGCAGTCGGCGAAGCGATCCAGCAGCTCCTGCAGGCCTACCAGGGCAAGGACCTTGCCGGCGTCGTCGTCCTGACCGATGGACAAAACACCACGCCCAATTCCGCGTCGATCCGCGCGACCGCCGAGGCCGCTCGCGAAGCAGGCGTCGCACTGTTCCCGGTCGGGCTCGGCACGCCGCAGGGCCCGCGCAATGCGCAGGTCGTCAAGCTCGAGGGCAAAGACGTCATGTTCGTTAATGATGCGGACGAGATCACCGCCGTCGTCATGGCCCGCGGGCTGCAGGACGAGCCGGCCACGCTGGTCCTCGAGCGCCTCGTCGCGGGCGTCGAGAACCCGACAGAAGAAGACTGGCAGCAGGTCGCGTCCAAAGACATCGTGCTTGCCGCCGACGCGACTCCCCGCCGCTTTGACTTTGATCTGCTGCCCACCGAAAAAGAAACGATCATCTACCGTGCCCGGCTCGAAGAAGTCGAAGGCGAGATCGACCCGGACGACAACGCCGCGCTCAAGCAGGTCAACGTCGTCTACGACAAGACGCGCGTCCTCTTCATCGCCGGCTACACCTTCCCCGAGGTGCAGTTCATCCGCAACGCCCTGATCCGTGACAGCACGGTCGAGGTCTCCACCTGGCTGCAGACCGCGGCCAGCGACTTCAAGCACCCGGGCAACGATCCGATCCGCCGGCTGCCTGTCGACCTGACCGAACTGGCTGGCGGCACAAAGAACGGGCAGGTCTACCCCGGGTACGACGCGATCGTGCTCTACGACCCGACGCCGGAAAAATGGCCCGGCGGCTTCTCCGAACTGCTCAAACGCTTCGTCACCGAGCGCGGCGGCGGGCTGGTCTACATCGCCGGCGAACGCTACACGCAAGAGATGTTCGGCCGGATCAACGACCCCGCGGCGAACTACATGAGCCTATTGCCCGTTGTCCGCGAACCGGGGCTCTTCCGCACAGCGACGCAGATGGAGCTCTCCCGCGCACGCCCGTGGCGGCTGAAGATTACCGATGCGGGCTGGCGCGACCCGGTCTTCGCCTTCTCGCGCGACGCGGTGAAGAACCGCAAGATCCTCGACCAGCTCCCAGGCATGATGTGGCACATGCCGATCTCCCGCGAAAAGCCCGGCGCAACCGTGCTCGCACGCCACGCGCACCCGGGTATGACCGTGGATGTCGGCGGCCGACAGGAACAGGAAGTGCTCATGGCCACACAGCTTGTCGGCCCGGGCCGGGTGCTGTGGATCGGCTTCGACTCGACGTACCGCTGGCGTTTCTCCGGCGAGACGGTGTTCGACGGTTTCTGGGCGCGCGTCGTCGACCGCGCCGGCTTGATGAAGCAGCTCGGCGGCCAGCACCCCTACCGGGTCAACACCGACAAGCAGCGCTATGAGCCCGGCGACGAGGTCACCCTCACCGCGAAGTTCATCGATCCCGGGCAAGTCGATGCCGGCATGCTCTCGCTCTACGCCCAGGTGCAGACTGGCCAAGACGAGCCAATCGAACTGACGATGGTGCCGACCGGCGACGGGCTGAGCTTCGAAGCCCGCTTTGAAGCTGAGCGCGCCGGCGATTACCTCGTCCGTGTCTGGCCCGGTGACAGCCCTGCGCAGCGCGCCGCCAAGCCCAACACCCACGGCTTCACCGTTGCCGTCCCCGACTACGAAACCCGCAACCCCACGCTGGCCGGCGACGCGCTGGGCATGATGGCCCTGGTCAGCGGCGGCAAGTACTTCCGGCTCGACCAGGCCGACCAGCTCCCAGGCGCGCTGACCGTGGGACTTGTGGACAACGAGCTGATCCACTCCGATCCGGTCTGGAACGCGCCGCTACTCATCATCATCTTCCTCGGCGCGATCCTCGCCGAATGGATCATCCGCAAACGCAGCCGACTGGTTTAATTTGACTCGCTGATTGGACATGTAAGCGCCATGACGACACTCAACACCCCGCCCTCGACCCCGACGCCCGACCTGCCCGGCATGCAGCAGAAGCTGCGCGCCCGGCTGGGCAAGCTCGGCGGCAAGCTGCGCCGGATGATCGCGTTCGACGCGGCCGTGCGCGGGCTGGCGGTGCTGCTCGGGCTGTTGGCGTTGTCGCTGGTGCTGGACTTCTGGCTGGAGCTCAGCCGGCCGATGCGCGTGTTCTACTGGCTGATCACACTCGCGGCTGCGGCACACTTCCTTTACCACTACGGCATCAAGCCACTGATGCACCGGCTCGGACCCATCGAGCTTGCCGAGGCCGTCGACATCGCCCAGGGCCACAAGGGCAGCAAACAGATCGCCCCGCGCGTCGCGACGGTGCTGCAGCTACCGAGCATGGTCGGCGACGATGAGGCGCTGTCCGGCCAGATGATCCACGACGCCGTCGGGCAGAGCTACCACGCTCTGGACCAGACCAACTTCTCCTCCGCGATCAGCGGCAAACACGCGATGCAGTGCATCGGCGTGCTGCTTGCGGCGTTGCTCGTCTCCGGCGTGACCGGCGCGGGCATGAGCGCGGTCGGCGAGAACGTGCTGGGCACCTGGGCGCAGCGCTGGCTGCTGCTTGCCGACACTCCCTACCCGCGCAACACCAGCATTGAGATCACGGGCCTGAACGAGGACGGCAAACTCGTCATCCCCGCCGGCGAAAACGTCACACTATTCGCGACGATTACGACCAAGGACGGCAAGCCGATCGAAGAGGCACGTCTCTCTCTCAACCCCGAAGACGGCGAGCGGCGCACCGAGGCCTTCGCAAAGTTCGATGAAAACGACTTCCGCCTGGACCTGACCCCGCTGACCAAGCCCGCGAGCGCAACGCTCAGTGCCGGCGATCAGGAACTGCGTTTCACGATCGAGCCCGCCGCCCGGCCTCGCCTCACCGGGCTCAAGCTCACCCACACCCACCCCGCGGACCCGGACAACCCCAAGACGATTGATTTCAATGGCACGGAGGGCGAGGTCTCTCTGCTCGAACTCAACGAGGTCCAGTTGCTGCTGACCGCCAACGTCCCGCTCGCCGAGCTTCGCTACGCGGAAGACAATGTCGAGGGCGAGACCGCCGTCGACCTGCCCGCGATCGAGCGCGTCAGCGACAACACCTTCAAGATCAGTTGGACGCACATGGCCCGCCAGCGATTGCGTGTCGAGCTGGTCAGCAAGGGCGCGGAACTGGTCAGCCAGCCAGTGCCTATCTCCATCGGACTCAAGACCGACCGCAAGCCCAGCGTGCGCCTCCGCTACACCGGCGTCGGCCAACGCATCACGCCAAACGCATTGATCCCCCTCACGATCGAAGCGCGTGATGACTACGGCCTGGTCGATACGAACATCACCGTCCTGCGCATCCGCACCGGCGGCGACGAGGCGGGCAAGGAAGGCTTTGATCCGATTGTGCTGCACGAGGATGACGCCGCAGCCCTGCGCGAGCTCCGCGACAAGCACGATCTGGAGGTTGATCAGTTCGGAGTTCGCCCGACGGACGTGATACGACTCACCGGCGTCGCGATCGACAACCGCTATACCTCCGAAGCGGGCGAAGGCGGGCAGGTCGGCGAGTCCGGCAGGCTCGACTTCCGCGTCGTCACGCACAAGGAACTCTTCCGCGAGATCATCGCCCGCCAGCAGCAGGCCCGCGCCGCGTTCCGCCAGGCGATCGAGGACAGCAGGACCGTGCTAGCCAAGATGCGTGAAGCCAAGTCCGGCCCCGAATACGCCGCGATGTCCCGTCGATTCCGCGCGATCCAGAGGTCGGTCTGGAAAGTCGGGCGGGAGTTGGAACGATCGGCCGAGGAGATGCGTCTGAACCGGCTGGGGGGCAGCAAGGAAGACGGCAACCAGGCCTATGAGTCCATGAAAGCCACGATCCTCGAGCCCCTGGCCAAGCTGCACGACCAGACGATGTCCAGCCAGCGGTCGGCCATCGAAGCCGCGGGGACCGCCGACGATGCCCGTTTGGACGCCATCCGGGGCGATCAAGAGGCCTTGATCAACGAGATGGTCCTGCTCTTGTCGAAGATGAACCGGTGGGACGAGCTGCTGGATGCCATCAACCAGCTCACCGAAGTGATCGGCCAGCAGGAACAGCTCAAGAAGAAGATCGACGAGCTGATCGATGAGCAGATTGACGATCTTTTCGACGAATAACGGCGTACCACTCAACGACACGTCAACCAGAAGAAGGTGCCCCATGCGACAAGCCCATGAACTGACCCGTCCCGTGTGCCGGCTTGTCGGCTTGCTGATGGTCGCCGTGTTCGCGCTGAGCCCGGCCCTGCCGGCCTTCGCCCAGGCGATCCAGGGCGACGAAGCGACCGAGGCCGACGGCGCCCGCTTCCAGAACGACCGCGCCAAGCAGCACATGCTCGAGCTCGAGCAGCGGATGTTCCGCCTCGCCGAGATGCTCAAGGAGAGCCAGCCCGAGGACGCCCAGCGCCTGATCATGGGCGTCGAACGCTCGCGTGAGAAGCTGCTCGTCCAGCGGATGGCCGACGTCTCCGACCTGATCGGCGGACTCGAGCTCAACGAGGCGAGCACGAAGGTCGACACCGTCATCAGCGAGCTGCTCGCGATCAAGAAGCTGCTGCTGACCGCCGATCTCGAAGCTGCGATCAAGCAGGAACAGCTCCGCAAGATCAAGGAAGCGATCAAGGACCTTGACAACATCGCCAAGCAGGAGGGCGAGAACCAGGACCAGTCCGACAAGCTGGCCGAGGGCGACAACCCCAGCGAAGCAGCGATGAAGGGCGTCGGCGACGCGGAAGACCGCAACAAGGAAGCGACCGACCGTTTGAGCGACAAGGTCGGCGACATCAACCCGCAGGACCCGAGCCTGCAAAAGGCACAGAAAGCGCTCGAGGGCGCCAGCGGCAAGATGGGCGAAGCCAGCGATCAGCTCAGCGAGAGCCAGAGCCCCAGCGGTGCCTCGCAGAGCCAGGGCGAAGCACGCAAGAAACTCGATCAGGCCAAGAAAGAATTAGAAGCCGCGCGTGACAAGCTTCAGAAAGAGCTGGAGCGGAAGATCCGCGGTCTCGTCGTCGACAACCTCCGCGCGATGCTCAAGCAGCAGACGCAGATCCGCGAGCAGCTCGAAATCGTCTCCGACCAGGCCGACCAGGGCGACGCCCGGGCGATGGTGCAGGTGCGCGGGTTCGCCGCCCCCGAGCAGGAGATCATCATCCTTGCAGAAGAAACCATCGAGCTTTGCGAGCTCGTCGAATTCAGCGTCGCGCTGCCCCCCGCCCTGTCGGCGGTGCGTGACCGGATGGTCTACCTCGTCGACGACTACTCCGCGGGCCTCGGTGGGCCGGCCGTCGTTGAATCGACCAAGCAGGTTGAGCGCGACCTGGAAGCCCTCATCGACGCGATGGAGATGAGTAACGCCAACCAAGACCCGAAGGACCAGGATCCCAAGCAAGGCAACCCGCGTGAGCAGGAGCAGCGCGAGGTCAACCAGATCCTCGCCGAGCTCCGCATGCTGCGGATTATGCAGGTCGCGACCAACGAAAACGTCGTGCGTCTGGAACAGGCCCGTCAGTCCGGCGATCTGCCCCAGAGCGTCCTTCGCAAGCGGGAAGAAATGGTCCGGGACCAGCAGGACCGCGTCCGCGGGGCGACCGCCCAGCTGCGTGAGCGGGCCATGCAAGGCGGATAATGCCGATTAAAACCCCTCCGGGGAACCAAACCACCCTACAATGCGTCTGAACTGCCTAGGAGTCCATCTATGAAAACCGCGACCAAAACCCTTCTCGCCGCCCTGCTCATCGCCGCCTGCCCCGTCATGGCGCAGGATGATGCCGTAAACGAAGAGGCCGAGACCGACATCGAGATCATCAACGGCGTGCCGGTGAATCCGGAGCTCAAGAAGATGATCATGGAGTCAGAAGACAAGCTCTCGGTGCAGGAGCTCATCGAGATGTCCAACAAGGTCATGCAGCAGCAGCGTGACGCGGCCGCCGAGGCAGACGCCGGCAACCAGGAATGGATGCAGGACGACCCGCTGGGCCACCTCGAAGAAGAGATGCACGAGCTAGTGCTTGAGATCGACGAGAGCGACACCGACAAGCAGACCCAGAAGCAAGGCGAAGAAGTCGTCAACAAGATGGACGCGCTGATCGCGATGCTTGAGAAAGCAAGCAGCGCGTGCTCGAGTTGTGCCGGCAGCGGTCAGGGTCAGGGCCAGAAGCCCGGCCAGGCCAACGGCAACAACCCCGCACAGGACTCGACCCTCGCGGCGGGCCCCGGCGGCAGCGGTGACCTGAACGCGGCCGGCGAAGGCAACAACCGCTTTGAGGACCTCGACCCCGAACAGCGTGACGCCATCCTCCGCGCCAACGAAGCGAATCAGGGCTTCCCCGCCGAGTTCGATGCGCTACTGGCCGAGTACTACCAGCGTCTCGCCTCCGAGCGTGCGCTCAACACCGGCGAGGCCGAAGACGGCTCGGACACCGAGTAAGCCTAAGCCCATCAAGCGACCAACCCAACCCCCGGCATGATGAACATCCTCACGCTGCGTCCGCTGTTTGCCTCGGCCTGCTTGCCTGTGCTTGCCGCGGCCGCGCTGCTGACACCCGCGGCGCACGCCGATATTGTCAACAGCATCGATGATGGTGAGCTCGGGGGAACCCTCACGCTCGAATCCGGTGCGGACGCCGTCACGCTGACCGATGCCGACGGCAAGACGCGAACGATCAAGCTCATCGACATCGACGAAGTCAACTTCGGCAAGAACCTGATCGTCGCCAAGCCAGACAGCATCCTCGTTGTCAACAACGACAACAAGTCCAGCACCCAGAGTAAATCTGGCAAGATCAAGCTCAAGGCCGGTCTTCACCGCTTCACCCTCCCGTACTGGCAGGGGATCGGCGATCACAAAATCGCGTTCAACGTCTCTGGCCCCGGAATCAACGGGCAAGTCGAGGTTAAGCAGGACCACCTGCGAAGCTTCCGCGACGCCGACACGAAATCAGGGGACTCGCCGGGTATCGACAACGAAGGCTACCGTCTCCCCGAACTGGGTCTGGACAAAGCGGACGACCGCAGGCTCATGCTTTCGCGGGCGCGGTACAGGCTCTATGTCGGCGACGACTCGGTCCCATTCAAAAACGTAGGCGTCCTCGAGAAGCTACAGCTCAAACGATCCGGCACGACCAGCGCGATCAACACGGGCGTCCTCAGCAATATCACCGAGCGTGTAGGCGTGGTTTACGAGGGCTACTTCAAGGCAGACCAGGACGGCGAGTACAACTTCTCGCTGTCTAGCAACGACGGCTCGCAGCTTTACTTCGGCGACGTCTCCCAGTTTCAGGCAGATAGCCTGGGCGGCACACCGATCAACAAGCCCTGGCGGGCCGAGCTGCGGCACAACGGCAAGGCACTGGGCGAGCTCAAATCCATCACGGACCAATCGCTTACCTTCCACATCCCGTTGGTCAGCGACGTCGCGCTCTCGCTCGCGCAGGTTCGCTCGGTCTGGGACAACAAAGTCAACCCGAACAAGATCAACCGAGAAAACGAGCCCGCCAATCAGGACACCGTGTACCTCCGCGACAAGAGCGACAAAGAGAAGATCGTTTCGGTCAGCGGAAAGGTCACGGCACTCGATGACACGTCACTGGCCTTCGAGTTCCGCGGGCAAGAGCGATCGATCACGCGCGACCGCGTCGTCGGGCTTGTCTTTGCACACGACGGCCGACCGGTGCCAAAGAACCCGGGCCTGTACCAGGTGGTTTACCTCGACGGTGGGCAGGTCCTGCCGTGCAGGATCAAGTCCATTGGTGATCACGCCGCGTTCGAGATGCTCGATGGCGGCATGGCCACACCACCGCGGGACGTGCTCCTCGCGCTACGCACCGCCAACGGACGCCGAGTCGACCTGACCGACATCGACCCCACCGCCGACGAGGCGATCCCCTTCTTCGGGCTCAAGCTCTCGCATCGCGTGAACAGCTCATTCGCCGGCAAGCCGATCATGCTATTCAACGAAAAGACCTACGAGCGCGGCCTGGCGGTACACAGCAAAAGCCGGCTGCACTACAAGCTCGACACCCCCTGCGAACGATTCCAAGCGACCTTCGGTCTGATGAATCCGGGCGGCAAACTCGGCGACGTCACCGCACGCGTACTGGGCGACGGCAAAGTCCTCTGGGAACAAGCCAATATCACCGCCGAGACCGGATCGATCGACGTCGATGTCACGCTCAAAGGTGTCGAGCGGCTGATCCTCGAGGTCGATTTCGGAGGGGGCCAGGATGTGGGTGACCGCGCGGCCTGGTGCAACCCCCGACTGGTCTTCGAAGCCGTAGACTAATTCCCATCCATGTCCCGATCACGCATACTCAACGCCGCTCTGTTCTCCGCCTGCACCGCCCTGGGTGCTACCGCTAACGCGCAGCCGGACAAGGCCGTTGAACCCGCCCCTGATCAGGCCCAGCAGGCCGAGCAAACCGTGCCTGAACCGGTGCTCGTGGTGCGCGAAATCCTCGTGCTCGAGACCGACCGCTACGGCGAGATCGCCAACAACCCCAAGCTGGTGCACACGACACTCTTCAGCCCGATCAAGCACACGGGCCGGGACAAGAAGGTCGATTCAAGCGGCAGCTACGAACAGTCGCCCATGCCTCTGGGCATCATTACGTTCGAGGGCGAGATCGACGAGCCAATTCGACTCCGTGTCAAAGTCAACGACAAATCAGGACGGATCCACGCCCACTGGCCCAGCGATGCGTTGGTCGGTAAGTCGTCGGTGGAGTGGCGCGGCCTGCGTAATCCGGACACGGCAAAAGGCGCATCCGAGTTTTCTGACCCGGAGGGCTGGCTCAGCTCACTACGCGAAAGCGAAGACCGGGCCTGGCTGCAATCACGCGACCCCGTGTCAAAAGAACGCTTCATGATGTATGACGCGTCGTTCGAGTATTCACCAGCCCTGAGCCTCTCGTTGAAAGACAAGGCCTATCGCGTCAAGAGCCGCTCGCCCGAGCGCGCCGCGCCGCCCTTGACGCTCTTCATCCAGAAAGATGAAAAGAAGGGCGTGAAATCCGACGCACTCTTGGCGCCCTGGCCCCAACCCACCGCCTTGATTGGGAACATCCCTGCGGACAACGACGCGTCCTTTGGGTCGATCCGCCAATCCCTCGCACCGCTCGCCGAACTGCTGGAACGCCGGGGCTACAACCCTGAGGAGATCGAGCTGGCACAGCAGATGGTCGCCTCGGCAGGGCTTCACCGTTCGAACATGTCGCTGGTCTATGTCCTGCCGATCGGCGAGATCGACGAGCATGTCGAACTCCGCATGAAGCCCGAGCCGGACAAGCTCATCCGCACCGCGATCGTCGTGGTCACCAACGTCGACCCGGACCTGGGCTCGCAGGTCGAAGGCCTCATCGCGGACCTGGGCAGTGAACAGTGGGCCCAGCGCGACCGGGCCCAGCGGGAGCTGCTCGCTCTGGGCCAAGCCGCAATCCGCAAAATCCAGACACTGAAGAAGCACCAAGACCCGGAAATCGCCTTCCGTGCCCGGCAGATCCTTGACGACTACGACCTGCGGATGGGCGGCCCATAGCCCACAATTGTGGTCAATATCAGGGCGAACCCCGGAAAAGTCCGCCGCCCCGTAATCCCTCAATTGCATGACAGTCTTTACCTGTGCCCTCAAGCACGGGTGATGCGTGCACGCACACAACCCCGAGCGGGAAAGCGATACAATACGAAACCAATCTATTCAGCCACAGGAACACTTCAGGAGCCCCATCGTGACCAAACCCCTTCAGACTTCCCGCCGTAACTTTATGAAATCCAGCGCCGCTGTCGGTGGCGCGCTCGCCGTCGGCGGAGCCTTCAACACCGCCTATGCTCAGGGCAGCGAAGAGATCAAGGTCGCGCTGGTCGGCTGTGGTGGCCGCGGCACCGGCGCTGTCGCCCAGATGTTCAACACCCAGGGCAACGTCAAGCTCGTCTCTGTCGCCGACGCGTTCGACGGCAACTGCCAGAAGGCCATCAAGAGCCTCAAGGGCCGCGACGCAAACAAGGTCGTCGTCAACGCGGGCACGACCTTCACCGGCCTGGACGCCTATAAGAAAGCCATCGACGTCGACTGCGATGTCGTCGTCATCGCGACCCCGCCCGGCTTCAAGCCCCAGCAATTCGAGTACGCGGTCTCCAAAGGCAAGCACGTCTTCTGTGAGAAGCCCGTCGCCGCCGACGCCCCGGGCGTCCGCCGCTTCCTCGCCGCCGTCGAAGAGTCCAAGAAAAAGAAGCTGCTCATCGGCATCGGCCTGCAGCGCCGCCACGAGTCGCACTACAAGAACCTGATCGAAGAGATCCACTCGGGCAAGATCGGCGACATCGTCAACCAGCGCGTCTACTGGAACGGCGGCGGCATCTGGTACCGCGGCCGCAAGGACGGCTGGACCGACATGCAGGACCAGTGCAACAACTGGTACCACTTCATCTGGGCTTGCGGCGACCAGATCTGCGAGCAGCACATCCACAACCTCGACGTCGGCTGCTGGGCCAAGGACGCCTACCCCGTCAAGGCCAACGGCATGGGCGGCTGGGGCCGACGGCTCAACGGCGACGGCAAGGAATCGCAGATCTACGACCACACCTTCGTCGAATATACCTTCGCCGACGGCACGACCATGCACTCCCAAGGCCGGCACCTCAAGAACTCCATGACCCGCGTCGGCGAATCCGCCCACGGCACGAAGGGCGACGCCTACTTCCCCGCAGCCTACAAACTACACGGCGACGACCGACCGACCAAGGTCGAAGGCAAGGGCGGCGGCCACCAGCAGGAACAGACCGACTTCATCAACGCACTGATGGCCGGCGAGATCTACAACGAGGGCGAGTACGGCGCGAAGTCCACCTTCACCGCCATCCTCGGCCGCGAGGCCTGCTACTCCGGCAAGGAGCTCAAGTGGGACGACGTGCTGGCCAAGGGCAAGGACTGGACCCCAGGCATCGACAATTGGGACTGGAACACCACCCCCCCAGCCGTCAAGGACGCCAATGGCGCCTACGACATCCCCAAGCCCGGCATCTACGACCCCTATGCCGCCATCAACCAGGCGTAACACAAACCCACTACTTCCGACCCACCCAACGGCGGCGCACCACGCGTCGCCGTTTTTTTTAATGCGCATTTCTCCTGTTCGTCCTTTGACTGAACAGGCCCAACGTTAAACTATGTACACGTAATTTCTTTCCAGCGTCCATTCAATTGACGCCACTTCAAGCACGGGGACCGATCATGACAACCAGACGATATACCGCGCCGCTCGCCGCCCTCGCATGCCTCGTGGGGCTGTCGTGCTTCTCCCCCGCCGTCAGCGCAGAACCCGCGGCCGACGACCAAGCCATCGACCACATCCGCCTGCTCGAGAAGATGCTGCGTGATGCCGGCGTCCAGCCGCCCGATCGGCCCAACGCGCTGCGCGACACCATCGACCAAACACCAAAGCCGATCGTCGCCCCGTCGTTCGCGTCCGAGGTCTTGCGGACCGAGGTCAAGGCGATCAACAAGCGCGACCGCAACGCCGCGAACGCGATCCGGCACGTCCGCCGCTGGCTCGAGCGTGACGATGTCCGCCGGAAGGTCGCCGCCCAGGACGTGATCAAGTCGATCGAGCAGTGGGCCGCGGTTGAGTACGAACGGGTCGAGCAGGCGCAGGACAAGGTCAACGCGTACATCTACGCCGATGATGCGATCCTCGTGCTCGGCCAGGACCCGCTCGCCAAGCCCTTCAAGAGCTACCTCAAGGCGCTGCAGCAGGACCGCGCCGCCTGGCGTGAGATCGAGTCCAAGGCCGCCTTCCGTCGCGCGATGATCGAGGCCGAGCGCAACGGCTTCACCGGCGACTGGGAATCGATCGACTTCCAGAACAACGACGTCATCGACACGATCAAGAGCCTGACCGAAAAGCTCACGTTGATCACCAACCGCTGGTCCAATTCTCCCGGCGCCAAGTCCGCCGAGCAGGTCCTCCGCGACTGGGAACAGCGACAGGCCCAGGCCCTCGCCGACCTCCCCGCCTGGCGCTACACCTGGCAGATGGACCTGATCCAGGTCGGCACGGAACAAAAAACCACGATCCTCACCGCCTCCGACGGCACGATCATCCTCGACGAAGACACCGACATCGTCTACGACCCCAACAACGTCGTGCTCTACGGCACGTTCCAGAACACCTCCGACAAGCCCTACCGCTACACCTTCCTCGTCGGCGTCTCCAACAACAACTGGCTCAAGACCCCGTTCTCCGAAATCAAGAAGAACCGGCTCATCGGCTACGAACTGGTCCAGACCCCCGTGCTCGCCCCGGGCGAACTGTTCCGCTGGGAAGCCGTGCTCGCGGTCGAAAGCATCCGCAACCTCAACCGCGCCGGCATCGGCATGGTCGAACCGCACGAACTTAAAGCACGCCGGTAAACTGCAAGGCGGGAAGAACAGGAATCCCGCAGAAAACTAAAAGTGTCGGATACCATTAATTGATGATCGGCGGGCGCCTTCTGCCGCGCTTCGCGCTGGCCTAGCCATGTTCAGGGACGAAAAGGATCGGGAGTCGTATTGAGAAGATCAGGGGTTTGATCACACACACGGTGCAGAGAAACGTGGGTTGATTTGTTTGCGGGGGTGCAGATGCATTGGCGTGTGTTGCGGGGGCGGCGGGTGTTGCGCGTTGTGCGCGCGGGGTTGAGGATCGGGGCATTGATGAGGCCTGGAGCTTGAGGCTTGGGGTATGGGTATCCGCCGAGCGACGCCTCGGCGGACGCCTTAAACACGAAAAACCCACGGCCGAAGCCCGCCTCGCCGCAGGCCCCTGAAAACCCTCCGCCGAAGCGTCGCTCGGCGGATACGGGCAACAGGTTGCTTAACCCGCTGGCGCGGCCCCTCACCCCGGCCCTCTCCCGGCGGGAGAGGGGGCAACGCAACCGTGCGCGCCAGCTTTCACGAGTGTGAAGGCGGGCGACCAGTGAGCCATACGCACGGGTTGGGCATGTGAGATGCGACTGACAATCGGCTGAGGGGGTAAACACTCAGTCCTTGGTGATCGTCAGATCGGTGGTGCAAGTCGATGAGGCGTTGATCAGATCCAGCTTCTTCGAAAGCGCCTCGCTCATCTGGTCCAGCGTTGTCGCTTCGAGATACAGCTTGATCTTGTTTCGGATCGGCAGGAAGTTGTCATGCTGCGGGCAGGGCTGATTGGCGTCGCACTTCGCGAGCCCGACCACGCATTGTGAGTACTGCTTGACCCCATCGATCGCGTCAACGATGTCGTAGAGCCTGATCTCCTCGGGACGCCTCGCCAACGCGAAGCCGCCGCCCCGGCCCTTCGCGCTGGTCAACAGGCCCGCGGTCACCAAATCACGGAAGATCTTTGCCAAAAAATGGGCAGGCAGATCGGTGCCCTCGCAGACCTCCTGAACGCGGACGTAACCCGCGGGCCGGATCACCGTCAGCCTGGACATCGCGCGAATCGCGTAGGAGCAGGTCGTGGAATACATCATGGCATTGGCTCCAGTGGCGGTCGACCGATCGCACGTGACCTTACCATCATACCGCGAACGGCTTTTGCCGGACAATACGATCCTTTGATCTCTGGATCGGACCAATGAAAACACGCCGGCCATTTTCATCGCCGGCGTGCCTGAGCATCAAGAGCGGTAGGTGGATCAGAAGCTATAGACCAGCGACAGCGTGAAACGGTCGCCAAATAGCTGACTGTTGTCGGTCAGGCCGAATTCATAGGCCGCTCGGAGGTCGACATCGTCCCAGATGCGGAACTCGCCGCCGAGGCCCATAGTCACCAGGTCTTCGCTCTGCCCGCCGCCGAGGTTCGCGACGTCGGCCCCGTTGAACGCCAGGGCCACGGTGCCTTCATTCACGGTGTGGTAGCCGTTGAACTCGACCACCGGGCTGAACCAGTCCGCCAGGTAGTAGTCCGCGTGAAGGTGCCAGGAGATTCGGTCGGAGTTGCCAAAGCTCGACTCGGTATCGACGGCGTGGAAGTAGTTGACCGTCGTGCCGACGTGCAGCTTGTCATAGCCCTTGTCGGCTGAGAACCACACGCGCAGCTCTTCATCATCCTGAAGCACAGCACTGTCGCCCAAGTCGATCTGGTAACCCAGGCCGGCGGACATGTGCATTTGCTTTTCCAGATCGCGATAGAAGTTATATTTCACGCCCGCCGCGACATCCATCCAGCCCTCGTCATTAACCACCGAGTCTTCGAACCACGCGTAACCGTCCTTGTAGGCAACGAACTGCAGGCGATCGGTCAGCGCCAGGCGGACCTGCACCGCGGCCACCTGCACGTCACCGCCGAGCCCGCCGTTGGCCAGGCCATCATTGTCGAACTGGTGATACAGGTACCAGGCACGCACGTCCGAGGTCACGAACGAGTTCTCATGAAAGTACGGCGAGGTCACCGGGTGAACGAACTGCTGCTCAGCGGGCACTGCGGCTGCGGCGGCGTCGGCCTCACCGAACAAAACGAAATCCGCGTGCTGGGCGACGGCCTGTCCGCTGAACCCAAGCAAGGTGACCGTTGCGGCGGCTAGGATGGTCTTCGAAGTCTGAATCGTGCTGAACATGTCTAGATCCTTGGAGGTGTGCTTATTGAACCCATTCAACCCGCCACGCTCAGCGGGTCACATAAAGCCCTATTTGTTTACCCCTCGACAAGAGGGCGAGGCTTCACTTTAATCTGGATGTGAATACTCTGCAAGATATAGAGATCCTTTTATCTTTTTATTTCGGTTGGATTGACTTAACGCTTGATTTTCTGATCCAATCCACGTAGAAATGAGATAAAGTGGATGTGCTGGCCTCCCATCTGCCCGATGCCTCCACACGAAAGGACCGGCATGTCACAACCCGAAATCAGCCTCGAAGAGGTCACCGCCGCCGCCCGCCGGCTCATCGAACAGCAGATCGTCGGCGTGCTCAGCACTGTCGACCCCGACAATACCCCCCACAGCCGGTGGATGCTCGGGGCCCTGCCCGACGAGGGGCTCTCCCCCCTGCTCTCGCTCAGTGCCCGCGGCGCACGCAAACTCGACCACCTCAACACCAACCCGAACGTCTGCTGGCTGTTCTCTGATGACCGCGATGATGAGGTCGTCACCCTGATCGGCACGATGGTCCGACTCGAGACGCCGAATATGGCCGAGCCCGCCTGGCAGCGCGTGGGCAAGGCCGCCGAGAAGTACGCGATGAACTTGCTCAGCGAGCCGGAGAACCTCTGGTTCGAGGGCCTGGAAACCACCGTCACGCAGATCGAATACATGGCCCCAAGCAAAGGGTTGACCCACGCGGTGGTGCACAAACTCGGCTAACGATCAGAGATCAGGTCACTCGGGGAATCTTCGCTGACCGCTTCGTAGAGCGCCACAATCTTCTGGGCATCTGCTTGCTTCATCAGGACTGCGATCGTGAAATTAGACTCGCCCGCCTTCCTAATCGCGTAGGCGCGAACACGCTGCTGTCTCCCTGATCCACTTAAGCTCAGCGAAAGCAACATCCCGAGCGGCCCTAAGATCATCAGGAAGCAGCCCACCGCAACCGCCCCGCCATCGGTGCGTGATTCTTTGGATAAAACTCGTATCTGCCGTACCTCAGGCGGCCCGACATTCAAGTCAATCCACTTCGTCGCAAAGTGATAATGAAACAGCTTGCGACCGCGCTGCGCGACCTGCTCGTTTGGATAAAAGCGAATGACGCGTGGCGGGCGATAGATGATCAAGGTCGCGAGCATGGGGACAGCCATGACACACGCCACAACGATCAGATCCTGGGGGACTGATTGACCAAATGCGGCGAAGTACACCACAAAGAAGAAAACGACAGGCCCAACAAGCAACAATCCGGCAAACAGCGATGCGGGCAGCTTACGCTCGCTCACCGTGATCACGCCATCGTCCAATTGGATACGTACTTTGGCCCAGCATTGTTTTTCTTTGATCTGCCTTGCCAAGAAACTACTCCGCCGAGTCTTCTTGCTCCGCCTGCTCCATCAGTTTGTCGAGCTGCGGCGCGCGGATCACAAAACCCGTTGGGCGAAGCGCGCCTTCGTAGATCGATACCGGCATCTTCCGCGGGCCGGCCTCTGCCTCGTATTCCACAACGACGCCCCCGCCGCCTAATGCTTCAAGGATGCGTTTGAATTGCGCGAGGGTGAACCGCTGCTCGCCGATCAGAACCTCGTCACCGCTCGGGGTCGCATCAAATCGCAGCACGGGTCTCCCGCTGATCGACGTCCGGCCCTCCCACCGGCTGCCGCTCTGCCAAAGCACCTGTGACGCCTCGCCCTGCTGCAGCCGACGACGTAGGCTGTCCGCCCGGGCCGGCTCCCAGAGGTACGTGTAGTCCGTGTCGACCGCGCCGCTCACCACCATGCTCAGGTCCGTGCGGTATGCCTCGACGAGCTCCACCACCCGCAGTTCACGGAAGGTCAGGCCCACGCCCACCGGCTTGCCGCCCCGACGCACCAGTAGCCGCGCCTTGTCGCCCGCCTCGTAACGCCCGAGCACCGCAGCAAGATTGCCTGGGGTGACCGATTCGTCGCCAACCGCAATCAGCGTATCGCCGACCCGCACGCCCGCACGCTCGCCGTTACCCCCAGGGATCGCGACGGCGACCTGCGTGGTGGGTCGGCCCTCATCGTCAATCACGAACTCGAGGTCCAGCGACATCCGGCGG
>Ga0213866_10000613_pt1 | contig 27940 bp, 29 predicted proteins | sample PICome_11_FD_160079 | JGI IMG/M metagenome (GOLD analysis project Ga0213866, IMG submission 160079) | Coastal seawater microbial communities near Pivers Island, North Carolina, United States - PICO284 | ecosystem: Environmental > Aquatic > Marine > Coastal | place: USA: North Carolina... | reverse complement strand
AACCCTTCTTATGATGGAACTGGTTTCTTTAAAGATTACACTAATGAAGATCAAAACTTTTATATAATAAATCATGAGGATCAGGGGTCTGATATTATTAATAATGGAAACTCTGAAGTAGGTAATTTAACAGAAGATTCAGAAGTTATTTCTATAGGTAATGCTTTTTTAACAAATTACTCTTTAGGATTTTCTGTAGGGTCTGTTCCAATTGTTTCTACATCCTACAAATGCTCAAACATTAAAATGGAAAATGGAGCTTTTGATGAATCTTTAAATCCAGCAATTAATTTACAGTCAGGAAACAACACTAACGTTGGTGTTGTCCAATTAGAGAATGCAAAAGTGAGTGGATTTGATTATTACAGCAGCCTTAATAGATTTAATCCGCCATTATGCTCACCTACTGATGTTAATGTGACATTGCAGAACCTACAGATTGGTGGTGCGCCTATCAGTGGTGACGCTCACCTACAATCATTCTCGTTCAACATCCCAATCAATAGAGTGGATCTGTTTGGTTTAGGGAGCGACTATCCATACGGGAGAAAGATCCAATACCCAATTACCTCATCTGTTAACCTAGAGTTTTTAGTGTCTGGTTTTGCTACGGGAGAGATTGCATCTTTGATTACCAATGAGTCTGGATATGCTTTTGATATCCAAGTCATGGATACAGGAGAGGAGTATCAAAATACATTTTCGTTTGAAGATGTTAAGTTGGAAAGTTCATCATACCAGATGGATGTTAATGGAAATATGACTTACTCTTTAGGATTTAGCTTTGAGATAACCAATTAAAATTATGGGCTTAAAAATTAAAAATAGTAAAAATATCGTTACAGATCAATTGGTTTTAAATTTGGACGCTTCCGATAAGCTGTCTTATTCTGGAAGTGGATCGACTTGGTATGACAGAAGTAGCCAAGGTAATAATGGAACTATAGTTAATGCTTCATTTAGTGACAATTCTATTGTTTTTGATGGTACGGAGGATAGAGTTAGCACTAATTATGGTTCAGGAAAAAACCCAACAACTCAAGATTTAACTTATGAAGTTTGGGCTAAAAAATCTGGAACGAGTGACAGTGAGTTTTTATTCTTTAATAGCCAATGGCTTGGCGGTAAAAGACTTTACGTTGGGTATCTAAACGGGAAATTAGCTTGGGGAATCCAAGATAGATCTTGGAATGTAAATGACACAGATTTTTCCATAACAAGCAATGTGTGGTTTCATACAGTTTTGACTTTTAGCGGATCTTCAGCTAAATTATACGCAAATTCTGAATTAAAAGATACCGATACGATAACCAGTTTTGAATTTTCTCACGATCTAGTTATAGGTAGTGCTAGGATTTATTCGCCACAACAAGATTGGACAGGAAATATTGCAAGCTTTAGAGTATATGAGAAAGCTCTTACGCAAGCAGAGATCCTTCAAAACTACAATGCTACCAAAGGTAGATTTGGTCTTTAATCATAATCAATCTTAACATTCTTGCTCTCGTAAGTCTGTTTCTTCTCTGCTATATGCCGCTGACCATTTCTCTTAGCAGCATAATCATCAAAGTATTTTTTCTTAATAGGATCTACTCCTCCAGATTTTTCTGCTCGTCTTGCGCTCATTTCTGATGAATAGTCAAGCATATCACCCATAGTACCCTTCTTTGCTCCTGTGCTGTCCGTGAACTGCCTTTGGCTAAACGGATCAATGTTGGAGTCGATAGAGGCGTTAGGCGCGTAGAATACCCTCTGCCACTCAACACCAAAATCATCTATATAAATATGTTCTTCGTCCATAGATTGGAAAAGATCTTTATGTTCATCTGTTTCTGGGTGCTTATAAGTATATAAAGGCATAATTTATTATAAATAAAAACGGGGGCGTTTCCACCCCCGTTATTTTAATTGACTTTAATTTTGGTTGGTTTCGATCTTCCCTTTTTAGGTAGGTCTATAATCAGCAATCCATTATCCATTTCACAGGTAATAGATTCTGTTTCGACCTTTTTAAAAAGTTGAACAGAGAAAGTTTTCTTTCGACCTTCTGGACTAGTCTTAATTGTGAGCCTATCTTCAGTAGCTTCAATATCAACATCCTCTTTCGAGAATCCAGCGAGTTCCACTTTTAGTTCAAAGGAATCTCCTTTATCTTTAACATAATTTTGGTTATTAAAACCATAGTCATTAAACAAGTCGTACAATAATGTATCAATCATACAAACTCTTTAACACTTCTTATGCCAGATCGAAATCCTTGGAAATACGGGCTAAAATGACATCCACAGTGTTCTCATAAGTCAACTTGTCTGCTAACTTTCGTCCTTCTGTGTTAACTTGTCCCACTTTCTTTTCAGCTTGTTCCATAGCATTGATTACATCCTCTTCATTCCAATCATAGAAAGTTCCTTGATTGAAAGGCGAACCTTTTTTAAAGAAGACTTCATCATAACAGTCTACTTCTCCTGAAGGTTCGACGAGGATAGAGTTATCTTTAGTAGCCCAATCTTTGTGAGATGTGGCATTAAGAACAATGCTCCATTTGCCAAGACAAGTTGCGTTAAAAGCAGGAAGATTCCAGCCTTCTGCTCCAGATAATCCAGTAAGATCAATGTCGATTGCATTTAAAAATTCATTAACTTCAGAATTCTTTTCTAAATGAGGTAAGAAATTAATATTAGTGTATCTTTCCCCACCTAATACAGCATTGATTGTAGCATCCATATCTTCTTTCTTGTAGAAAGGGTTAGTAACCAAACAAGATAATTGATACTTCGGATCATTTCCGTATTTCTTTAGCCAAGTCTGAATAATTTTAGCAGTATGCTTTCTATGTTCAAACTTGCCCATTAAACCAAAATGGGTAATACCACTTAGGTATTCTTTTTCCGTTTCTTTGAAGTCTTTATCGAAACCCAATGGGCAGAATACATCGCCAAACAACTCAGCAGCACAGGAAGAACTAAAGAATGTTTGAGTTTGGCTTGAAGAAATTTTCTTCTCGATGTCCGTGGGTTGGTTGCATTCATAGAATGTTAATAGATATTGGTTAGAATTTTTTCTATTCTCTGAACCGTTCAGATGCCAAATTTTAAGGCTTGGAACATCACTGCTCAGATAATTATATCTATTATTGATACTATTTTCGATTTTCTTTTTCAGATCATCGTCAATATCATAAGCCTTCAGGTCGATTTTACCTGTTGGCCAAATACCCACATCGTGACCCCGCCCGATAAGCTCTCGGATAATGTTAAAAGAAACATTACCGAGGCTTAACGAGTTCAGAGGGGCTTCGATTAAAATCTTCATTAAAATGGAGGTTCATCATCAGATGCTGGACCAGCTGAGACTGGAGCTGCATTTGAAGGAGAAGAAGATTGACTATCGTCTTTCTTACCAGAATTTAGGAATTGAATATTATTCCCTCTGATAAAATACTTTGATTGAGGTTTTCCAGTTTCTTTGTTTTCCCAAGTGTCCATTGCTAGTTCGCCAGAAAACACAAACTCACGACCTTTAGTCAGGTACTTTGATGCGATTTCCGACAACTTGTCCCAAACCTCTAAATCAATAAAGCATTTGGTTTTAGCATTGCTTGGGGAGATACCGACACGAAGACGTGTCACCGACTTACCGCCATTAAGTTGACGTGTTTCTGGATCTTTTACAAGATACCCTACTGCTGTAATACTGTTATACATAATTTACTGATTCTTTTTCAAATTTCGATAAGCATCTGTTGTGAATGTTAATCACTCCTTGTATGCTCATCCCTAGAGATTTGGCCACCTTGCTCCAAGGTGTTAGCTTATTAGACCATGAATTGTATCTCATGTCAATTATTTTTTTAAATCTTTGGTCTTTTTCTTTTTCCAAGAATAATTTAAATAAAGAAAAGACTTCATAATGTTCATGAATCTCAAAGTCACCTTCCACTTCAGGCTGTCGTAAAAGTTCTTCAAGATTACATTTTTGGAACTTTTTGTTCCTCGTTAACGTGTTTAGACATTTCCACTTCGCCTGATTAGCTAGGTATGTTGGAAATTTAGCACCTCTTGACGGGTCATAGCTCATTACAGAATTGTATATTGTAAATTCCTTGTCTTCAAGGAGGCCATCTCTGTCAGCCACATTTTTACTTCCAGACAAAAATCTATCTACCATGTCGTGATAGACCCCTGAATGTCTATTTATTATTTCGACCAAACTGTCGTTATCCTGTTCTTCCTGAACCTTACTGATTAATTCTTGATCTGTTTGCACTTTAAAACTTTACCTTATTATTTAATAACATACTATAACATATAATAATATTATATAATATATAATAGTATATAATACAATATTTAATAATATAATACGTTATTCCTTACTTATACGTTGTCTTTTTCAGAGGCTTTCTGTAAACAGAACGAATCCTCGCGGTTTTAGACCGTATAACGGTATTATACTAGAATTGAAAATCTCGTCAAGAAAAAAATTTTCATAAATTTTCACTCGACACGAGGCTGAAATCCAGATACAAGTGTAACTAAACTCACTATGATTTTTGAAGAGCAAGTATCGCGTAAGCCTGACCATTATCCTTGGGCAGGAGAATTTATCGAAGCAATGCACAACGGCTTCTGGACTGATAAAGAGTTCAGTTTCACGTCTGATTTGCAGGACTTTAACGTGACACTGAATGAGCAAGAAAAAGAAATCATTGTTAGGACTCTTTCTGCTATTGGCCAGATAGAGGTGGCTGTTAAAAAGTTCTGGAGTAAATTGGGTGATAATTTGCCCCACCCATCATTTAGTGATCTGGGGTTTGTTATGGCTAATGTGGAGGTCATTCACAATAATGCTTATGAACGCCTTTTGGAAGTTCTAGGTTTAGAGGAGGTTTTCGAGGAGAACCTCAAGCTTGACTTTATTGAGGGTCGGGTAAACTATCTCCGTAAGTACACCCACAAGTTCTACAAGAATAGCAAAAAACAATATGTTTACGCTCTTATTTTATTTACTTTATTTGTGGAGAACGTATCTCTGTTCTCCCAGTTTTACGTGATCAACTGGTTCTCTCGTTATCGCAATGTCCTTAAAGATACGGACCAGCAGGTAAAGTACACACGTAACGAAGAGAATGTTCATGCCTTAGTCGGAATGAAAATTATTAATACTATTCGTGAAGAGCATCCAGAGCTATTCGACGAAGAGTTGGAGGATCGGATTCTTGATGAAGCTCAGCAAGCTTTTAGCGCTGAGAGTAAGATTGTTGATTGGATGATCAATGGTATTCAAGAGAAGGGCTTAAACGCCGCGACCCTAAAAGAGTTCATAAAAAATAGAATCAATGACTCTTTGCAAAAAATTGGCTTTAAACAAGCTTTCGATGTTGACAAAAATCTGCTAAAAGATACAATCTGGTTTGAGGAGGAACTGTTAGGTAACAACGCTACCGATTTCTTTCATTCTCGACCTGTTGAGTACTCAAAAAATTCACAGACATTCAACGAAGAAGACTTGTTTTAATGACTGAATATTACTGGCTAAATAAAGACTCAAGATTATTCCTTGAGCGTGGTTACCTCAAAGACGGTGAAACTCCAGAACAGAGGATTCGTGACATTGCAGATACTGCTGAACAGTATCTCAGTATGGAAGGTTTTGCTGATAAGTTCGTCAGTTATATGAAGCAGGGATTCTACTCCCTAGCTTCTCCCGTTTGGTCTAATTTTGGTCGTAAGCGTGGTCTACCTATATCCTGCAATGGCGTTTATGTCCCCGACAGAATGGATGGGATTCTAGCTAAGCAGTCTGAAGTCGGTATGCAGACCAAGCATGGATCAGGAACATCCGCATACTTTGGGGACTTGCGTGAACGAGGCGCTCCAATTAATTCTGGAGGAGAATCTTCTGGGGCTGTTCATTTTATGGAGCTATTTGATAAAGTGGCTTCCGTAGTTTCTCAGGGTAATGTGCGCCGAGGATCTTTCGCTGCTTATCTTCCTATTGAACATCCAGACGTAAAAGAGTTTCTTCGTATTCGTAGTGAAGGTAATCCAATTCAAGAAATGTCTTTCGCTGTAACTGTTACAGATGAATGGATGAAATCAATGATTGGTGGAGACTCTGAGAAGCGCCAAATTTGGGCTTCAGTCATTAAAAAAAGATTTGAGACTGGTTATCCATATTTGTTCTTCCAAGATGCCGCGAATAACCAAGCTCCTGATTGCTACAAAGATAAAGGTATGAAGATTTATGCTTCCAATCTTTGTAATGAAATCTCTTTACCATCTAAGGAAGATGAGTCTTTTGTTTGTTGCTTGTCGTCTCTTAACATGGTCCATTGGGATGAGATTGTAGAGACTGATGCTATTGAGACTTTAGCGATGTTCCTTGATGCGGTTATGGAGGAGTATATCCTAAAAACAGAAAATATTCCGTTCATGGAGTCTTCTCATAACTTTGCCAAGCGCCACAGAGCTTTGGGTATGGGTGTGCTGGGTTGGCACTCTTACCTTCAAAGTAAAATGATTAGCTTTGAAAGCATGGAGGCTAAAATGCAGAATAGTTTAATTTGGAAAACTATTCGTAGTAGGGCAGACAAAGCCACAGCAGAATTAGCAACTGTTTTAGGTGAACCTCTCTACTGTGAAGGCTACGGTCGTAGAAATACCACAACTCTAGCTATTGCCCCAACTACAAGTAGTTCTTTTATTTTGGGTCAAGTGTCTCCATCTATTGAGCCTCTTAACTCTAACTACTTCGTCAAGAATCTCGCTAAAGGTAAGTTCACTTACAGAAATCCATATCTTAAAACTCTCTTAGCTGAAAAGGGTAAGGATACTGACGAGGTATGGAAGAGCATCCTTGAGACTGGAGGATCTGTTCAACACTTATCTTTCCTTAGTGAAGATGAGAAAGGTGTGTTCAAGACATTTGGAGAAATCACTCAGAAAGAGATTGTTATTCAAGCTGCTCAAAGACAGAAATATATTGATCAGGGACAATCTTTAAATCTTATGATTGCGCCCAAAGCTAATCTAAAAGAAGTAAATCAGCTTATGATTTTTGGTTGGGAGAGTGGATTGAAAGGCTTTTACTATCAAAGAAGTGCTAATCCAAGCCAAGAACTGGCAAGATCCTTGATGGAATGCAAATCTTGTGAAGGTTAATTTCATTTATATTTAAAATAAGTGTAAAGAAAAATACCATGGAATTGGACTTTTCTAAGAAAATTAAAGAACTTTTGGAGCGAGCTGAAGCTGCAAAGCGTAGTGGACCCAAAAGTGGGGCGCAAACACCTGCGAAACCGTCTGAAAAGAAGAAGGGTTCTGATAAGAACAAGAGTGGTTCTGCTGGTAAAGACGGTGGTTCTATTACATTTTCAGAAAAAGTTATCCAATCCCTAAAGAATAAAGTAGCCGAGCATAACAAAAAGCATTCAAAGAAAGTCACCTTGGGACAACTTAAAAAGATTTATCGTCGTGGCGCTGGAGCTTTCTCTTCCAGCCACCGTCCGGGTAAGACCAGAGGTCAATGGGCTATGGCTCGCGTAAACATGTTCCTCAAAATGGTTCGTGGCGGTAATGTAAAGGAGTCTTATCGCGCTGCTGATCAAGATGTAGCTAAAGGATCAGAAGATTATTATCTTGAGCGTGAGGGAGAAGCTTTTATTGATTTTGCTGATATTGATTTTGATCTCGCTCATATTGATTTAGTTAAAGCTGGAGCTAACGAGTGGGAACAGGACGATTCTACGGAAGATCTTGAATACACAGACGCAGAAAAGAAAACTTTAAATAAGCCATTCAGACTTAAAGGTGGCAAAAAGAAGTTTGGTGTTTATGTTAAAAATCCAAAAACTGGCAATGTAATCATGGTTAAGTTTGGAGATCCTAACATGGAGATTAAGCGTGATGACCCAGATCGTCGTCGCAATTTTAGAGCGCGTCACAAATGTGATACCGCTAAAGACAAGACTACCCCACGTTATTGGAGTTGTAAGTTTTGGTCTAAGCGTCCAGTAAACTCAATGGCTTCTGAAGATGTCATTGCTTGGGATGAAGAGGAGAAGTTCTCCGAGTGGGGTTGGGATGATGAAGGATTCGCTGAATATGATGATATCATCCGTGAACTTCCTGAGCTTTCCGAAGTTCAAGAAATTGTTGAAGAAGAAGAGCTTTGATATATAATCATGCATTAGCATGTTTATATCCTTCTGCATTATAAGTATTGGAGACAAACCAGATAAATTACGTTTATCTGTTGAATCTGTTCATAAAAATTTTTCATCAAAAGATGGCTATGAGATTATTGTAGTTGGGAGCAACATTAACCAGTTCTCTGATTTAGATGTAACCTTGATTGAGGATAATGAATATGTGGAGTATTTGGGCAAAAGAAGAAATATTGCAACTGACTACTCAAAGGGTGATATCCTAGTTCATTTTGATGATGATATGATATTCCCTTCAGATTGGTTTTCTAATTTCACAGAATATAACAGTAAAAACCCAAATTGGGAAATTTTAGGAAATAAAATTCTTCTTCCAGATGGTAAAAGACACTGGGACAGAGCTGTATACCTACCAGTCCAACGAATGGTTGACTATGATTATGAGTCAAACACTGATATTTTTTATCAGACTGGAGGATTTTGTATAACAAAAAGAACCCTTCTTGATCAGGTTTGTTGGGATAATCACTTGCCTTTTTACGCCATGTTTAAAGGTTATGAGCATAATGAAGACGTTGACTTCTCTTTGAAGCTAAACAAGCTTGGTAAGAAAATTTGTTTTGATAAACATAATACTGTATGGCATTATGATCACAGTTATTACTCTGACAATCTAACATGTAATAAAAAACGAAAAGAGCTAACTATAGATTATACATGTTTGGAATTTATCTCTTTATTAAATAAAATTAAAAAATGAATACACCGCCCCAAAAAGAAAAGCCTTTAATCGTCCTTTGTAACGGTCCATCTGTTAAGGATTTAGATTTTAATCTACTAAAAGACCAAGATGTTATAGCGATGAATGGGATCTATAGGTTTTGCTATGAAAATGATTGGTATCCTAAATACTTTGGATGTTTTGATTATAGAGTTACAGACAATCATGCCGAAGCTTATGCAAAATTTATTGAAGAGTCTCCAATTGAAAGAGGGTTCTTGCTAAGGAAGGTAACTAATTCTGACAAATTGACTGTATTACCACTTAACGGTAATATTGGTGATTTTTCTCTAAACTTCGAAACTTTTGGTTATGGCGGTAATACAGGGGCAAATTGCTGTCAAGTTGGCATGTGTTTGGGTTACAAAAAAATTATCCTATTGGGTGCAGATTGCAATTACAAAGAAGTTGTTGAAGGTGCAAAGCCTGAAGGGGCTGGCCTAGTGATGGATAAAACACCAGAAGAAAATCCAAATTATTTTTTTAGTAGCTATCAAAGAGAAGGCGATGTCTATAACTTTCCACAGGCAGAGCTTTTTCACAGGCCAGCTTGGAACGCCCTCTCAAACTTCGCTCAAAAAAACGGTATTGATATAGTTAATTGCAGTGAGGTTTCGACATTAGAATGTTTTAGAAAATCAAACCTTAGTGACGAGTTATGAAAATATGCATGTTAGAAACTTCTCCCAAAGGAAAGCTTGTTCATAGAAACGAAAACGTAGATATTTTCTTTGTCACACATGATGAATATAACCCTGAAGCTTTATCCTTTAATAAAGGTATGAGCTGGGCGAATAATAGAAATTATTTGTTCACTAACCGTCCTAGTAATTACGATTACTACTGGTTTACTGATTATGATGTAAAATACATTAGCGATACAGAACTCACTGTAGTAGATCAAATTAAAAAAGACCTTATTGATTATAATCCACTTGTTTTAGTTTGCGATTCAAAGTCAAAAAATTATCCCAAAAAAAACAATGACAAAGTTCAGAGTCTTTTATTTTCGAATAATCAAATGAAAATAGTTCATAAGTCTGTTTTGGACTTATTTTTCCCAATGCCGACAATCTATGGAGGAATATGGGATAGTTGCCATTATTTTAACGTAATTGAATCTTGCTTTCTAGGTAAAGTTGCTGTTACTAGCAATGTCTATTGCGAAGGCATAATTAGCGAACCAAGAAGTCAGGGCAATATGGATTCAATGTCAAGAATACATTCAGATTTAAATACTTGCCTATTAAAACACAACAACCTATCTCACAATGAATTTAAACTTATGTATCAACAAAAAGGTTTAGAGACAGAGCTTATAAAAGAAAATGTTGATGTGCAAAATTTTTACAATTCAATGTTCAACGAATCAAAACTCCACAACTTAAAGAATAAAAAATGAATGCTATTATTGTTGGTTGTGGCTTATCTGGAGTTACAGCAGCAGTGGCCTTAAAAGATAAAGGGTATAATGTTAAGATTTTTGAAACCAGAAAACATATAGGAGGAAATTGTTATGATGGATTAATATGCAATACGTTAGTTCATCATTATGGCCCTCATATTTTTCATACAAATGATGAAGAGGTTTTTTCTTTTTTGAGTAGGTTTACTGAGTGGACTCCATTCTCCTATAAACCTAAAGGGGTAACTGAAATTGGAAAAATATCTTTACCTTACAGTAAGAAAACTATCTCAGAAATAGGTAGAGAGCTAAGTGCGGAAGAAATCGAAAAATATATTTTTAAAGATTATTCGGAGAAGCAGTGGGGTCTACCTTTTGAAGAGATACCAAAATCAATAACAAAAAGAATTCCAGACACTTCCGAGTTGGAAGACCCAACTTGGTTTAAGAATGATAAATATCAATGTATTCCTAAAAATGGTTATACAGAAATGTTTAAAAAAATGATATCTGGTATTTATGTAAAATTAAATTGCAACAAAGAAGAATGGAAAAAAGAGAATTACGATCTTGTTGTATACACAGGTAAAATTGATGAATATTACAACTATAGATATGGCAGATTGCCTTACAGGAGTCTAATATTTAAGCATGAGGTTTCCGATAAAAAAATGCAGTATCTTGTCGAAAACCAAAATACAAAAAAAACAAAATATACGAGAAAGTATGATCATAGTTATTTTAGCAAAGATAACGACACTATGACGGTAATTACAAAGGAATACCCTGTCGAACACACTGAAACAAATATACCTTTTTACCCATTACCATTTAAAGAGCCTAATCAGTTATACAAAAAATATAAAAATTTAGCTAAACAGGAAAACAACATAATCTTTACTGGTAGATTAGCTACTTACAAGTATTTAGACATGTGGATGGCTGTAAAGCAATCTCTACAAAAAATAGAAAAATATTTAAAATGATTGTATACATACCAATTAAAAAAAACTCACAAAGAGTCCCAGAAAAAAACTTTAGAATATTTAAAGGAAAGCCTTTATGGGAGCATACTATTGACAAACTTAAAGATTTTGAAGTTTATGTGGATACGGACTCATTGGAGATCATGGATGGATGCATGTCCAAACCTTGGGTAAAACCCTTTTTAAGGGACGAAAACTTTCAGGGTGATGAAGTTTCAGTTGTGGACTTATTGAAGAGTTTTGTAAAAAGATTTAATATTCAAGATACTATCTGCCAAATCCATGTAACATCTCCACTTCTTGATGTTAATCATATTACCTTCTCCAACTATAAAATAAAGGAAGGTTTCGACTCTGTTTTTTCTGTAGATGCGGTTCAAAAAAGATTTTGGAGAAAAGAGAAATATGGCCTATGCCCCGTTAATCATAATCCAGTCAAACTTGAACAGACACAAGATTTACCAGAGTGGTATTGTGAAAACTCGTATTTATACACATTTAAACCTGAAGTTCTAGACATGCATAACAGGATAGGTAATAATCCTTATATTTTTAAAGTTGGATTTCCTTATAATTTAGATATAGATACAGAAGAAGATTGGAATGTTTTGAAAGGACACGAATAATGAAGCTTCTTTGGCAACAAATACCATCCTCTCAGATCACAACAATCTACTGTCAAAGCAGTTTTAATGGTATTGTTTTTGACGATGAGCATGGAGCATTTAATTCTGAAACTCTTGTAACATCAATTCAGCTAGCTAATCATGCTGGTAAAAAGACTTTTGTTAGATTTTCGGAAATGAATAAAACCAAAGTCAGGCACTGCTTGGATGCTGGACTTTACGGTGTGATCTTTTCAACAGTGAATTCTGAAGATTATGCTCAATCAATTTTAGACTGGTGTTTGTATCCTCCACTTGGTAAGAGGGGCCAAGGACTCGTATGTGAGAACGGTTGGGGACGGAGAAAAGAATTACTACAAAACAGAAATCCCAAGCTAATTGCTCAGATTGAAACAAGATCTGGAATAGATTTACTAGACTCGATCAAAGATAACTTTGATTACTTCATGCTTGGCCCTTACGACTTATCTGCTGACGTAGGTTGCGTTGCAGATTGGGATAACCCAAAATACAAGTCCATCATATCTGAGTTTGAGAATAAAATACACAAAGAAAAACGATGCGTCCATATTGTATCTAATATAAAAGAAGAGCTTGAAAATAAGTTCAAAGATTATAAAATAGTAAGCATGGGTATGGATACCACATTTTTACTCGATCAAATTCAAAGCATGGAAGTTTTTTTAAAATGAAGACTGTATTGGTAACTGGCTCTTCTGGCTATATAGGTTCTCACTTATTAAAAATAATTAAATCTGAATTCAAAGTATTTGGTTTGGATAAAGACGAAACTCAAATTCCTGTCAAATTTATCCACGCAGATATACGCAATCCAGAATATCTAAAATACCATCAAAAATTTGATTGCGTGGTGCATCTTGCTGCTGAGATGAGAGTGGGTGAGTCTGTTAAAGATCCAGTATTGTATTACGAAACTAACATTGTTGGAACATTAAACATTCTTAAGCATATAAGAACTAATAATTTTATCTTTGCTTCCACTGGTGCTGCTGAAGGGATGGCTTCTCCTTATGGGATATCGAAGAAAGTTGCCGAAGAAATAGTTTCACAAACCTGTAAGGAGCAGGGTATAGATTATACTATTTTTAGATTTTACAATGTGATTGGTTCAGATGGTATTGACGTAAAAAACCCAGATGGATTATTTTACAATTTAGTAAAATCAAAAGAGACTGGCGTATTTAAAATCTTTGGTAAAGACTACAATACAAAAGATGGAACTTGTATTAGGGACTATGTCCATGTAAACGAGATCTGCGAAGCGATTAAATTATCTATAGACAAACCAGCCAATAAGATTGAGAATCTTGGTCATGGATATGGTACTTCTGTATTAGAGATGTTTAATATTTTTAAGAAAAGTAACAATCTAGATATTAATTTTGAGTATGCGCCTCGTAGAGAGGGAGATATGGCAGAAAGCGTATTGAAGGACGTTAGTCCCTATATGAGGAAAATGTACTCAATAGAAGATTTATTAAAAACATGAAGAAAGTAATCATTACAGGAGTTACAGGACAAGACGGCAGCTTTATGGCTGATTACCTCTTGAAGAATACAGAGCATCTTATTGTTGCTGGTGTCCGTAGGTTGAGCGTTAAGAATCACGTTAATATCGCTCATCTTCTTAGCCATCCTCGGTTTAAGCTAATTGACTTGGATGTTGCTGATCAGGCTAATACGGAGATAGTTGTTGCGGAAGAAAAACCAGATTACTTTATTAATTTTGCTGCAAATTCTTTTGTTGGTGTGAGTTGGAAGATGCCAGTCAATCACATGGAGACAAATGCTATGGCTGTTTTATATCAGCTTGAAGCAATTCGTAAATATTGTCCAAGTTGTAGATACTACAATGCTGGCTCTTCAGAGGAGTTTGGAGACGTTTTGTATTCTCCACAGTCAGAACTTCATCCTTTGCGACCAAGAAGCCCTTACGGTGTTTCTAAGGCTAGTGCGAGGCACATGGTAAAAGTATGGAGAGACTCTTATAATTTGTTCGCCATTCAAGGATGGCTCTTCAACCATGAAGGAACTCGTCGCGGAGAAGAGTTTGTAACTCGTAAGATTACCAAAAACGTAGCTCGCATTAAAAATGAATATATTAATGGTGATTTTGAGCCTCTTGAGTTAGGCAATGTAGATGCCAAGCGAGACTGGAGTGATGCGGAAGACTTTGTCGAAGGTGTTTGGCTAATGCTCAATCAAGAAGAGCCAAAAGAGTACGTCTTATCTTCAAATGAAACTCATACTATCCGTGAATTCGTTGAGGAAGCTTTTAATTTTGCAGGGTTTGGTTTAGAGAAGTGTCGTTGGGAAGGTCGTGAAGTTGATGAAAAATATTACCACGAAGATAAGGTTCTGGTACAGATCAATCCTGAATTCTACCGCCCTGCTGAAGTAGACCTTCTTCTAGGAGACTCCTCATCAGCAAGGAGAGACCTTAACTGGGAGCCTCAGACTGATTTTCTAGAATTAGTCAGAAAAATGGTTGCACACGATCTCAGAGAGTGGTAACCTAGATTTATGCCAAGAGGTAAAAAGACATGCCCTAGCTGTGAATCATTGATTGCGGCTGGGGTATCCTTGTGCATCTGTGGTCACGTTTTCAAGAAGAAGAAGGTCGCCAAGCCTAAGATAAGTAAGAGGGACATATTAAAGAGGCTTGTTGAGGAGCCTGTAAAAAACAAAAGACTTTTTTATCAAAAAGAAATGAAGTTCTTGAACGACTTGATTGAGAAGTATTCGTTGGAATTTATGAACGTGGTTAACTTCCACCGTCAGTTTGAGTCGCTCACTTATTTAAGAAGCCCTAAGCTTAAAGATACTCTTGACAAAAAATTCAGAGCGTTTAATTATGTGGTAGACGAATCAAAGTATCCACAGTACAATCTAGGCGAGAAGAGCGGCGAAGATCGCTTTGTGGAGAAGAAGAGGGTAACATTGAAAGATTTTTTAGAAGATAATTAAAATGGCTAACAAGAAGACAACAGCGACAGTAGACTCAAAAAGTTTGTTAAATAATTTTTTGAAGAATAATAAAGAGGATCACTTCAACTTTGAGGAGCAAGTGAACTATAGAGTTTCGAGTGGATCTCTTGAATTTGACCATCACCTCGATGGCGGATTTGGCCCCGGGCTGCATAGGTTTGTTGGAATGAATGAAGGAGGCAAAACATCTGCATCCTTAGAAGTTATGAAGAACTTCTTGAAAATGCCGAAAGCAAAAGGTGTTTACATCAAAGCTGAGGGTAGACTTTCAGAGCAGATGATTAAGCGTTGTGGCGTTAAGTTTGTCTATAATTACGATGAATGGGAAGATGGTACTTGTTTTGTTTTTGAGTCTAACATTTATGAAACCGTAGTGGACTTAATGAGGCAGCTTGTAGCCTCAAACGAAGAGAAGAACAAATACTGTTTTTGCTTGGACTCTGTAGATGGTTTGATTAAAAAAGCTGACAACGAAAAAACTTTTGAGGAGTCAGTTCAGGTTGCAGGTGGAGCTAACATTGCCGCAACATTCATGAAGAAGATGTCAATCGCTCTTGGTAAAAGAGGTCATATGGCAATCTTCATTTCTCAAGTCAGAGCTGATATCAAACTAGATCCATATAGCAAGGCTCCTGTTCGCCAAACTACCGCAACAGGAGGAAACGCTTTGCTACACTTCGCAAACTGGATTATTGAATTTGAGCCTAGATTTTCTGGGGACCAAATACTACTTAATCCATCAAACAAGAAGATGGACCCAAAGACTAATCCTGCAATTGGTCATTATGCTAAGGTGATTGTTAAGAAGTCTCCAAATGAGAAGACTAACACTAGAATCTCTTATCCTATTCGCTACGGTAGGACTGGGGGAACCTCAATCTGGGTGGAGAAAGAAATTATCGGCGCTCTTGAAGCTTGGGAGTTTATTAAAAAGGCTGGAGCTTGGATTTCTATTACAGAAGATTTTCAGAACGTATTAGCTGAAGGAGGTTTTTCTCTTCCAGAAAAAGTGCAGGGAGAGAATAAATTGTTTTCTCTTATTGAAGACGACTCTTCTCTTTGCCAATACCTTATAGCTTACTTCAAAAAAATCTTTAATGGAGAAGAATGAAGTTCTACTCCACAGATGGTAAACTAAGGAATCTAAAAAACCCCAGAAAATATCACATAGACTGGGATGCGTCTAGCAGAAGTAAGTTTCAAAAAGGCGTAAAAGATTTCCTCTACCCATATTGGAGTACAGATATTGTATTTGAAGAATTTAGAATAGTTGGTAGTCGGTTATCACTAGACTTCTACAATGCAAATAAAAAAATTGCTATTGAAGTTCAAGGCGCTCAACATACTAGATACGTCAAACATTTCCATAAGAATAGGTACAAGTTTTTAGATCAACTGAAAAGAGATCAGAAAAAGCTAGACTTCTGTGAGATGAACGATATAAAGCTCGTAGAGATATACCCTGATGACACAGTAGATGAGTCATTTTTTGAAAACCAAGACATTTATTTATGAGTGAAGACAACGAGGCATTTTCAATCCCAAGTGGTTTTGTAGAGAAGATTTACGAGATTTCTGGGGATTCAGACAGGCATAAGGGTGTCATAATGGTGGCTGCTAATGAATCAGGAGACCCTATAGTGTATAGTAAATTTGATTCTTCGATTACAGAATTAGGTTTGATAAAGGCTTTATCTCAGTATTTAGATAGATTGGAAAAAGAGAGAGCTGAAGAACTATGATTTATAGCTACGAATTAGAAAAACAACTTTTAGCTGGGCTGTTAAAAGATCCCCAGTCTCTCATAGAGATTTCAAACTTTATTAGTCATAAAGACTTTTTTTCTGAGGCTTCACCCTTACATGCTACCATCTTCAGAGTCATCAAGCAGTCTGTTGATGCTGGAGAGGAGGTAGACAACATCATCTTAGCTCAACGAGTTAATGAAGTAGGTTTAAGCTTTGAGGGTAATATCAACCCTGCTGATTATATTAAGTCTCTCTCTATGAGAGCTGTCCCTTCTGGGAATCTTATTAAGACTTGTAAAGAGCTTAAGAAATACTCCATTAGGCGTGAGATAGTTGAATCTTCAGAGCTTATAGCTGAGAAGATGAAGACTATAGCTCCAGAATCTTCTTATAGAGATATTGTTGAGACTGCTGATCAGATTTATAACTCTAGAATTAATCTCTTCGATATCGGTAATGATGTTCCTGAAAATATCTATGACGACATGGAGCATATCATTGAAGAACGAGGCAATAATCCAATCGAAGAGTTTGGGATGATGGGGCCGCATCAAAAGGTCAATGACATTTACGGATCTCTTTTGCGTCCGGGTAATATCACCGTTATTGTAGCTCGTTCTGGTGTGGGTAAAACTCAATTCTGTATGGATTACGCTACTAAAGTAGCTTTAAAATACAATGTCCCAGTTTTACACTTTGATAATGGGGAGATGAGTAAGGAAGAGCTTATCATGCGTCAGTGTGCTGCTCACTCTGGAGTCCCAATGCACCTGCTAGAAAGTGGCAATTGGAGAAACGCTGGGCAAGATGTCGTCAATAAGGTTAGGTCTGTTTGGTCTAGAGTTAAAGATTTAAAATTCTACTACTACAATGTTGGCGGTATGGATGTTGATGTTATGATCAACACCTTGAAAAGATTCTACTATTCCACTGTTGGTAGGGGTAATAAAATGGTCTTCTCTTTTGATTATATCAAAACAACAAACGACTCAGCGGGTAATAAAAACGAGTGGCAGGTTGTCGGAGAGATGGTTGATAAGTTTAAGAGGTGTATCCAAAAAGAGGTTCTTGAAGATGGAGACCCAGTTATTCCGATGATTACTTCCGTTCAATCTAACAGGAGCGGTATAACCACAAACAGAAACGCTCAAAACATAATTGACGATGAGAGTATAGTTTCTCTGTCGGACCGAATCACACAGTTCTGTTCTCACATGTTTATTCTTAGACGTAAGACAGAAGACGAAGTTCAGCTGGAGGGGGAAAGATTTGGCACTCACAAAATGATCAGTGTTAAGTATCGCAGTTTGGGTAGAGATATTGCTGGCGCTTTAGAGCCAGTTCAAGTAGAAGATTCTCTTCGCAAAAATTTCATCAATTTGAATTTTAATAATTTCAATATTTCAGAACGCGGCGACTTGAGAGATATCGTTGCTGTTCAAAACGGAGATGCAGTATTAGATGACAGTATACCAGATGCACCAGCAAGACAGGAGAGAAGCGACATCCCAGAACTTGGTTCCTTCTGAAGAGTTTGAAAAAGTTCTGACATCAATAGGTTACAAACTTATTGATTGTGGAGATCATTGGAGATCTCAAGCTCTTTATAGGAATGGGGATAATGCGACAGCCTTAAAAATTTACAAGAACTCTGGAGTCTGGATGGACTTCGTTGAGCCTAAAGGGTCTTTACCTTTTGAGGCTTTAGTTCGAATGACTGTAGGCGATAGTGAGAAGTTCTCTGAAACTATAAAGAAAATCAAAAGTGACAAAACTTATGTCGCAAAAAAAGTAGACAGGATAGAAATGGAGCAATTTTACCCAGATGATTGTTTAGATAAGCTGTTCCCAAATTACAAATTTTATAAAGACAAGGGTATTTCAGAGATGACCCAAGTATCTTTTAAAGTGGGATTAGCTGGTGTAGGAAAGATGTATAGAAGAATGGTCTTCCCAATATACAACGAAACCAAACAGATTATTGGGTTCTCTGGCCGTAAGATAGACGAAGATAATAACTATCCTAAATGGAAGCATATAGGTAGAAAGAACACTTGGATTTATCCAGCTTATGTTGAGGGGAATGAATGCAGCGAAGAGATAGATAAACTAAGAACGGTTATCTTGGTTGAGAGTATAGGCGATGCTATGGCTCTTTATGATCAAGGAGTGAAGAATGTTTTGGTGTTATTTGGTTTGTCAGCTAGTTCGAACATCATCAACTATCTATCCAGCAAGACCTTAGACAAAATATACATCTCTACTAATAATGATATTAGCTCTTCAGAGAATAGAGGTTTAATAGCGGCAATAAAAAACTATTTGAAATTAGCTAAGTATTTTGATTTGGATAATCTGACTATTAAGCTGCCACAAAATGCAAATGATTTTGGAGAAATGTATAAGTCTGGTTATAATATAACTAACTGGCTTAACAGAGATATAGATCAGAATAAACAGAGGGACTATATTCATAATTTTGTCTCAAAGAATTCTCATCTATTTAATAAGACAGATAAAAAAATGGCCCAAAAACTTAAATGACTCAACCCCAAACAGCTCTATCAGCAAGTAGGATCAAGACAGCTCAAGGGTGTTCTTGGTTGTATTGGTGTAAGTACAAACTTAAGTTGCCAGATACTAGCAATGATGGCGCAAAAAGAGGTTCTATATGTCACTTAATTTTTGAGCTTTTAGGTGAAAAGAGGAGAAGGGGTCACTATGACAAAATCATGGCGACCCAAGATATATTTTCTGTCCCGTCTATAGAGCGGTTAGTCATGAAACATGCTCGTCGTGAAGAGGTTGACGATGAGGATAATATCCAACTTATTAAGGAGATGACCTTCAATGGTCTAAACTACGATTTCTTTGGTGGTGATCTGGATAAACCCACTAAAGAGCTTTCTGAGCAGGATTTTGATATTGTCAAGAATGATGGCCAGATTGCTTACAGGATAAGGGGTTTTATCGACAAGCTATTTCTATACAAGAAACAAAAGTTTGCTTTGATTAGGGACTTCAAGACAAGTAAAGAAGTTTTCAAAGGTAAGGATCTTGAAGATAATATGCAAGATCTAATGTATAGTTTAGCCACAAAACACTTGTATCCAGAATACGAGAATAAACAAAGTGAATTTTTATTCTTAAAATTTGAGTTAGATCCGAATGCTAAAAAAAGCGGGGTTATGAGAATGACTCCACTAAGCGACGAGGATCTCTTAGGCTTCGAAATGCAACTCACTCAGATTCAGCAATACTTAGATAATTTCTCTGAAGACGATGCGGTGGCAAACATGGCTGCTGATAAAGGATTCCCTTCAGACAATTCATTCAGCGGTAGATTGCTTTGCGGTTTTGCAACTCAAAAAGGAGAACTAAAAAAAGATGGGACAAAAAAATGGCATTGCTCCATGAAGTTTGACTTTTTTTATTATGTATTTAAGAATTCAGATGGTCAAGCTGTAGGATCTTGCTTCGAAGAAGAGTTCTCTGAAGATATGGTGCCAGAGGGTTGCACCTACGAAATACAATATTATAAGGGTTGTCCGTCTCATTGTTCTTGATCTTTGGTTGGATCTGTGTAGAATGAGGGAGTGATGACTCCTGTATTCAAATCTACATACTCTTATGGGAAAAGTATCCTCACTCTAGATGATGAGTCGAAGGAACTTGGTTCAGATTCTCTTATCGAAATGTGCGTCGATAATGAAATCAAGGATGTTGTTTTGGTTGAGGATAACTTAACCAGCTTCATGAAAGCCTTCAAAGCTTGCCAAAAAAACAAATTGAATTTGTATTATGGGCTAAGGGTGACATTCTGTAACGACATGAGTGATGAGTCTAAAAGCTCTGACCATAAAAATATTATTTTCGCTAAGGACGATGAGGGTTGCAAGCTGTTGAACAAAATATATTCTTGCGCCTTCACTGAAGGTGGTGGCAGAATAGACTACGCCACTTTCAAAAACTATTGGGATGAAACATCATTATCTTTTGTTGTGCCATTCTACGATAGTTACATCTACGAGAATAATTTCCATCAGAAAAACTGCATCCCCGATTTGGATGGTTTAAATCCTGTATTTTGGTCAGAGAGTAATGACTTGCCATTTGATCATATACTCAATTACAAATTACAAGAATCCACAAAAAGAAAGGGATATAGGGTTGCTAAAGTGAAAACGATCCTATACAAAGACAAGAAGGATGTTGAAGCTCTTCAGACTTACAAAATTCTTTGCACTAGGTCTTTTGGTAAGCAGTCGAAGCTTAGTAACCCTAATTTAAGTCACTTTGGCAGTGAAGAATTCTGCTTAGAAAGCTATCTCAGACAGTCATGAATGATCAATTATTAAGGTTTGATAAAAAGCAAAAGTATCTAATTTTAGATACCGAAACAGAAGGCTTAAACTTGATCAAGTCGAGACCATATCAAGTCTCTTGGATCATTGCCCAAGGAGATAATATCTTAGAGAAGAATGATAGGCATATTTGGTGGGACGATCTTCAAATGTCTGAAGATGCAGCTAGAATCACCAAATTTAATTACGACTACTACAAATCGAAAGCGGAAGATCCAGAGGTTGTTTGGGCTGATTTTTCTAAAGAGCTTTATAATCCAGATTATAAAATTGTAGGACAGAATCTCTTAGGGTTTGATGTATATATGATCAATGTTTGGAGAAAGCTAATGGGTCTTGGTTCTGACTATTCATATGTAGACAGGATTATAGATACCCTCAGTTTAGCTAGAGCCATCGCAAAGGAAGATAAGCCTGACTTTGATAATTTTATATGCTGGCAATACGGTTGGAACAATTTTTTCCAGAGAGGTTTGAGGACTGGTCAGGCGACCCTACTTAAAAAATATAATATTCCACACGATAAAGACAGATTGCATGATGCTCTTTATGATATTGAGATGAACTTTAAAGTTTTCAGAAAGCAGTTATTTGAAATAGAGCTATGAGATACAAAAACCCATTTCCAGCTGGAGTAAAGCTCCCAGAGATTGTAGTCCCAAAAGAAATCTTAGATGAATTGGGTCTAGAGGAGGGGAGTTCGAACAAAGAAATTTTGTATGAGCTTTCTAGAAAAGGTTTAAGAGAGAAGGGTATAACTAAACTTCCAAACAAAAAAGATTACTATGATCGAACGATCATGGAGTTAGAGATTTTTGAGGAGTTGGGGTTTATTGATTATATTCTTCTTAACTGGGATGTTCTTTACTTTTGTAAGAAGCAGGGCATTCCAACAGGTGCTGGACGAGGATCTGCGGCGGGTTCTTTAGTTTTGTATCTTTTAGGTGTAACTAACATCAACCCAATTGAATATGACTTATTTTTTGAGAGATTCGTTTCTAGAAGCAGGGCCAAGCAGATTGAGCATGGCGGTGAAGTTTTCCTTGATGGGTCTCTTCTTGCTGATGTTGATAACGATATTTCTTATAATCGTAGGAGTGAAGTCGTTAAGTACATTGAGGAGAAATATAAAGGTAGGACTTCTAAAATCTTAACTCTAAACACTCTTAGCGGCAAACTTTGCATGAAGGAGTGCGGTAAGATTGTCGCTGAACTGAATGAAACAGAAGTTAACCAAATTAGCGATAGCATACCAAAACAGTTTGGTAAAGTAGCTAAGTTGGAAGTTGCTTATGATGAGAGTGAGTCATTCAAAAAACATGCAGATAAATATCCTAAAGCCTTTCATATAGCTAAAAAATTAGAAGGCTTAGTTAAGAATACAGGAGTTCACCCTTCTGGCATTTCTATCTGCTACTATCAGCAGTCAGACATTATGCCTCTACAAAAGACTAATGATGGCTCTTTAGTATCTGGATATGATATGGATGATGTTGCGAGCTTGAGTGTTAAGTTCGATATTTTGGGGCTTAGAACTTTATCAGTTGTTAATGATGTTTGTGAGCGATTGGGTTTAAATGTTAACGACATTGATCCTCATGACCCTTTGATTTATACTGCCCTTTCTAACCTACAAAGTCCACAGGGACTCTTTCAGATTGAAGCTGACACTAACTTCAAAGTCTGTCAGAAAGTTGCTCCTAGAAATCTTGAACAGTTGTCTGCTGTTGTAGCGATTGCTAGACCCGGAGCGTTAGACTTCAAAGATAGATACGCTGAGTATGCTAAGACTGGAGAATCTCAGTCAGTTCATGAATTTTTTGACTCTGTTCTGGGTTACACAGGGGGTATTCCTCTTTATCAGGAGCAATTGATGAAAATGGCCGTTAAGGTTGGCTTTAGTTTAGATGAGGCGGAGCAGTTGCGCCGTATCGTTGGTAAGAAGAAGGTGGACCAAATGCCAGCTTGGAAAGCTAAGATTAGCGAGAAAGTTAGTCAGCTTGAAAATGCAGATCCAGTTATAGCTGATGTTTTATGGAAGGTGGCGGAAGACTCCGCTAATTACTCCTTCAATAAATCCCACTCTATCAGTTATGCTTACTTAGCTGCTATTACTGTATATTTAAAATTTAAATACCCACAAGAATTCTTCTTGAGTTTGTTAAAGTTCGCTAAATTTGAGCCAAACAGTCATGATGAAATATCTAAGATCTCTCAAGAATTAATTAATTTTGACATTAAGTTGTTGCCTCCTGATCTCAATAACTCTGATATTGACTTCAAGATTGAAGGTAAGGATATCAGATATGGCCTTAATTCAATTAAGGGCGTTTCTGAGAAGGTTTTGGTCAATCTTCTAGACTTCAGAGAGGGATCTTTCTCAAACAAGTATCAGGTGTTTGTAGTGGCCAAACAAGTCGGTTTAAATATTGGCGTTTTATCTAGCTTGATTCAAGCTGGGTTGCTAGACTCCTTCGTCTGTAGCAATCGTTCAGATCTAGTTCTAGAAGCTCAAGTCTTCAATGTTTTGACTGACAGAGAGAAAAGAAACTTCATAGCTTTAGGAGAGAATTATAATTACAATATTATTGAATCAATTAATGATGTGATTGGCAATGAGATGATTGGCGACGATAACAAGAAGATCTTTAGAGACACTAGAATAAACACATTAAAGAAAAAGTGGGAACCTTATAAAGAGATTTGTAGATTAAACAAACATTCAATAAAATACGCCAACTGGCATTTTGAAACACAATTACTGGGCTATAGCTATTCGTATAGCATAAGGGATATATTTAAGCATCCTGAAGATTATCAATGCTCTGATTCTGTTAAAATGGCTGGACCTAGATCCGAAGTTAGACACGTTGGTGTTCTAGTTGATATTGTGAAAAGAACCAGTAGGAATGGTAATAAATATGCTAGGCTAGAGATGCATGATGAAAAAGGTGTGGTTAATGTGTTATTTATGGATAGTGATCGAGAATCTCGCTTGACAGATTATCTTGATGCTGGTAATAAATTGCCCAAGAAAGACGATGTCGTCATCATTACAGGCAGTAAGGGAGACGATATAATCTTTGCCAATACCATCAACACCTTAAAAGATAAAATTTATATGAAGTTATCTCAGGTAAAATAAGCGTAACTATATATGATGTCTCTAACTGACTACAATCTGACTCCAAAAGCAAAGAAGGCGATAAAAGATTCAAAATTATTCGCCGCTTCAAATTCTCATGACTTAATCAGAACTGCTCATTTATTTTATGGATGCTTATCTAACTTATCTGAAAGGGTTCAATTACTGTTTGAGAGTAGAGGTATCATCTATTCTGTGAAGGATTACATAAAAGATTTTAAAAGAATATGTAAGGAGAACAAAGGTTACTTCACGAAGTCAAAAAATGACAATGCTTGGCACAGCGAACTAAACGAAATTATAGCTGATGCTAAATCTTTCGCTGATGATAATGAAGATTTCTTTGTCAATGTAGAGCATATACTCTATTGCGTTTTAAGATCTAGTTTTTCTGACATGGTGCGCTCTGATTATTGCGACACCCTTCATATGTCGGAAGTGCTTTGCGAACTAGTCATAGACGCTAGTCTTGTTGTAACGCAGCACCCTACGGAACAGCCTTCAGGATTGGATGACTTACTGAGTTCTCTTGGGGCTGCTGGACCCGAACAAAATTCTGGATTCTTATCGGAGTTTTGTTTAGACTTGAATAAGGAGGCTGAGGATGGGAATCAAATACCGATAACATCAAGAGAGAAGGAGATAGATAACCTAATTGAAGTGTTATCAAAAAAACATAAAAGTAATGCTATTTTACTAGGCGAATCAGGGGTGGGCAAAACTGCTATTGTAGAAGGTTTAGCTCAGAGAATCATCACAGGACAAGTCCCTGCCCATATTGAGATGTGCAGAATATATACTGTGGATATGGCTTCCATGATCGCGGGAACTCAATATAGAGGTCAATTTGAAGAGAGGCTCAAAGGGTTACTGAAAGAAGTAGAAGATCGTCCTGAGATAATTCTTTTTATTGATGAGATTCATACCATTATGGGGGCTGGTAACTCTAACGACAACGGAATAGATGCTGCAAACATGCTTAAACCAGCTTTAGCTAGAGGCTCTATTAAATGTATAGGAGCTACAACATTCAAAGAATATGAAAAGTCTTTTGGAAAAGATCCAGCTTTGAAGAGGAGATTCGACAAGGTGGAAATTAAAGAGCCTACAAAACAGCAGACTTTAGAGATGATAAATAGTAGTATCTCTTTCTATAAAGATTTCCATAGGGTTAACTATTCTAAAAAGAATATCCAAGACATCTTAGATCTGAGTGAAATCTATTTGTCTAATAAGAGATTCCCAGAGAAAGCTTTTGATATTATTGACCAAGTTGGGGCGAAAGCCAAAATAGAACAAGATTATCCTGCTGAAGATTTATCTTTAATCAGGGAAAAATTCTCCCAAAGAGGCGAGGATGCAGATGAGGTACAAACGCAAGAGTTAATAGAAGAATACGTCAAAGATTTAGTATCTTATATTGATGGTGAAGATAAGAAGAGAAAAATCTCAAGGAACCAAATACTTGAAGTTTTCGAGAAAAAAACTGGGATACCTAAAAAGATAATTGGAGAGAGTAATAGATCTTTTTCTAACTTCAAAAAGAAGATGAAGAAGGAGATCTTTGGTCAAGATGAGGCTTTAGAAAGGATTTATAATATTCTTTCTTCTGTCAAGGTTGGTTTAAATGACCCCAGTAAACCCTTGGCTAACTTTTTGTTTGTTGGCCCAACTAGTGTGGGTAAGACTTTTACAGCTAAGAATATAGCCAAGCATTTCTTTGGTAATAAAAACTCATTCCTGCAAATCAACATGAGTGAGTATCAAGATAAGACTGGAATTTCTAAACTGCTAGGGTCTAATGCTGGTTATGTTGGTTACGAAGATGGCGGGGTATTAACTGAGTTTGTATCTAATAATCCTAACTCTGTAATCTTATTTGACGAGATAGAGAAGTGTGACCCCAAGATTTTAGATTTGCTACTGCATCTTTTAGACGAAGGTTATATTTCAGACAGTTTCAATAGGCGCGTAGACTTTTCTAAGTGCATTGTGGTCATGACAACAAATATTGGACATAAAGAAGCTACAAAAAGCTCTATGGGCTTCATTACAGACAATAATGAGCAAGAATCCTATAAAGACAGCTTATCCAAGTATTTGCGTCCAGAGCTTATTGCTAGGATTCAAAACACTTTAATATTCAATACTCTGAATGATAAAATTATGGAGAGCATTGTTGATGTTGAGATGAATAAGATAAAGAAGCGTTTGCTAGATAAGGGTATTGATCTAAAGACCCCCAAAGCTATTAAGTCTTTTCTAATTAAAGAAATTAAATCTAAAAATCTGAATGCCAGAAACATCAAAACCTTAGTGATAAAGCTTATTCAGTTCCCTATAACCTCCTTTATAATGGAGAGTGAAAAAAGTAATAAAATATCCTTAAAAATTGTTGACAAAAGTATTAAAGTATACTAATATAAAAACATGAGTAAGTCAGTTCTAAAAGCAATCCGTAATTCTAAAGGTCGGTTTTTTGGCCTTTATACCAAGCAGGGCGAATCTCTAAACGCTCAGCTACAATCCGAAACCAATCAGACGATTGTGGTCTATGATCGCAACTTTAAACGTTCTCGACGCTTCTCCAAGACTAGTATCACTGGAGTGCGTTCTGGATCGAAAACTTTCGGTCGTGTTAATTAATTTGTATTTGGTGTAGGTAGTCATAACATTAACCCTGCCCCTTTAAAAGGGGTGGGGTTTTGTTATAATATATCATGAAGAGTGACTCTATATTCAAGGATCGCCTGTATAGCTTACCATTTAGTGGGAGAATTACAGCTGCCGAATCTAAAATCATACAAAAGATTATATTATCCTCTAATGTTGATATAAAATCAGATAAAATCTCTTTAGTTTCTGTTGAGGAAGATTACGATTTTTACCAAATCCAAAGTGGCGATAAATTATTTGATTTAAAATTCTCTTTGGATTACGAGAGTGAAAAATTCAACAGGGAGATTAAAAATACGAAGTTAGGCAAATCTCTTCATATCTCAAAATATTTGGATAGCGGTATAGTTAAAGTCGGAGATAAAATATCTTATTTGATTTGTGAATCCAATGTTTCCGAATCTTTATTTGATTATGGCCGATCTCACTTGGTATCCAACTTGGATTCTTTTGTTGATTCTTACTGTTATTTTTCATCTGGTTCAAATTACAAGTTACTGTATAAAACTCTACTAACTAAACTAGTCAAAGAAGCTGACATCGACTCTGTTTTCGATGTAGATCAAAAATCCTACATAGAAAACCACTCTGACTACAGCAAGTGTAAAGATATAATCAATACATTAAGGTCTGAGATCTTATCTAGATTGAATACTCTACCAAAACATTATACTGGAAATATTATTGGGGATTTCAATAAGAACTCAATATTTGTATCAGGCGATCAATTCTTGTTTAAAGATTTAAGATATGGGTGCAAAGGGCATATTTATTCTGACATAGCTAATATCACATTATATTATGGCTTAAATAGCTCAGCGGAAAAAGCTTTGTTGGAAAAAGCTAGTAATAAGATGTCCATCTCTATAGATAGAAATCTGTATAACACATTTTACGAGTTAGAGCTGAGGAGAAAAGCTCTAGATTATCTACTGCAATACCTCAAAGAAGTTTATCTTTATGAGTCTTCTAGAATTGAAGTCATTATTAATCTCATTGATTCATTCTCCCAGAGCTATAAAAGACTCTGCAA
>Ga0213866_10000612_pt1 | contig 27970 bp, 26 predicted proteins | sample PICome_11_FD_160079 | JGI IMG/M metagenome (GOLD analysis project Ga0213866, IMG submission 160079) | Coastal seawater microbial communities near Pivers Island, North Carolina, United States - PICO284 | ecosystem: Environmental > Aquatic > Marine > Coastal | place: USA: North Carolina... | reverse complement strand
AAAAAAGAAAAAAAAATTAAAAAAAAAAAAAAACTTAAATTCATACTCGGAAATTATTTATTCTGTAAATTAAAAAACTTTGATGAAAATCAAAAAAAAAAATTAAATTTTATAAAAGGATTAGATTATTTTTTAAACTCTTTTCAAGCAAGAGATCAGCAAGATATAGAAAACTTCGTTCAGTTTTGTAAAAGCTGTGAGGACTCTAATGAATTTCTTACCAATATCTTTTTTAATAATGGGAAAAAAAACAAGTTTAAATTTTTGTCAGGTCCATTAAAAAATTTTTTTTTCAAAATTATATTTGAAGGAAAAAATAAGTTACTAATTAGTCTTAATAATAAAAAAGATATCTTAATTTCAAAAAATTCAGAATACGTTTTTATTTAAAGACTATTTATAAAAAATGAAACCTATTAAAGATATTCATAATGAATTATAGGCTAGTGCGGAGCATTGGTTAATCAGATAAATGATAAACTATCTTAGAAATTTTAAAAACTTTTACTCTACAAAACAAATAGTTCAAATAAGAGTTTTTTTTCTTTTATCTATAATTGGTATGATATTAGAAATTTTAAGCGTGGGATTGATTATACCCTTGCTAACTTTGTTAGTAGAACCAACATTTTCGACAAATTTGATTAATATTTTAAAAATATATGGCTTCCATATTGCTTCAGAGAAAGATTTAATTTTATCAACAATATTTTTATTATTATTTGTTTTTTTTATAAAAACTTTATTTTTGACTTATGTGTCATTTAAACAAACAAAATTTACGACTAATTTTAAAACTGAAGTAACAAATAAACTTTTTAATATTTATCTATCTAAACCATACATTTTTCATCTTTATAATAATTCAGCAAAATTAATAAGAAATTTACATGACTCCACTTATATAGTCATAATTACAAAATCTGTATTAATTCTAATGAGTGAAATAACAGTTGTGTTTGGAATTTTTTGCCTAATGATATTTTATGAACCATTAGGAACCATTTTGACATTTTTGTTTCTTTCGATATCAGGTTATTTATTTTACATTGCCGTTCAAAGAAATGCAGCAAAATGGGGTGCCTCTAGAAAATTTCATGAAGGTAATAGAATTCAATGGTTGCAACAAGGGCTTGCTGCAATCAAAGATATTAAAATTCTAAATAAGTTAGAATATTTTTTAAATTCTTTTAGTAAGCAAAATAAAATTACTAATGAAAGTTTATTTAAAGAACAGTACGCATCATCACTTCCAAGACTTTGGTTAGAATTTTTTGCAATTATTGGTTTTATAATTCTTTTTTTGATTCTTATAAATCTTAAAAAAAATTTTTATGAAATTATACCGATTGTTGGCTTTTTTATTGCAGCAGCATTTCGTATTATGCCGTCAGTAACAAGAGTAATGAATTCAATACAAAACATAAAATTTGGCCTTCCAGTGGTTGATACTTATTTAAAAGAATTTAAAAGTTCTATGGACTCAGAAAAAGTCTTTTTGAACCCAACAAAATTGAAATTTAATGAGTCGATTGAGTTGGTAAATATTAACTATAGTTACCCAAATTCAACAAAAAAAATTTTAAATAATTTAAATATCAAAATACCAATTGATACCTCGATTGGAATATATGGAGAGAGCGGAGTTGGTAAATCAACATTTTTAAACGTTTTTTTGAGATTATTAGAACCTCAAAGTGGAAAAATATTAATAGATGGTCAAGATATTCCAGATAAATCAAGGGAATGGCAAAATATTTTGGGATACGTGCCTCAGAATGTTTACTTAAGTGACGTTTCTATTGCAAAAAACATAGCACTTGGAGTAGAAGAAAATTTAATTGATATGGAAAAAGTAAAAAAATGTGCTCAAAAAACGAATTTGGAGCAATTCATTGAAAATCTTGATAATGGATATAGTACTAAAGTTGGCGAGCTAGGAGAAAGGATTTCGGGAGGTCAAAGACAAAGAATAGGTATTGCACGTGCACTATATAATGACACAAAAATTTTAGTTTTAGATGAATATACAAACTCTTTAGATAATGAAAATGAAAAAAAAATTATAAATGAAGTTAATTCTTTAAAACCTGGAAGAATAATAATAACTGTTAGTCACAAAGACTCCACACTTAAATATAGTGATTTTATTTATAAGTTAACATATAAAGACGGTCTTTTAAAACAATGAACTATAAAAAAAATCTTTTAAAAAATAATAATAAAATAGCTGTGTGGGGAACTGGTTATATAGGATTGTCCACAATGATGTACTTTGCAAAAAAAGGAGTTACATCGATTGGGTTTGATATAGATCTTAAAAAAGTGAAACAAATAAATAAAGGTATACTACCAATCATCGAACTTCAAAGTTGGTTTGGATTTAAAATAAAACCTTTTAAAAAAAAAAAAAAAATTATCAGCAACTAATAATCTTAACGATTTATTTGATAAAAAAATTTCTACTCATTTTATAGCTATACCAACAGAAAAAGATGGAAAACCTTATTTTAAAATATTATTCAAAGTTTTAAAAAATATTGTGAATATTATTAAGAACAGATCAAGAAAAGAAAAAATTGTTGTAATTATAGAGTCCACTCTAACTCCAAAATTTTCTGAAAAAAAAATTATTCCATTTTTTAAATCAAAAAATATTTTCCCAGGTAAAGATTTTATATTTGCAGTAGCTCCTAGAAGAGACTGGTTTGTGGAAGGAACAAAAAGTCTAGAAAATTTGGATAGAGTATTTGGATCTACCGATAAAATTTCTTCAAAATATGTAAAATCTATTCTATCTATAGTTTGTAAAAAATTGCATGAAGCTAGTTCACATAGAGTTTCTGAAATGGTTAAGAGTATTGAAAATGCATACAGACATGTAGAAATAACCTTAGCAAATCAACTATCACTTGCTTATCCAAAAGAAAATATGAGGGAAGTTTTAAAGTTAGTAGGAACAAAGTGGAATATTGGAACTTTTTATCCAGGATTTGGATCTGGAGGTTATTGTATTCCTTTATCAAGTCAATATGTTTTACAAAACGTTAATAAAAGCAAAGATTTAACACTATTAAGAGAAACAATTAAAACTGATAAAAATATAAATTTATTAATTGCCAGGTCTTTAGTAAAAAAAAAATATAAGAATGTTGGAGTTTTAGGGCTATCTTATAAAGGTAACTTAAAAGTAAGCATTCTCTCGCCAGTTATCCCCTTCGTAAAAGAATTAAAAAAACATAAAATGAATGTAAAAGTTTTTGATCCATACTACTCAAAAAAAGAAATTTATGAAATTTTACGCGTAAAATCATTCAGATTTCCACAAGACCTTAAACAGTTTGACTGTTTAATACTTGCAGTTGACCACGATATATTTAAAAAGAATACAAATTTAACATTCAAAAATCTAAATAAAGTTAATTTCATATTAGATAACAATGGAGTCTGGGAAAATTTTAAAAATAAACTAAAGAAGTATAATTATCACGTGAGTGGTAATACAGGGTGGATATAATTATGAAAAATAAAATTAAAGTTCTGGTAACTGGTGGAGCAGGCTACGTTGGTTCAGCTACTGTAAGACACTTGCTAGCAAAAAACTACGAAGTTTATGTAATTGATAATTTAATGCAAGGAGCAGAGGGGGCAAGTTGTTTTATTGGATATCCAGGATATTATTTTATTAAAGGTGATATCAATGATGAAACATTGTTAAGTGAATTAATTAAAAAAGTTGATTATGTTGTTCATTTAGCTGCAATTGTAGGTGAAGGTGCATGTAAAAAAGATCCAAATTTAACAAAAAAAACAAATATCGAAGCTACTAAAAAAATTATAAATTTATCCTCCGAGAATAATATTAAACGAATTATTTTTTTTTCAACTTGTAGCAGTTATGGTGTGCAAGATACTAATGTAATGGCGACTGAAAGCTCTCCATTGAATCCAGTCTCACTTTATGCAGAAAGTAAAATTTTTATGGAAGAATATTTGTCAAAAAATTATGACTCAAATCTTTCTTACACAATTTTAAGACCATCAACAGTACATGGTATTTCACCAAGAATGAGATTTGATTTAATAGTTAATCATTTTTGCAAAGACGCAATAGCTAACAAAGAATTAGAGATATTTGGAGGTGAACTTTGGAGACCTTTGATGTGGGTTGGAGAAGTTGGAAGAGTTGTTGATGCTATTTTTAGCGCTGAATTAGGCTTGATTAAAAATCAAGTATTCAATTTAGGCAACACTAATGCAAATAGAAAAAAGAAAGAAGTTGCAGAAATTATAAAAGAAAAATTTCTTCCTGAGATCAAACTTAATTATATTGGAAAAGATGAAGATTTAAGAAGTTATAGAGTTGACTTTTCAAAGCTTGAAAAAACTTTAAATTTTAAGTTAGAAAAATCTCTTGAAGACGCAATAAAAGAATTAATTTTTTCTTTAAAAAATAATATTTATTCAGATCCAAATAATTCTAAATATAAAAATTAGGCTCACTATGATACCTTTATCTGTTCCAAATTTGAAGGGGAATGAAAAAAAATATTTAAAAAAATGTATCACAACAGAATTTGTCTCTTCAGTTGGGGAATACGTAAATATTTTTGAAAAAAATATTTCTAAATTTACAAAAGCAAAATATGCAGTAGCTTGTTCCAGCGGAACAACAGCTCTTCATTTAGCCTTAAGAGCAATCAGCATAGAAAAAGATGACGAAGTAATAGTTCCAAGTATGAGTTTTATTGCAACTGTTAATCCAGTTAGATACCTAAATGCTTCACCAGTATTCATGGATTGTGATAATTTTTATAATTTAGATATTAATAAGTTTAAACAATTCATTGAAAAAAATACTTTCTTTAAAAATGGTTTTACCATTAATAAAAAAACTAAAAAAAAAATAAAAGCAGTTATACCCGTACATGTTTCAGGTAATGCGGTTGATTTAGAGACATTAGTAAATCTTTGTAAAAAAAAAAATATAAAAATCATAGAAGATGCAGCGGAGGCTTTAGGAACATTTTATCTTAGAGGAAAATTAAAAAATAAACATGCCGGAACAATTGGTGATATTGGTTGCCTTTCTTTCAACGGAAATAAAATAATAACTTCTGGAGGTGGAGGTATGATTATTACTAACGATAAAAAATTAGCAGAAAAATGTAAATATTTATCTACACAAGCAACAAACGACTCAATTATTTATAAGCATGACGACATAGGTTACAATTACCGTTTAACCAATATTCAGGCAGCTGTAGGAGTGGCGCAACTAGAAAAAATTAAATTATTTATTAAAAAAAAAAAAGATATTTATAGTTTTTATAAAAAAAAAATTGATAAAATCCCAGGACTAGAAGTAGCTCCACGACCTAACTACGCAGATAATAATAATTGGATGATGACTATTATTATAAAAAAAAATTTTAAGTATAAAAAAGATATAGTAATTAGAAAACTATTTAAAAAAAATATACAATCAAGATCAATGTGGCTGCCAATTCATCTTCAAAAAAAATATATAAAATTTGAAAAATATAAAATTTCTAAATCAATTAAACTATTTAACAGCTCAATTAATATCCCTTGTAGTACAAACTTATCATCAAATCAGATGAATAAAGTTACTAGTATTTTATTCAATATATAAAATGAAAAAAAAGATAATTGGTTACGGAGCCGGCGGTCATGCAGGAGCAATCATTGACATAATTGAGGATAATAATGAATATAAAATTGAAGGTTTAGTTGATAAAATTAATGCAAAAAAAAAGTTCGGTTATAAAATAATAGGAAGCGATTTAAATTTAGATCAAATTTATAAAAAATACAAAAATATTTTTTTTGGAATAGCAGGTATTAAGTCAATAAAAAAAAATATAGTACTTTACAATAAGTTAGAGAAAATTGGTTTCAATATCATAAGTATAATTCATCAAAAAAGCATAATTTCAAAAAATGTTAAAATAGGAAAAAGTATAAAAATATTTTCAGGTGTTAAAATTAATAGTAATGCGACTTTAGGTAAAAATGTATTTATAAACACTGGAGCTATAATAGAACATGATTGCAAAATTGGAGATCATTCTCAGGTTGGACCTGGCGCAATGTTATCAGGAGGTGTCCAAATAAAAAGAGGGTGTTTTATAGGGATAGGTTCAAAAATAAATCAAAATATTATTGTTGGAGAAAATAGCATAGTAGGTTCTGGCTCAGTAGTTGTAAAAAATGTAAAAAAGAATTCAATATATGCAGGTGTTCCTGCTAAACAAATTGGAGTATTAGAATGAAAAAAATTGCAATATTTACAACAACAAGAAGTGATATTTCTATTTTAACTCCACTAATTAAAAAAATTAAAAAATCAAAAAAAATGAATTATCTTTTATTTGTTGGTGGGACTCATTTAAATAAAAATTACGGAAATACAAAAAAAGAAATTTTATTGGATAAGATATCTATTCATGGTTATTTTGATTATTTAGCAAAAGGTGATAGTAAAAAAAGCTTATCATTATCATTAGCTAAAGCCCATGCTCAAATAAATAATCTATTTACAAAACATAAGTTTGATTACGTTTGTGTTTTAGGTGATAGATTCGAAAAAATGGCCATAGTTAATAACGCAATTATTTATAATAAACCAATAATTCATTTACATGGCGGTGAAATAACAGAGGGAGTGATAGATAACCAAATAAGAAATATGATTTCCAAAGCATCACACTTGCATTTTGTTATATGTGAGTCTTACAAAAAACAATTGATTAAAATGGGAGAGAAGAGAAACAAAATATTTAATCTTGGTTCACTAGCAATTGATTTGATTAAAAGCATAAAAAAAATAGATAAAGAGGTTTTGTTTAATAAAATTAAGATTAATTTGAATATTCCAACAGCAATTTTAACTTATCACCCTGTAACTCTAGAAAAAAAAATATCAGAAAAATTGCAAATAAAAAATATTTTTGATGCATTAAAAAAAACCAAGTGCCAAATTGTTGTTACAGCACCAGGTCATGAAAATGGAAGAACAATTATTGATGATTATATTAAAAAAATTAGCAAAAAAAACAAAAGAATTATTTACGTAAAATCACTTGGACATAATCTGTTATTTAATCTGTTACCTTATTGCAAATTTATGATAGGAAACTCTTCTAGCGGAATTATAGAAGCTCCTTTTTTTAAAATACCTACAATTAATATAGGCGATAGACAAAAAGGAAGATTTAAACATTTATCAGTAGTGAACTGTTCATATTCTAAAAATTCAATTCAAAAAGCAATTAAATTGGCAAGTAGTACAAAATTTAAAAAAAAAATTTTAAAATCTAAATTTTTTTTTGGAAATGGGAATTCTTCAGAAAAGATTTTAAAACAATTACTTAAAATTAAAATAAATGAGCAACTTTTAAGAAAAAAATGATGAAAAAAAAAATTAAAATAATAGCTGAGGCAGGATGCAATCATAATGGAAAATTAAGTTTAGCTTTAAAATTAGTTAATGCAGCAAAAAAAGCAGGGGCGGATGCAATAAAATTTCAACTTTTTAATCCAGATGAACTAGTTACAAAAAATGCTTCTAAAGCAAATTACGCTAAAAAATTTACCAAAAAATTTAAAAATCAATATGAAATGCAAAAAAAAATAAGTTTGAGTTTTAAAGAGCACTTAAAATTAAAAAAATACTGTGATAAAAAAAAAATTGAATACTTGTGTTCTGCTTTCGACATTGAAAGCTTAAATGTTTTGAAAAAGTTTAAATTAAAAACATTCAAGATACCTTCAGGAGAAATCAACAATGTCAAATATCTCAGACATTTAGGTGGATTTAAAAAAAAAATTTTATTATCTACCGGAATGTCCTCTAAAAAAGAGATAATTTTTGCTTTGAAAACTTTAATAAATTCTGGAGTTGTTAAAAAAAAAATAATTATCTTACAGTGCAACTCCGAATATCCAAGTCCATATAGAGACATTAATTTACAAGCAATGACATCATTTAAAAAAGAATTTAATTGTGAATATGGTTTTTCAGATCATTCACTTGGTATCGAAGTTCCTATAGCAGCAGCAGCTTTGGGTGCTAAAGTAATTGAAAAGCATTTTACCTTAAATAAAAAATATGAGGGACCAGATCATCACATGAGTTTACTACCCAATGAACTTGAACAAATGATAACTTCAATTAGAAATGTCGAACAAGCTTTAGGAACAAAGGAAAAAATAGTAACAAAAAGCGAGAAAAAAAATATAAAAGTCGCAAGAAAATCAATAGTAGCAAGATTAGAAATCAAAGCTGGCGAAAAATTTACAACAAAAAATTTAACTATCAAACGACCGGGCAATGGAATACCTGCGAATGAATACTTCAACTTAATCGGAAGAAAATCTAAAAGAATATTTAAAAAAGATGAAATAATAACAAAATGAACAAAATAATTATAACAGATTCTTCAACTATATATTCAGCTCTTCAAAAGCTACAAGACTCCTCAGGCACATGCTTAATAGTAACTGATTATAAAAAAAGGTTACTTGGAACTCTTTCAGATGGAGATGTGAGACGAGCTATTTTAAGAGGAAAAAAATTGACAGAGAAAGTAAAAGATATTTGTAGAAAAAAATGCTTATTTGTTTACAAAAATTCAAAAAACTTAGCTTCACTTGCAAGCCTTTGTAAAAAAGAAAATGTTGAAGTTATTCCAATCGTAGATAAGAAAAAGATAGTTGTAAACTATTTTTCATCTAAAAACCAAGGAACTATTAATTTAACCAAAGAGGATACAAATTTGGAAGTAGTAATTATGGCTGGAGGTATAGGCAGTAGACTGAAACCATTAACAAATATTGTTCCAAAGCCTCTAATTCCAGTTCAAGACAAAACAGTAATAGAAAAAATTATTGAAAGATTTTATGAGCAAGGTTTTGAAAAATTTATTTTATCCATTAATTATAAAAGCAATATAATTAAATCATTTATGAAAAATTTAAAACCTAAATTTTCTTATGAATTTATAGAAGAGAAAAAAAAATTGGGCACAGCAGGAAGCCTTTATTTATTGAAAGATAAAAAAAAGAAAAATTATTTTATTATAAATTGTGATACGATTATTGATATTGAATATCTAAAGTTACTTGATTTTCATAAAAGAAATAAGAATGATTTAACTTTAGTGGTTTCAGCAAAAAAATTTCTTGTTCCATATGGATCTTGTAAAATAAAAAAAAATGGTGAACTACTTCAATTAGAAGAAAAACCTGAACATCACCACTTAGTAAACACAGGTCTTTATATAATTAATAGTCAATTATTCAATTATATAAAAAAAGATCAATATTTAGATTTTGATAATTTCGTAAGTATAATTAAAAAAAGGAAAAAAAAAATAGGTCTTTTTCCAATAAGTGAGAGTTCTTGGTCAGACGTTGGTAAATGGGATGAGTATAAAAAATTTTTAGAAAAATTCTAAAAATTAGTTTTATGATTAAAAATAATAAAATTTTAGCATTAATTCCAGCAAGAGGTAAAAGTTTAGAGCTTAAAAAAAAAAATGTTAAAAATTTTTTTAAAAAACCCTTGATTAAATGGACAATAGAAGCTGTTAAAAAATCCAGGTTTATTGATAAAGTTGTTGTATCAACAGACTCTGAAAAAATTTTAAAAATTGCAAAGCAGTATAAATTTGTAAGTTTAAGCAAAAGACCAAAAAAACTCTCAACAAGATATGCGAATATGTATGATGTAATTAAGCATGAGATTAAAAAAAATCCTGGTTATAACATTATAATCTTATTACAACCCACCTCTCCCCTCAGAAGTACATCGGATATAGATAAAAGCTTAGAGTTAATGGTAAGAAATAAAAGAAAAACATGCGTAAGTTTTGTAGAATTAAAATATAGGCCAGAATTGATGTATAAGATTAACAAAAAGCAAAGTTTAAAAAAATTTAAAAAAACAAAATTAATTTTAAACAGGCAAGAGGTTGATAAATATTTTTATCCAAGTGGTGATATTTATATTTCACACATTTTTAATTTTTTGAAAAAAAGAAGTTTTTTGGACAAAAAAACATTTCCCTTTATAATAGAAAAACATAAATCTATAGACATAGATGATATATATGATTTCAAGCTGGGTGAGATCAAACTGAAAATTTCCAAAAAAAGTTAAGATAAAAATCTTTAAAACTTAAAAAATTTTTTAATAATAATCAAAGTAATCTTCATAAAATGCAAGGTCATATTAAAAATAGATTAAAAAGAATAAAAAAAAAAAATATATTGGTGCAAAAAAAAGATTTATTTGAATTAACGAATTCTAAAAATGCTTTAGGTATAATTAAAAAATGTTTAGATCTTTCTTCAATATGCGGTTATACGAGACCTGCTTATAATTATAGAACAGTTACTAATTTTCTAGAAACAAATAATATTTTTCATTTAATTAACAATTTTTATTACGGCTATTGCCATGAAATTACTTTTTTAATGAAATATTTATTAAAATTACACAAAATAAAATCAAGAATTATAAGACTTTACTCAAAAAAAATTAGATTTCATTGGGCTTTAGAAATTAAATTAAAAGATAGATGGATTTTTGCGGATCCTACATTAGGAATTCTACTTAGATCAAAGATAAATAAAAAATTAATTGGCATTAAAGAAATAAAAAAATCAAAAATAGAAGATATTCTATGGAATAAAAAAATTTCTCTAAAAAAATTTTCAAATTTAGAAAAAAATAATTTTTTTAATTATAGGAAAAGAAAAAACTTTCTAAATCCCAAAAAAAAGTATTTTAGTTATTTTTACAAAAGTGAAATAATTAAATTTTTTGATAAAAATTTTTCATACAAAAAAAGAATTTATAGAAATAATAGAACAAAAGATTTTATGATTTTCAAAGGCGGTTCTTTAAATGCTAACATAGTTAAAATATTTAAAAGTGAAAAAACATACGGATTAGCTTATGGAAAAAAAATTAAATCAAATAAGTTTATTAAATTTAAAAATTATATTGCAAGATTAAAAATTCCTAAAAATAAATTCCAGATAAAAAGCTTTGCTTTTCCAATTTTAGATATAAAAGTTTTATTCCAAAATAATAAAAAAATTACAAATCTAAGGATAGACAAAAAAAATTACGATATTTCCAGGTTTAACAATAAATGGTTAGATAAAAAAAGAATAAATGGTAAAACATTATCAATTAATGCCTTCAGAAGTTTTTCAATAAAAAGTCAAAATATTTTAAAGTCAGTTGAACTGCTGATTTTAAGGACTTAAATTTAAGTCGATAAGGTAAAAAAATTAGTAAATAATGATCGGAATAAAGCTTAAAGTTGTAAATAATAAATTACAAAATTTAAAATTTTTTAATAATTCAAACCCTTTGATGGAATTAAACTATAATAAATTTAATATAATTATTGTCGGTCAAGTTTTTGAGAAAAAAAATATAATAAGGACTTCAATTAAAAGTGCGATAGATAAAAAAAACTACAAAAGCTTATTAAAATTTAATGGGGAATATGCAATAGTTATAATTAATAAAACAGATAAGCTTTTTATTATTGGTAATAGTCAAAATTCATATTTACCAATCTTTTATTCAAAGTTAAAAAATGAATTAGTAATTGATTTTAACATATTAAATTTACATAAAAAATATTTTTCAAAAATAAATCTTAAAAAAATTTATGAATGGCTATCGTTTAATGGTAGATCTTTTAATAATGAGACATTCATAAAAGGTATAAATATTTTAGAGTCAGGTAGTCTAATAATTAAAAAAAAAGAAAAGTACAAAAAAGTTTCTTTACCTCCTTTTTACTACAAGCCCAAAATAATTTCTTTGAAAGAAGCCACAAAAAAAGCCTTAAACACTCTTAAAAATGCAGTAAATCAAAGGTTATCTAAAACAAGAAATATAACTCTATTCGGTTTATCAGGTGGTTTAGACTCAAGAATATTGGTCTCTTTAATAAATAAAGAAAATTTGAAAAAAATCAAAAGCTATACAATATCAACCAAATTTAGCTTTGAAAAAAAAATCTCTAAAACTGTAGCTAAATACTTAAAGTTACAACATAAGGAAATAAATATTCCAATAAAAGAGTATTACAAGTCTTCATTTGAAACAATAAAACGTGGTGGTTTTAATAATGTTTTTAAAAGTGGCGTATACAGAAAATTTCTTAAAGCAGAATTTGAAAATAATAAAAACAAAAATGTTATGATCGGCAATGCTTTGGATGTACTTATAGCCAGTAGTTTTTCCAGTAAAGATCTGACAAAAATTAAAAACAGGAAACAGTATATGGATTGGTATGTAAATAAATATCAATTATTTTCAGTAAAAGAACTCGCACAGTTATTTAAAAACAAAAGATTTAGCAAGATGTCTTTAAATAAAAATTTAGAAAAGTTTTTAAATAAATATAATTTTTCAAAAAATAACTCAATTGATATTAATGATGCATTTACATTTGAAACAAGAATTAAAAGATGGCACAACTATACACTCTCAGCTATCAGTAATTTTGCAAATTTTTTAATTCCGACTTTTGATAATAACTTTCTAAATATATGTTCTTCTATCCCATATAAATTTAGATTAAATGATTTGTTAAGAAAAAATATTTTAAAGAGTATTAATTTTAATTTATATAATTTGAAAACTTCAAATTCACTAGAAAAAATTAACATTAAGAAAAAAAAAAATTTTAGATCTTTTTATGATGTAAATTTAGGTTTTGATATAAAGAAAAAGAATAATATTTACTTATTATTAGATAAAATTAAAAAAGAATTGATACATCTTAAAAAAGAAAAATTTTTAAATATCTCTTTCATCGAGGCATTAATTGATGAACATAAAAACTCGAATGTAGACAATACTAGAAAAATTTTTTTATTAATTTCATTATTAATTTCAATGATATTTATTTTTAAAAAACAAAATGAAAATTATGAAAAAAATTAAAAATCTAATTTTCATTTTTGAGTCTTTTTTAACCAAATATGATTTCGAAAGATATGGTATTGATTTTTATATATCGCAAGGACTTAAAATAAAAATTTTAAATATTAGCCCAATCACGAGAAGAAGTTACTTTAATGGCGAAAAAGAAAAAAGTCATTTTGTTAAAAACTTTCAAAAAAATTGTTATTCATTAGAAGACATAAAAAAAGAATTTTTTGAGTATAAAAATACATGTGCCGCATCTATTGTTCACATTGATAATTTTGAATATGATTATAAAGTAAGAAAAATACTTAAGAGCAACAATATCCTAATAATTAAGCATTTTTTTGGCGGGCAGCCTTTTCAAAAAAAAAGTATTATCGAAATATTTTCCCTTATATTTTCTGATTTTTTTGGTGCATTAAAAAAATTAATAGAGATTTTAAATTTTTTAAAATTAAAGCTTGCTAAAAATGAAGAGCCGGATTTGATTTTTTATACTGGATCAAAATTTAAACCTTCAAAAAAGATAAAATCTGTAAGTCTGCCAAGTTTTGAGTATGATAAAATAAATTTTTTATCATCAAAAAAATCTAAAAATATTATAAATGATGAGTTTGCTCTTTACATAGATGTACCATATAGACATTCAGACCAGTATGAAATTAGCAAAAGATTTCCCAAAGAGGTCCCTTGTAGTTTTGAGGAGTATTATGGAACTTTAAATAGATTTTTTAAAAATTTTGAAAAAGTATCTAAATTAAAACTTTGTATAAGTTCACATCCCAGAGCAAATTATAAAAATAATCCCTATGATGCATATAAATTATTTGAAAATAAAACTTATGAATTATCAGCTGATAGTAAATGCAGAGTGGTTTTGTTGCATAGTAGTTTAGCTATTAATTATCCTGTTTTACTTAAAAAACCTGTCATTTTCCTTACTCAATCAAAGTTTACATACTCAAATAAAAAACATGTAATTGACTTATCAAGATTTTTTGAAAAAAAACCAATTGAAATAGATCAAGATAATTTTGATGAAAAGATTTATAAAAATCAACTTAAAATGAATATTGATATATATAACAGTTATAAAAATAAATTTATTTCAGAAAAAGATTTCAAAAATACGAGTTACGAGATAATCTATAATACTCTAATTAATAATAATGATAATCAAAGATAAAAATATACCAAGGAAAAATAAAATCACCGAGGACAGACTAGATTTTTATGGTGAAAAAAAAATTCCATTAATGTCTGTAGTTGAGATTAGTAATTCTGGGATGTGTAATAGAAAATGTTCATTTTGCCCTCGAAGTGATCCAGATTATCCAGATGTAAATGAGTTTATTTCAAACGATTTACATACAAAAATTTTTTCAGAACTTTCTCATTTAAACTACAAAGGTATGGTGATTTATTCTGGTTATGTAGAACCTCTTTTACATAAAAAAATTTACGAAAATATATCTGAAGCTAGAAAATTCTTACCAGACGCGCAAATTGAAATTATAACCAATGGAGATGTTCTAAATAAAGAAAGGTTGATCAAATTATTCGATGCTGGATTATCAACTTTATTAATAAGTGTTTATGACGGGCCTAAGGAGGAAAAAGAATTTTATAATTTATGTAAAGAGGTAGGGCTTCGCGAAGATCAATATGTAATTAGAAATAGATATATGCCAGAAGAGTCCTCTTTTGGATTAAATATAAGTAATAGAAGTGGAACCCTCTCAAATGCAGAGTACAAAATCCCAGCATTAAAAAAATCTTTGAATAAAAAATGCAACTATCCTGCATATACTTTCTTCATTGATTACAATGGAGAAGTTCAAATGTGTTCTCACGACTGGGCAAAAAAGTATGTTTTAGGGAATGTAAATAAACAAAATATAATTGATATTTGGTTAAATCAAAAATTTCAATTTGCAAGAAAAAAACTTTTGTTAGCTGATAGGGATTTTTCTCCGTGTAATAAATGTGATGTTTCTGGAGAATTGATCGGTTCTAAACATGCTAATGAATGGAAAAAAATTAATGAAAAATTGGTTAAAAAAAATTCATAGATCAAGTCCAGATATTGTTGATAGATCAAAATATTTAAGATTAGACAAGAATGAGAGAGTAGTAGCATTTGAAAAAAAATTTTTAGAATTTTTAAAAAGAAAGATAGATACTTTCAATTTATCTGCCTATCCAAATACCAATAAAATCAAAAAACTTATTGCTAAAAAATTAAAAGTTAACGAAAAAATGGTTTATATGTCCGCTGGTTCTGATGTATCTCTTAAAACTTGCTTTGAACTTTTTACTAATAAAAACGATAAAGTAATTATTTTAGAACCCACTTTCGGAATGGTTAATGTTTATAGCAACCTCTATGGATTGAAAGTTATAAAAATTGGATATGATAAAAATTTAATACTAAATTACAAAAAATTATTTAAAAGTATATCAAGACAAATATCGTTAATTGTTTTAGCAAATCCTAATAGTCCTACCGGGACAATAATACCTGAAAAAACTATGATAAAAATTCTGGCTAAAACAAAAAAGGAAAATATTCCACTTGTTATCGATGAAGCATACGAAGGTTTTTATACAAAAAGTTATGTCAAATATATTAAGAATTATAAAAATTTAATTATTACAAGGACTTTTTCTAAATCTTTTGGATTAGCCGGTCTGAGAGCAGGGTATGCAGTTACAAACTATGATTATGCAAGTTTACTGAATAAATATAGACCAATGTATGAAATCAACTCTCTTTCATGCTTAGCAATTGAATTTTGTTTAAAAAACTATTCAATAGTAAAACAACATATTAAACAAATTAAATTAGCAAAAAAATTTCTTATTAAAGAGTTAAATAAACTTAATATAGAATTTATCGATACTTATGCTAATTTTTTTCACATAAAATTAGGAAAAAATAACAAAACTCTAGAAAAGCAATTCAAAAGTAAAGGTATTTTGTTTCGTAAAGGGCCGGGAGTAAAAGGTTTTGAAAGTTTTTCTAGATTTAGCCTCGGTTCAAAAAAACAAATGTTAAAAGTGTTAGATGTAATAAAAGATGTCACTAGAAAAAATTAAGAGAAATCAGGCATTAATATTAAGAAATTGCAAAAAGTTTTTGAATGAAGAGCGAAAAAAAAATATAGACACTAGCACAAGTCCGCTTTGTTTTTTTACTGTTTGGGCAAATACACCAGGTTATTTTAAGGTTTTAGATATACAAGAGTTGGAAAAAAAAAACCATCTATTATTTTCTTTAAAAAATATAATGTCGATATCAAAAAATTTTGATTTAAAGCTATTTTTCGAAAATGATAAAATTAAGACTAATGCTCAAAATATAATTATATCTTACGCTTCAAAAAAAAACTTCGATAAAAGAGGAAATTTTTCGGATAATTATTTTAACTTCAATTCCAATAATAAAAATTTTTTTTGGCTTTTGATTTCTTTAGATAATTATGTTCCATTCAAAATTAAAGAAAATATCGCTATAATTGCAAAAAAAAATAAAAAAAGTTTCAGTTTTGTATATCTTTTTAAATATTTGATGCAAACTTTAATAAGTTCGAAATTTAATCCAGACATTTTTAGACATTACTGTTGGCAAGAGTTTAATTACTCAAAGATAGTTTCTGATTTGGCTGTAAATTTTATAAAAGATTTAAATATTAAAAATTTAATACTAAATTATGAAGGCATCCCTTTTCAAAATTATTTGATAAATAAGATAAAAAAAGTTGACAATCAAATAAAAACTATTGGATATTTACATTGTGCTCCTTGGCCACTTCAACTTGACCTAATTTATAAGAATCAATTATTAGACAACTTAATTGTTTCTGGCGACGAACAGAAAAAAGTTTTAAAAAAATATTTTGGTTGGTCACAAAAAAATGTAAGTTTTATTCCGTCGTTGCGATTTAAAAAAAAGAAAATTAAAGAATTTAGCGGTTTTATATTTGTTCCTTATAACTTAGATAATAACCATGATTATTTAGAAAGGCTTGAAGTATATTTAGCAGAAAATCAAAAGAGTTCATTAAATTTTAAAGTCAGAATTCACCCACTTAACTTAAAAAGTCAAAAACATTTAGATTTTAAAAAAAAATGTGAAATGTTATTAACAAAATATTCATTTAAAAAGGGAAGAAGTCTTAGTAATCAATCATTATTTTTTGGATCAGCAACTGGCGTTTGTGTACAAGCTCTTGAAGAAGGGACAATAATTACACACTTTCCTAATGATGAATATTTTGATGTGTTTTCAGCAAGTATTTGGTCTAATTTAGTTATTAAAGAAATAGGAAAAAAAACTTATATGTACAAGCTCAAAAAAAAAAATTATACATTTTCAACAAACAGTAAAAAAAATAAATTTCTAAAATATTTAAAGCCTTTTCTAAAAAAATGATACTTAAAAATAAAAATATCTTAATTACTGGAGCAGGGAAAGGTATAGGAGAGAGCTGTGTAAATAATTTTATTAAAAATGGTGGTTTTATCTATGCATTAATTAAAGACAAAAAAGATAATAAAAAATTTAAAAAACAAAAGAATATAAAAATATATAATGGAAATGTAAAAAATATAAATCTTATTTCAAAAATATTCAGCGACTCAAAAAAAAATAAAAAACCTATAAACTGTCTTGTAAATAACGCTGGAATTCGATTTAGAAAAGAGTTTTTAAAAATTAACAAAACAGAACTTACGAATGTTTTCGAGATTAATTTCATGAGTATTTTTTATATAATGCAGGTCTTTTCAAAATTTGTAATAAAGAATAAAATTAAAGGTTCAGTAATTAATATAAGTTCAATAGTTGGACAATTAGGTTTTAAGGATCTAGCTGGTTATGCATCAAGTAAAGGCGCGCTAACAGCTTTAACAAAATCGTATTCTGTAGAAATGAGTAAGTTTGGTATACGAGCGAATAGTATAAGCCCAGGATTTGTCAAAACCTCATTTTTTGAAAAATTTAAAAATAAAAGAAAAAAATTGTATAATTGGACTCTTTCAAGAACACCTCAGAATAGATGGGCCGATCCAAATGAAATCGCAGAATTGATCGGCTTTGTTTTGTCAGATAAGAGCAAATATTTAAATGGAGAAAATATTTCAATAGATGGGGGCTGGACTAATGCGTAAAGCAGTTGGCTTAATTCCAACCCGATTTAATTCTAGAAGACTCCCAGGCAAGTCTTTAAAAATGATTGGAAACTTACCAATGATAATTCATACATACAGAAGATCAAAAATGGCTAAAAATTTGGCAGATGTCTTTATTTGTTGCGATACAAAAGAGGTATTTCAAGTAGCAAAAAAATTTAATGCAAAAGTTATTATTACCTCAAAGAGTCATAAGCAAGGAGGAGATAGAATTTTTGAAGCTTACAAAAAGATAAAAAAAAAATTTGATCAAGTGATAGATATTCAAGGGGATGAGCCTTTAATAGATCCTTATAATATTGATCAAGTAGTTAAGTTTCACAGAAAATATAAAAATTATGATATAATTTTACCAAATTTACCGACAAAATTTACTAAGAACCCACATGTGGTAAGACTTGTGTTTAATAGATCTAAAGAGGTTTTGTACCTCACTAGATCTGACACACCATATCATTTTGTAAGCAAAACAAATAAAATTTATAAACACCTATCCGTTATTTCTTTTAAACCTAATGCATTAAGAGATTTTGCTAATTATTCTCATAAGAGTAAATTAGAGAATTTAGAAGATATAGAGCTACTAAGAGCAATCGATATAGGTCTTAAAATTAAAACTTTTTCTTTAAAAGGTGATAGTTTTTCAATTGATGTGCCTAAAAATTTAATTGATGCTCGAAAAAAAATGAAAACAGATAAATTTTACAAAATTTATAAAGATAAAGATGATAATTAATTACAATATTAACAAAATTAATTACAAAGCAACTTTTTGTCACAATAAAGAAAGTCCAGATATTTATAAAGCATTGTCCAAGCTTTACTGTGATAAAAAATTACTTTTAATTATAGATAAGAGATTAAACGCTAAATTTACTAAGTTTTTATTTAAAGATTTAAAAAAAAGTGGGTTAAAAGTAACTTTATTAAGAGTAAGTGGATCTAAAATTAACAAAAATAAGAAATTTTTGTTTAAAATTTTAGATAAGCTTATTGAAAAAAAATTTTCAAAAAAATCAGTTTTATTGTCATGTGGAGGAGGTGTAGTTGGTGATGTAGCTGCTTTAGCTAGCTCTCTTTACTTAAGAGGCATGATATATTTTCACATCCCTACCACAATGACAGCAATAGTTGACAGTTGTTTAGGAGGAAAAACAGGTATCAATTATAAAAATATAATTAATTCGATTGGAAATTATCATCATTCACAAAATGTTTTTATTTCAAAGAATGTAATTGAACTTATACCACAACGAGAATTTTTATCTGGTATACCAGAAATTATAAAGTGTGGTTTAATCAATAACAAAAAAATTTTAAACTTACTTAATTTGAATAAAGAAAAATGCTTGAACAGGGATTATAATTTTTTATCTAAAATAATAAAATTATCACTTTTAACAAAGATCAAATTTTTTAAAGATGATGTTTATGAACATTCTCGAAGGTTAAATCTAAATTTTGGTCATACTTTTGCTCATGCAATTGAAATGTCTTTAAAGGGAAAAAACACTGATATTTTGAGACATGGAGAAGCTGTCGGAATAGGTATGTTATGTGAAATTTTCTATTTTGAAGGTAAGAGTAAAAAATTCTATTTACTTAAAAATCTTTTAACAAATTATAAATTGCCAACAAATTTATCTAAATTTAAAATTATAAATAAAAATAAATTTTTAAAAAAAGATATATTTAAAAATATTTTTTTAGATAAAAAAAAAATTGGAAAGTATCCGAGGGCTATTAAGTTGATTAATATTGGAAAATCGAGGATAGCCGAGATGAAAAATAATAAAAAAATAATGAAAACAATTAATGAAGTAATCATTGGAGAATGAAAAAATTTTTTAATAAGAAAGACTTTAAAGTTGTTATTTTAGCAGGAGGCTTAGGCACAAGGATAAGTGAGTATACAAAAGAGATACCGAAGCCTATGGTAAAAATCTTAAACAAACCACTTATAATTTATATAATGAAGCATTACGCTAAATTTGGATTTAAAGATTTTTATATTGCCGCTGGATATAAACAAGAAGTCCTAAAAAAATTTTTTAGAAAGAAATTTTATGATTGGAATGTGAAAATAATCGATACTGGTCAGAAAACGATGACAGGTGGGAGGATAAAAAGACTTAAATCAATTTTAAATAATAAACCTTTTTTTTTAACTTATGGAGACGGCATATCAAATGTAAATATAAAAAGATTATTAGAATTTCACAACAACCACAATGGGTATGCAACTCTCACAGCCGTTAGACCTCCAGCAAGATTTGGATCAATTAAATTATCCGGAAACAAGGTGACTTACTTTAAAGAAAAATCAAAACTCGATGAAGGATGGATTAATGGTGGTTTTTTTGTATTTGAGCCAAAAATTTTTAATTACATTAAAAATGACAAAACTTTTCTTGAAAGAGAGCCACTTGTAAAGCTAGGCCGTCAAAAAAAATTGTTTGCATTTAAATATTCTGGATTTTGGCAATGCATGGATACAATAAGGGATAAAGAAATTCTAGAAAAAGAAATAAAAAAAAATTCAAAACATTGAAAAAAAAAATCATCGTAATAGGAGGAACTGGATTTATAGGATTTAACCTCATAAAAAAAATTCCGAAAAAAAATTTTGAAATAACATCTGTCTCAAGAAAATTACCATCAAAAGGAAAGAGAATAAAAAAAGTTAGATATATAAAATGCGATATTTCAAAATATAATGAATTAAAAAGATTAAAGGAAGATAATTTCGATTATATAATTAATTTAGGCGGAAATATTGATCATAAAAATAAAACACAAACAGACAAAGTGCACTTTGCAGGTTGTAAAAATTTAATTAAGTTTTTTAATAATAAAAAAAAGAAATTATTTATTCAAATTGGTAGTTCTTTAGAATACGGGAGTTTAAAATCACCTCATTTTGAGAGAAAAAAAAGCTCCACTAGATCAATTTATGGCAATGCAAAACTAAAAGCTACTAATTACATTAAAAAGTTTACAAAAAAAAATAATCTTAATTTTTTAGTTTTAAGACTTTATCAAGTATACGGACCATATCAAAAGTTTGATAGATTGATACCTTTCGTAATTAAAAATTCTCTTAACAATGAAAAATTTTATTGTACAGACGGGAAACAATATAGAGACTTTTTATTCATAGATGATTTAGTAAGACTTTTTATGATTATATTTAAAATGAAAAATATTAATTCTGGTATCTATAATGTAGGTACAGGCAAACCAGAAAAAATAAAAAAGATAATCAATCTTATTATAAAATTTACCAAAAAGGGAAATCCTCAGTTTGGAAAATTAAAAATGAGAAAAGATGAAATTATAAGATCATACCCTAGTATAAATAAAATTGTAAAAGAATTTAAGTGGAGACCCATTGTAAATATTAATTCTGGATTAATAAAGACAATTCGTTTTTATAGTGGTCTAAATACAAACAAATATACTTATAAATAAATTACTAATAAATTAAATTTATGTATTTTAATAAAAAAAATAATTTCTTTCACGGAATAATGTTTCATCATTTTCATGATGACAAACTTCATACAAAAAGCCAAGGATCAATTTCAAGAGACGACTTATATAAGATGATAAAGTTTATAGGAAAAAAAAATATAATAAATGCTGATATCTTCTTTGATAAATTACGAAATAATAAATTAAAAAAAAATGAAGTATGTTTGACGTTTGATGACGCTATAAAATCACAAGTAGATATTGCGCTTCCTGTAATTGAAGATTTAAGGATAAAAAGTTTCTTTTTTGTTTATACCTCAATATTTGAGGGAAAACCGGATTTGTTGGAAGTATTTAGATATTTTCGAATGAACTTTTTTGATTCTGTTGACCAATTTTACCTAAATTTTTATGAAATCTTAGATGAAAATTTAAGTGATTTTTTTAAAAGTAAAAAGATGAAAATTAGTTCAATTAAAAGAAGATGCCCACATTATTCATATGAGGATATTAAATTCAGACTTATTAGAGATATATATTTGGACAAAACTCAATATGAAAAAATTATGATCGACATGATGAAAGAGAGAAAATTTAAATTTGAGAAATTTTATTCAATTTTATTTTTTAATAAAGATGACTTAAAAAAAATAGACGCCCTTGGCCACCTAGTTGGGTTACATTCACATAGTCATCCAACTTCATTAGAAAAACTTAATTATGATAAACAAAAAAATGAGTATAAAAAAAATCTTTCATTAATTTCAAAAATATTAAACAAACCTCATAATAAGATAGAATATATGTCCCATCCATGTGGAAGTTATAATGCTAATACATTAAAAATTTTAAGAGAATTAAATATTTCTCTTGGGTTCAAACAAACAATGAAATTTGAACCAGAAAGAAATATGAAAAAGATTAATAATTCTTTATTAGAAATTGCTAGAGAAGATCATTCAATGATCTTTAAAAGAATGAAATAAATTATCAATGAGAGTAACATTATTTACAACTAACAAAATAAGAGCAAATTATTTTATTAATTTGCTGTCAAATTTAACAGACGAACTTTACGTAGTACAAGAGTGTGACACTATATTTCCCGGCTATTTGTCTGGAAAATATCCGGTATCTAAAAAAATGACATCATATTTTAAAAAAGTAAATGATGCACAAGAACAATTATTTGGAAAACAGAGTACTAAAATATTATCAAATAAAATAAATATTTTACCAATATTATTTGGTGACTTAAATAAATGCTCTTTAGATTATTTATCTGATTTTTTGAAAAGTGATGTATATATTGTTTTTGGAAGCAGCTACATCAAAGGAGATTTAGTAAACTTCTTAATTAAAAATAAAGCAATAAATATTCATATGGGTATCTCCCCTTTTTACAGGGGCACAGATTGTAATTTCTGGGCACTTTATGATGACAATCCTCACTTAGTAGGAGCTACTATTCACATGCTTTCAAAAGGACTTGATAGTGGAAGCATTTTATATCATGCATTATCTTTAATTAAAACTGACCCGTTTAGGTATACAATGTCGACAGTTAAATCTGCATTTCATTCTATTTATGACAAATTAAAAAATAACTCATTATTAAAAATGAAGTCACACAATCAAAACAAAGATAACGAAATAAGATATTCTAAAAAAGTTGATTTTAACGATAAAGCTCTAGATGAATATAATAAAAAAATAATAAACCTTAATTCAAAAAAATTTGATGAGAGATTATTAATAAATCCCTATTTTTATAAAATATGAGATTTAAAACATAATTTTAATTTTTAATTAAATGATATGAAAAAAAAGTTGCCAAAAGACTTAAGAAAAATTTTTTATAACAAGAGAGTTATAATAACAGGGCATACAGGTTTCAAAGGTTCTTGGTTATCGCTTTGGATGTATAATATGGGCGCTAATGTGATGGGTATCTCTAACAACATTCCAACAAAACCTTCCCACTATGAATTAATAGGTTTGAGAAAAATTATAAAATCTAAGAATATTAATATACAAAATAGCAACCTTTTAAAAAAAAATATAAAAAAATTTAATCCAGATTTTGTATTTCATTTGGCAGCGCAATCTTTGGTAAAAAAATCTTATGAAAATCCTCTGGAAACATGGAAAACAAATTTAATCGGAACCATTAACATTCTTGAGTCAATTAAAGATTTAAAAAAAGAAACTGTTGTCATTATTATAACTAGCGACAAAGTTTATAAAAATTTGGAAATTAATAGAGGCTATAAAGAAAACGACTTATTAGGAGGAATAGATCCTTATGGAGCCTCTAAATCTGCAGCTGAAATATCAATTAAATCATATGTGAATAGTTTTTTTTCAAAAAAAAATAATAAAATTCTAATTGCAACAGCTAGAGCAGGTAATGTAATCGGCGGTGGAGATTGGTCTGAAAATAGGCTGATACCAGATTGTATTAAAAATTGGTCAAAAAATAAAAAAGTTTTAATCAGAAATCCTAATTCTACAAGACCCTGGCAACACGTACTTGATGTTTTAAATGGATACATAAACCTAGCCGCAAGTCTTAAAAAAAATAAAAAATTTCATGGAGAAGAATTTAACTTTGGCCCAAATGTAAGCAATGTTAAAGTAATTGATATTTTAAGAATAATTAAAAGTAATTGGAAAATAGCAAAATGGAAAATCTCAAAAGATAAAAAATTTTTTGAAAATAAACTTCTTAGTTTAAATAGTTTTAAAGCTAAAAAAATTCTTGGATGGAAAAATAAATTAAATAAAACGGATTGTATCAATTTTACAATAGATTGGTATAGACATTTCCTAGACAACAAAAAAAACAAAAAATCAATTTTAAAAAAATCAATTAACCAAATAAATTTATTTGAAAAAAAATAGTATTAAAAAAAAATCCAACCCATTAGTAAGTATTATAATGAACTGTCATAATGGAGAAAAATACTTAGAAACAAGTTTATCTTCAATATTTGAACAGAATTATAAAAATTGGGAAGTTATTTTTTGGGACAATTCTTCGACCGATAATAGTAAGGCAATTTTAAAAAAATTTTCTGACAAACGAATAAAATACTTTTATTCAAAAAAATTTAACTCGTTATATAAATCAAGAAATTTAGCAATAACAAAAGCTAAAGGAAAATATCTATGTTTTTTAGACGTTGATGATCAATGGAAATACGATAAACTACTTAAACAAGTAAGTTCAATAGAAAAAACAAATTCTAAGTTTATTTATTCAAACCACCATATAAAAAATAAAAAAAAAAATAAAACCTTTTTGAGATATAGGGGAAAATTACCTGAGGGAAATATTACTCAAAATCTACTCAATGATTATTTTATTGGAATAAACACAGTTATGATTAAAAGGGAAATTTTTAAAAATTATAAGTTTAATAATAAATATGACATTATTGGTGATTTTGAATTATTTATTAAATTAAGCACAAAATATAAATTCACTTGTATACAAAAATCATTAGCAATTTATAATTTTCATGGAGAAAATTTGTCCAATATAAAAAAAAAATTATACATAAAAGAACTTAAAAATTGGATAAAAAAGAACGAAAAAAATATGTCAAAAAAATTTAATATTGGGAAAATAAAATTTATTTTATTTAAGTTAAAAATAAAAAATATTTTACAATACTTTTTTAAATTGTATTAGGGCATGTAGTTCAGTGGTAGAACGCTTCGTTGACATCGAAGAGGTCATAAGTTCAATTCTTATCATGCCCACCAAAATTTACTTATTCAAAAAATAAATTTTTGAAAAACAGTGATTAAGCTTAAAACACTAATAAAAGCTAATTTTAGGCTATTTACAAAAACATCCAAAAAGAATATATAAACATGCCTGGTAATTATTGCGAAGGGGCCACACCCGATCCCATTCCGAACTCGGAAGTTAAGTCCTTCAGCGCCGATGGTACTTTGTCTTAAGATATGGGAGAGTAGGACGTTGCCAGGCTTTTAAAATTATGAAAATAGCTAGCTCACTAAAATCACTAAAGAAAAGAGACCTTAATTCCAAGCTTGTAAAGCGGAGAGGTAAGCTTTACGTAATAAATAAAAAAAACCCAAAATTTAAAGCTCGTCAGGGTTAAGGATGAGTGATAACGATTTCAAAAAAACTTACAACGGTTTCACAAAGCTTGTGCTTTGGGGAACGATTGCGGTAATTGCAATATTAGTAATATTAGCAATTACACTGCTTTAGAATTTTAAAATAAATACAATGCTTGTCGGTTCAACCAAAGAAAATACAGAATTAGAAAAAAGAGTTTCCTTAACTCCTGAGTCAGCGAAAAATATTATCGGACTTGGATTAAAAGTGTGTATTGAAAAAGGATATGCACTTCACCTCGGAATTGAGGACAAAGAATATAACGACATTGGAGTTGAGATAAAAGCATCATCAAAAGAAGTATTAAATTCAAGTGACTTAATTACGAAAGTAAATTGTCCCTCGGAAGGTGAAATTGGAATTTTAAAAGATAATACAATTTTAATTGGAATGCTTAATCCATCAAAAAATAAAAACCTAATTGATAAAATTATTAATAAAAAGATTAAGCCTTTTTCTTTAGAATTATTGCCTAGAATTACAAGAGCTCAATCAATGGATGTTTTATCTTCCCAATCTAATTTGGCTGGATATAGAGCAGTTGTTGATTGTGTTGCAGAATTTGAAAAAGCTGTGCCTATGATGATGACAGCAGCAGGAACCGTCCCAGCAGCTAAAGTTTTGGTTATTGGAGCAGGTGTGGCAGGTTTACAAGCTATTGCTACCGCTAAAAGATTAGGTGCGATTGTTTCAGCAACAGACGTAAGAGCAGCATCTAAAGAACAAGTAGAAAGCTTAGGCGGTAAATTTTTAACAGTTGAACAAAACGAAGACATGGAAACTGCTGGTGGATACGCAAAAGAAGCTTCAGATGAGTATAAAAAAAAACAAGCAGCAATGATGAAAGAAGCTCTTAAAAAAAATGACATAGTTATATGTACAGCACTAATTCCTGGAAAACCTGCTCCAAGAATACTAACAGAGGATTTAGTTAAACTTATGAAGCCAGGTTCAATTGTTTATGATCTAGCGGCAGAACAAGGAGGAAACTCTGCATTTTCAGAAGCTGGCAAAACTAATTTAGTAGATGGAATAAAGATAATAGGAGTTAAAAGTTTAATGAATAGCTTACCACTTACTGCTTCAAGCTTATATGCTAAAAACTTATTTAGTTTTATTCGTAATTTGTATAGTAAAGAGAAGAAAGATTTTAATATTAATTTAGAAGACGAAATAATAGAAAAATCACTAATCAAAAGAGTTTAATTATGGAAATAGATCCGTTTATATTTAGATTAAGCATTTTTATTTTATCAATTTTTATCGGTTATTACGTTGTATGGAGTGTTACCCCATCGCTTCATACCCCATTAATGTCAGTAACTAACGCTATTTCATCAGTTATTATTGTAGGCGCTATCATTGCAGCTTTAGCAGGAACTTCCGAAAATATTTTTAATATATCTAGTATATTTGGATTTATAGCTATCATTTTAGCAGCAATAAATATATTTGGGGGTTTCTTGGTGACTCAAAGAATGCTTCAAATGTACAAAAAAAAGAAGGATAAAAAGAAATGATCTCAGCTAATCTAGCAGCAGTTTTTTATTTAGTATCTGGAATATTATTTATTCTTGCGCTTAGAGGATTGTCATCACCAGATACATCTAGACAAGGAAACTACTTCGGGATTGCTGGAATGATAATTGCAATCGTAGTGACATTCCTATCAATCGGAAATTTTTCAACATCTCTAGTTTACGTAGTTATATTCTTAGTAATCGGTGGAGCAATCGGATCTTTTATAGCTTTTAAAATTCCAATGACTGCAATGCCAGAATTAGTGGCCGGTTTTCACAGTTTAGTAGGTTTAGCAGCAGTTTTTGTCGCGATCGCAGCTTTTTTAAATCCTGCAGCTTTTAATCTAGGAAATGTTGGTAATATAAAATTAGCGAGTCTTATTGAAATGTCTATTGGAGCGGCAGTAGGAGCTATAACTTTTTCAGGTTCTATAATAGCTTTTTTAAAGTTAAGAGGAATAATGTCTGGCGCTTCTATTACATTTAGCGGTCAGCATATTTTAAATTTGATACTTGGAATAGGTATATTTGTTTTAATTTTTTATCTATGTAAAACTCAATCTACAAATATTTTTTGGACTGTAATTATAATCTCATTTCTTGTCGGAGTTTTATTAATTATCCCTATTGTAGGTGCGG